>Ga0315282_10001568_pt1 | contig 42840 bp, 35 predicted proteins | sample YL17G07_20_MG_FD_203693 | JGI IMG/M metagenome (GOLD analysis project Ga0315282, IMG submission 203693) | Sediment microbial communities from Yellowstone Lake, YNP, Wyoming, USA - YL17G07_20 | ecosystem: Environmental > Aquatic > Freshwater > Lake > Sediment | place: USA: Wyoming | collected... | reverse complement strand
TCCGCCATCTCCTCGCCGACATGTTTAATGCCCAGGGCAAAGAGAACTCTGGCTAACGGGCGCTTCTTGCTTCCATTAATAGCATTTATAATATTATCAGCGCTTTTATCCCCCATTCTCTCAAGGCTAGCAAGCTTGTCTTTATCAATGGAATAAATATCAGAGACATCCTTAGCAGGCCGGTATCTGTTTCCGTCCTTGACCACAGGTTCTCTTAAGAGCAATGCTGCCATTGATTCCCCAATGCCCCTGATGTCCATCGCTCCCCGGGAGGCAAAGTGCTCAATTCGCTGCTGTACCTGGGCGGGGCAGGCGGCATTGGAGCAGTAGTACATAACCTCACCCTCAGGCTTGAACACCTCAGCCCCACACACCGGGCAGGCGGGGCGCTTTTTCTCCTTATCAAATACCTTTTTCAGCAGGTTGAATTCCTTTTCCCTTCCCGTGCGCTTACTCTTGACCGGTTCCACCACCTCGGGTATCACCTCACCCGCCCGCCGGATAATAACGGTATCACCCTCCCTAATGTCCTTCCGCCTGATATCGTCCTCATTATGCAGGGCGGCGCTTCTAATGGTTACCCCGCCAACCGAGACCGGCTCCAAGACAGCATAAGGGTTAAGGGTGCCAGTCCTGCCGACACTGATTTCAATGCTTTTCAGGATGGTGGTGGCTTCAATAGCCGGGAACTTGTAGGCTATCGCCCATCTCGGCTCATGACCAATGGCTCCCAGCCGTTCCTGGAGGTCAAGCTGGTTTACCTTGGCTACAATGCCGTCAGCCTCATAGGGCAGGCTCTCCCTCCTCTCCACCCAGGTATGGTGGAATTTCTCAACCTCGCTAATGGTAGAAAGCAGCTTATTATGGGGGTTTATCTTGAAGCCGAGCGTTTTCAGGTACTCCATGGTCTCCCAGTGGGTTTGGGGGGTGGCTTTGCCTTCAGCATAGCCGAGGGCGTAGATATAGATATCAAGCGGGCGCTTGGCGGTAATACGCGGGTCAAGCTGACGCACCGAGCCAGCGGCGGCATTCCTTGGGTTGGCAAAGAGGGGCAGCCCCTCGCTGGCTCGCTCCTGGTTCAGTTTGTGAAAGCCAGCTTTGGGCAGATAGACCTCACCCCGCACCTCAAAGCGGGGTGGGGCGTCCTTGGTCACAGATAGGGGTATGCTCCTGATGGTTCTCAGGTTCTGGGTAATATCCTCACCACGGAAGCCATCACCGCGGGTAGCCCCGGTAGCCAGTTGACCATTGACATAGGTCAGCGCCACCGCCAGACCGTCAATCTTATGCTCGCAGGCAAGGTCAAATTTTTCCCCACCGACCAGTTTTGAAATGCGGGTATGCCAGGCTAAAAGCTCGTCTTCGGAGAAGGCGTTAGCCAGGGACAATAAAGGGTATGGGTGTTCAACAACGCCAAAGGCTTCCACCGGAGCCGCCCCCACCCGCTGGGTGGGTGAGTCTGGAGTCAGGAACTGAGGGTAGTCCTCCTCCAGCCCTTTAAGCTCCCTCATCAGCTCATCATATTCAGCGTCAGAAATCTCAGGGCTATCTAGGACATAATAGCGATAGTTATGATGGTTAATCTCAGCCCTGAGACGCTCTATTCTCTTCTTTACCCTGTCCAAGTCCATCATGCAACGCAAAGTGGATATTTATATTTAAGTATAGCATAGTTTATAGCCACGAGAAATATAAATTGATATAATATCCATTTAGACAGGGGGAGTAAAATGCTAAAACGAATATTTATATCAATAGCTATTTTGGTTGCGGTATGCCTTAGCAGTTTTGTTGTTTATAGCGTTGCCTATGGTAGCGGCAAGACGGCAGGATATGATAAAGGCTATTCCGCCGGCCAGGATGCTGGCTACAGTTCAGGCAAGACTGATGGCTATAACACGGGCTATACCTCAGGCAAAACCGATGCCTACAACACAGGCTATACCTCAGGCAAAACCGATGGCTACCAGGAAGGTATGCAAGCTGGCTTAGGTCACGGTTACACCATAAAAGACCCAACCTATGCCCAGGCGCTTGCCTTTATCAAAGAAGATAAAACGGATGGGAATAAGTATGTTGACCCCACCTATGTGTGTACTCACTTCTCACGGGATGTGTGCAATAATGCGGAGAACAAAGGCTTACGGTGTGCTTTTGTTGAACTCCGCTATCCAGATAAAACGGGGCATACAATAGTAGCCTTTAATACAACTGATAAGGGGCTGGTTTACTTTGAGCCGCAATCTGATATGATAGCAAGACCTGCAATTGGCAAACGGTATTACCAATGCCAAGATCTCCCACCGGGTTACTCTGGTTATTTAACACCGGCATATGATGACACTATAGAGGACATCCTGGTTATCTGGTAAAGGAGGTTAACCGTGGCTGAGATTCATCCCTTCCCCGGGGTGCGTTATAACCAAGGGCTGGTTAAAGACCTAGCCGCCACTATCTGCCCCCCATATGATATTATCACCCCTCAGCTGCAACAGGAGCTCTATCACCGGAGTCCATATAACTTTGTCCGACTTGAATTTGGACGAGAGTCACCTCAGGATAAAGCTACCGATAACAGATATACCCGTGCCGCGGCTACACTGAAGGAGTGGCTGGAGCAGGGTGTGCTTACCACCGACAAAACGCCAGCCATCTACCTCCACGACCATTATTTTTCCTATGAGGGGAAGGAGTATAAGCGCCGCGGTATCATCGCCGGCGTCAGGCTGGAGGAGTGGGATAAGATGATAGTCCGCCCCCATGAGGGCACCCTGGCTGAGCACAAGACCGACCGCCTGAGCCTGCTTTGGGCACTTCAGGCTAATACCAGCCCAATCCTGGCTTTATTCGCCGACGAGGGAGGGGAGGTCTCCTCACTGCTGGCAGCGTCGGAGTTAAGCCAGCCTATAATCAGCCTTGGTAATGGAGAAAGGCATAATGTCCGGGCAATCACCAAGCCCAAGGTTATTGAAAAGCTATCCAGCTATTTTGCCTCCCAGCCGCTTTATATCGCTGATGGACACCATCGCTATGAGAGTGCCCTTACCTACCAGCGGGAGAGGCGTGCCTGCTCCCCATCCCCGGGGGATGAGACGTTTAATCTTGTCATGGTGATGCTGGTAGCTTTCTCTGACCCTGGACTTATTATTCTACCCCCCCACCGGCTGGTGAGGGGTTTGTCACGAGCCGCCCTTAGCCAGCTACCGGCTGGCTTAAAGCCCTTCTTTGAGATAAAGGAGCTCCCACTTAAAATGTCTGGAGTCTGGCAGCAGGTTGATAATCTGCTGCTCGGTGGGGGGGCGGATGAGGTCAAGCTGGTGGTTTTTGGTGCCACTGGTAAAAGCCTCCTCCTGTTAAGGCTGCGTGACCCGGCGGCTACCAGCAAGCTAATGCCCTACTTTCATTCCGAGCTGTATAAGCGATTAAACGTCAGTGTCCTTGACCACGTCATACTGGAGGAGCTACTGGGGGTAGGTGGTGGCGAGATAAGCATTGACTATACCTATAGTCGGGAGGATGCGGTCAGGAGGGTAGCCGAGCAGGAATATCAGCTCGCCTTTCTGTTAAGCCCGGTTAAGCCCGAGGTGATTAAAGCCATCGCCGACGCCGGCGACAGGATGCCGCGAAAATCAACCTATTTTTATCCCAAGGCACCGGCGGGGCTGGTTTTTTATCGGTTCTAGGTAGACTTTATATAGCCCCGCTTACCTACTTTTATAATACTGCCCCTCGGGACGACCTGACGGGCATCGGTAACCTTTTTGCCATCTATATCTACCGCACCCTGTTCAATGAGGCGCTTCACCTCGCTCCGGCTTTTAGCCAGACCCCTTTCCATTATCATCGGTAATAGCTCACCACTGGGGGCTTCGGGTATTTCTGCCGGTGCTTCCCGCCGTTGCACCGTTCTTTCAAAATGTTCCTCAGCCTCAGCGGCTGCCTCCTGATTATAGAGCTGGGTTATAATCTCCCGAGCCAGCCGCTTCTTTAGTGTCATCGGATTCACGCTTTTGCTCTCAAGCTCCTTTTTAAATTCCTCCAGCTCTTTATCCGGGGCATCAGTCAGGAGTTCAAGGTAGTTTAGGATAAGGTTATCAGTGATAGACATTGTCTTGCCGTATATCTCCTCGGGCGACTCAGCGACACCGATATAGTTACCCAGGCTTTTGCTCATCTTCTGGTTGCCATCGGTTCCAACCAGCAGGGGAACCATAAAGCACTGCTGTGGACGCTGCCCCATCATAGATTGAAGCTCCCTCCCCACCAGGAAGTTAAACTTCTGGTCGGTGCCGCCAAACTCAACATCAGCCTGAACCGCTACCGAATCGTAGGCTTGGAGGAGGGGGTAGAGCAGTTCGGTCAGGGCAATCGGGCGTTCCTCTTTATATCTTTTGCTGAAATCGTCCCTGGCCAGAAATTGGGCAACGGTAAACTTGCTGGTGAGCTGGATAATATCGGTGAGGGTAAATTTGCCAAACCACTCGCTCTGCCACCTGACCTCCGTCTTTTTTCTATCAACAACCTTGAAAAACTGCGTCATATAGGTCTCGGCGTTAGCCTTAACCTGCTCCATAGAAAGCATGGGTCGGGTGGCAGACATACCACTGGGGTCACCAATCTGTGCCGTCCAGTCAGCAACGATAAGAACAACCTTATGCCCAAGCTCCTGGAACTGCTTCAGCTTCCTCAGCGACACCATATGACCGAGGTGAATATCGGGGAAGCTGGGGTCAAAGCCCTCCTTTAGCCGCAGCTTTTTGCCGGAGCGAAGCAGCTGGCGCATCTCCTCCTCAACTATAATTTCAGCCACCCCACGCTTTAGCAAAAAATCGATGTCCTGTTCCATAGCTAGTTTTCACCCCTGGTTTTTAGTATGGCCCTCCCCTGCTCTACATCCCTTGCTATCTGCTCCTTCAATGCCTGAGGGGTACCAAACTTCCTCTCGCCACGGAGCCGTTCAATTATGTCAACTGTCAGCTCACGCCCATACAGCTTTTTATTATAGTCAAGGAGGTAAACCTCTACCAGACGCTGGTTGCGGCCAAAGGTAGGACGCTGGCCAATGTTGGTCACCGAGGGATAGCTCTTGCCATTAATCTGAGCCTGACTAGCATAGACGCCGTCAGTAGGCAGAGCCTGCTGCCGGTCTATATCCAGATTGGCGGTGGGGAAGCCCAGCCTTATGCCCCGCCCCGCCCCGTGGACGACATGCCCGTGGAGACTGAAGGGGCGCCCCACCAGGTTCTGCACCCGTTTCATATCCCCCCGGGCGAGGGCTTTCCGAATCATGGTACTGCTTACCACCTCACCATCTATTATTACCGGTGGCACTACGGTTACACTAAAGCCCATTTCTTTCCCCAGTCGGCGCAGGGTCTCGGTATCTCCCTCCCTATTCCGCCCCAGGGCAAAGTCAGGCCCAATTACCAGCCCGCGCATTCTGAGGTGTTTCTTAAGTAGACCAAGGAATTGGCGGGCACTGAGCTGGGCTAGCTGGGTGGTAAAGGAAAGGACAACAACAGTGTCAATACCTTCATTCTTAAGCAGCTCTATCCTCTGGTCAAGGTCAGTCAGGAATGGCAGCTGATTTTGTGGTGATAGTACCTCCTCGGGGTGGTGGCGAAAGGTTACCACACCACTGGCTAGCCCCTTTTTGCGAGCAAGCTCCTTCAATCGGGAAAGCAAGAATCTATGGCCAAGGTGGACACCATCAAAAACGCCAATAGTTAGGAACATATCCCTCTCTGGTGCTAACCCTGCCAGCTCCTTCTCCATAGATTTTTATACTAGCATAACCCTATCTGAGCGTCAAACAATTAGAAACCTATCCCCCTGAGCACCCATAAAAATCTTTGATTTTTATGGGAACCCGCTGACCCCCTTCCCTTATTATTTTATTGAAGGGAAGGGGGAGTATAGAAGAGAGGGGGCTTCGCCCCCTCTCTAAAACCTCTTCCCCCTCTCCTTGTTAAGTCGAAGACTCTTTGAGGAGAGGGGGATTAAGGTCGAAGACTCTTCGAGGGGTGAGGTTAATAAACAAGTTCACTTTATGTTATACTACGCTTGAGCCAGCGTAGCTCAGAGGTAGAGCAGCGGTTTCGTAAACCGCGGGTCGTCAGTTCGAATCTGACCGCTGGCTTTGATAAAGTCTGAAGAACTGTGATATAATTTCCCGCTGGAAACTGCCAAAGTATTTATGGAGGAAGGTTATGGACTTTGAATTTACTGAAGAGCAGAAGATGTTCAGGGAAGCAATGAGAAACTTTGCCGCCAAAGAAGTAGCGCCGCTTGTAGAAGAGGCAGAAAAAAACGAGGCTTTCCCCACTCAGCTATTCCCCAAGATGGGAAAACTCGGCTATCTTTGCCCTGGTTATCCTACTGAATACGGCGGCGGAGGGTTGGGTGAGGTTGGTACCGCCATTATGGTGGAAGAGTTAGCCCGAATCTCCTCCGGCATCACCTCCGGTCTAATGGTTCAATCCGGGCTTTCTACCTTTGCCATCCTGGCTCATGGGACCGAGGCGCAAAAGCAGAAGTACCTTGTGCCGGCGATTAAAGGGGAGAAGATTGCCGCCTACGGTCTTACCGAGGCTAATGCTGGTTCTGATGCCTCCGCCATTGAAACCACGGCTAAAAAAGAAGGCGATTATTATATCATCAATGGCAGCAAGATATACATCACCAACGGACAAATCGCTGATTTCGTCGTATTAGCCGTTTCCCTCGATAGAAGTCTAGGCACACGCGGCATAAGCACCATTATTGTGGAGAAGGGCACACCCGGTTTCAGCACAACCAAGATGAGGAAGTTAGGGCATCACTCGGCAGACACCGGGGAGCTTGCCTTTGAGGACTGCCGCGTGCCGGCGGCTAATCTGCTCGGGGAGGAAGGCAAGGGCTATAAGTATGTCTTAGAAGCCTTAAACCCGGGGAGAATTTCACACAGCGCCCGTAGTGTGGGACAGGCTCAAGCCATCCTTGACGCCTCTGTTCAGTACGCCAAGGACAGAAAGCAATTCGGGCAACCAATAGGCAAGTTTCAAGCTATTGCTTTTAAGCTGGCGAAAATGGCGACCGATATTGAAGCCGCCAGATGGTTAATGTATCGCGTTGCCTGGCTCTATGACCAGGGAAACGAGTGCCGCAAGGAAGGACCAATGACCAAGTTCTTCTCCAGCGAGGTGGCTATCCGTGCTGCAGAGGAGGCAATGCGCATCCATGCCGGTGCCGGCTATCTGGCTGAGTCGACAATCCAGCGCTATTTCCGTGACGCCATCCTCTACCATACCACTGAGGGGTCTACGGAGATTCAAGAGCTAATCATTGCCCGGGAGCTTGGGCTCTAGACCAAACTGGTTACGGCAGAAGACGCTAACTTCCTAAAGAGGGATATTGCCGTGCTTCCTCGGTGGGAACTCCACCTTCTTGTTCCATAGAGTCTCCAGGGCCTTTATAAGATAAGGTCTGGTCTGGTCGGGCCGGATGACCGCGTCCACATATTGGTTGGAGGCGGCATAGTATGGGGTGCTAAAGGTGTTGTGATATTCCTCCATCTTCTGCAATATAAATTGTTGCCGGTCAGCCGCCGCTTCAATCTCACGCCGGTAGAGCAATCTTACCGCCCCGTCAGCCCCCATGATAGCTATCTCCGCTGATGGCCAGGCAAAGACAATATCAGCCCCGATGCTCTTGGAGCCCATAGCCACAATGGAGCCGCCATAGGCTTTACGAATGACGCAGGTTATGATGGGGACGGTGGCTTCCCTGAGACCATAGAGCATCTTGGCACCATGGCGGATTATCCCCTTGCGCTCCTCCTTCACGCCAGGCATATAGCCGGGCACATCTACCAGGCAGATTATGGGGACATTGAAACAATCGCAGGTGCGATAGAAATGTGCCGCCTTATCCGAGGCATCGCAGTCTAATGCCCCCGCCCCGACCATCGGCTGATTGGCAACAATACCCACCGGATAACCACCAAGGCGAGCAAAACCGGTAATCATGTTTCGGGCAAATCTGGCCTTGATTTCATAGAAATCACCATCGTCCACGACGGCGGTGATTACCTTCTTCATGTCAAACGCCCCCCTGGGATTATCAGGCACAATATCCAGCAGGCTTTCCTCACAGCGGTTGGGGTCATCCTTGGTAGGCACGACCGGGGGCTTATCCCTAAAGCTCTGCGGCAGAAAACTAAGGAGCTTCCTGATTGATTTTAGGCACTCCTCATCATTCTTAGCCACCACATCGCAGTTGCCGGATACCTGGCTATGCGTCTTAGCCCCACCCAGCTCCTCCATCGTTATCTCCTCACCGGTAACCTCCTTGATAACCCCCGGGCCGGTAATATACATCTGGGCGGTGCCCTCCACCATGAAGACAAAATCGGTCAGGGCTGGGGAATATACCCCACCCCCGGCGCAGTTACCCATAATCGCTGAAATCTGAGGCACAACGCCTGAAGCAATGACATTCTCGGCAAAGATGTAGCCGTAGGTGCCCGTCCCCTCCTGAATCCTAGCCCCGGCGGTATCCACCAGGCCGACAACGGGGGCACCAGTCTTGGTAGCAAGGTCTATAATAGAGCATATCTTGGCGGCATGGATGTGACCGACCGTACCACCAAGGACGGTGAAGTCCTGGGCATAGACAAACACAGTTCGCCCCCCAATCTTGCCATATCCAGTAATCACCGCATCACCCAGGGGACGCCTTTTCTCCATGTCAAAATCGTGACATTGGTGCTGGGCAAACATGTTCATCTCAACGAATGTCCCCGGGTCAAAGAGCAAATCAACCCTCTCCCGGGCGGTGAGCTTGCCGGCAGCATGCTGCTTCTCGATGGCTTTCTTGCCTCCACCCGCCCTCGCCTCCTCTTCCATTTTCTTGAGTTTCTCTACTTCCTTCCTCATCATTGTCATCTTCTTGCTCCTTTCCGGCTTTCCTGAACTAGCTAACAGCCTGTTTAAATTCCTCCGCCAGGGGTGGCAGGAGTTTGCTCAGGTCAGCAACAATGCCAATATCACACATCTCAAATATAGGGGCATCGGGGTTCTTATCCACCGCTAGAACTACCTTGGACTTGAGAAAGCCAACAGCGTAAGCCATAGCCCCCGAGGCACCAAGGCTTATAAATAACTTAGGGCTCACCAGCTTCCCACTCTGCCCGATCATTGCCTCCTCGGGCACCCACCCCCTATCCACTGCCGGTCTGGTGCCAGCCCAGGCAGCTCGCAACAAACCAGCTATCTCTTTGGCAAGGTTAAGATTTGCCGCAGACTGTACCCCCCAGCCAACGGAGACCACAGTCTCCGCCTCCTCCAGGGGTATGCCCACCGGCTTCTCCTCCACCATCTCAAGGGTGCGAGCCCTCATCTCCGCCGGCTTCAGTTCAAACTTCTCCCGGACAATCTGACCCTGCCTTTTCTCGTCCTTACTCGGCTTTTCCATCATCCCCGCCTTTACCGTCGCCATCTGCGGTCTCTTCTCCGGGCAGGCGATCTTTACCATTATCTTGCCGCCAAAGCCAGGTATAGCCGCCACCAGCAGCGACTTATTTTTGACCTCTTCAATAGTCAGGTCAACGCAGTGCGCCGTTAGCCCGGTATCAACCCTGGCTGCCACCGCTGGCGCCAGGTCCATGCCAACAGCCGTCGCTCCCAGCAATAGAATCTCCGGCTTATGCCGCTTCACCAGCTCAGAGATGACCGTGGTATAAAGGTCACTCTGGTAGAGTCTAAGAAGGGGGTCTTCCACCAAATAGACCTTGCCTGCACCATAAGCTATTAACTCCTTAGCCAGCCCTTCTACCTTTTCCCCCAGGAGTACTGCCGCCACTCCCACGCCTAGCTTTTCCGCCAGCTGGCAAGCCTTACCCAGAATCTCGGAGGAGACCCCCATCAAACGTCCATCTCTCTGCTCAGCCCAAATCCAAACCTCACTATTCATAGTGCCCCTAACTCCTTAAGTCTTTTTACTGCCTTCTTCGCCACCTCCGCCTCCGAACCCCGGATTATCTCCCTTGCCCTTTTTACTTCCTGCTCAAATGTGCCCACTACCTGAGTCGGTGAGCCAACCAGCCCCACCACATTCTCCGCCAGACACATATCACCACAACCCCAGCTACGAATTTCCCTGCCCGCCGCCTCCATTATGGCAATAACCGAAGGCAGACGCGGCTGGTTAATATCCTTGAGAACAGTTATCAGGGAAGGTAGCTCCAGGGCTACCTTCATGTACCCCCTTTCAATGGCACGCCTTACATTCCACGACTTCTCCGAGGTAAACTCTATGGCGGTAACATTGGTCACATGGGGGATGTTCAAAAACTCAGCCAGCTGGGGTCCTACCTGCGCCGTAGCCCCATCCACGGTCTCATTGCCACAGAGTATTATGTCAAATTTACCCAACTTCTTAATCGCTTCCGCCAAGGGATAGGCGGTAGCCCAGGTATCAGCCCCAGCCAGAGCCCTATCGCAGAGAAGCACCGCCTCATCCACCCCCATTGCCAGGGCTTCCTGGAGGGCTTCCTTTGCCTGTGGTGGTCCCATGCTTATGGCAGTCACCCGCCCGGAAAATTTCTCCCGAATCAGTAAGGCTTCCTCTATAGCATGCTTATCAAGAGGATTTATTACCGAGGGAATGCCCTCCCGACGAATGGTGCCCTTAACCGGGTCAAGGGTAATCTTGGAGAACTGCTCCGGGTCAGGCACCTGCTTGATACAAACTACTATCTCCAAAGCCATTACTTATCCTCTACTTTCTACTCGCTGGCGATGGCATCGGCGATGGTACGCTTCATGACCTGATTGGAACCAGCAGCAGTTATCTGGTCCAGGGCAGATTTCATCTTCTGGATAACACCGAACTCGGGGGTAGTACCGTAAGCCCCGTGGATTTCAATAGCCTTAAGACAGACATCTAAGGCAGTCTCACTGGCAACCACCTTTGCCCTGGCTATCTCCTTGGCCACCTCACTGACCTTCTTACCCTGGTCCAGGAGCCAGGAGGCATAGTAGCAGAAATACTTTGCCGTCTCCACCCGGGTCTCCATATCAACAAGCATCCAGCGGATAACCTGGAGTTCAATAATAGGCTTGCCATAAAGGTGCCGGGTCTTGGCATAATGCAGGGCTTTCTCATAGGCGGCTTCGGCAAGACCAAGTGAGATGCCTGCCCCTCCCAGTCTGCCTATAGCCCCAACCGCGGCTAGCACCGGTCTGAAGCCCTTGCCCTCCTCCCCAATGACATTCTCCTTGGGGACGCGGACGTTGTTAAACATCACCTCGCCCACGGGCAATGTTTTGGTCATGGCGCTAATATAGTTTTCCCTCCTGCCCAGCTCTATACCCGGAGTGCCCTTGGGGACAATAACGAAGGTATAAGACTTCTCTCCCGAGCGGCATATAGGGCAGAAGAAATCAAGGATGCTATACCTGGACTGCATTATCTTGCGGCCATTGATGATGTAATCATCGCCGTCACGAAGGCAGGTAGTCCGTATCGCACCCATATCGGAACCACCCACGTCCTCGGTCAAGGTCATGTTGCCTTGCATCTCACCACGGCAAATCTTGGGGACAATCTCCTTCTGTGCCCAGGCTGGACCATAATGGGATATAGCATAGGCGGGTAGGGCGAAACCCCTCAGATTAGAAGCCCAGCTAGAAGAGACCTTGGCCAGTTCCTCCCAGGCTATCATCAGCGCCACATGCCCCATGGCATTACCGCCGAATTCCTTAGGGAGGGCCAGCCCGACCAGCCCGAGCTGTCCCATTCGCTTAAACACATCGTAGGGCCACTCCCCCTCAGGCTCATCGAATTCGGGGATGCGGGGGGCTAATTCCTTCTGGACGAACTCCCGCACCATGTTGCGGAGCATCTCCTGTTCCCGAGTGAAATTGAAATCCATCTTACCTCCTTCGTTTACTATCTATCAACTTAGAATACCTAAAGGCGCAAGACATATTATAACCGAAACGCAGAGAGGGTAACAACCTGCGTTCTGCCCAAGCCTAATTTTAACACTGCAGGGTATAGAATGTCTAAAAAATCCCCATTCTTTTTATCCGCCGCCTCCGATTTATGCTAAAATAAGCCCAAATGATTCCCATAAAATTATCAATGCGCAATTTTATGTGCTATCGGGACAATGTGCCGCCACTCTCTTTTGACAATATCCACACCGCCTGCATCTGCGGCAACAATGGCAACGGCAAATCAGCCCTGATTGACGCTATGACCTGGGCACTTTGGGGGGAAACCAGGGCCAAGAGTGACGACGAACTTGTTCATCAAGGTCAGGCTGAGATGCAGGTGGAGTTTGACTTCACCGTCGGCGAGCAAAGATATCGTATTATCCGCAAGCACGCCCGACCAAAGGGGCGGGGGCGCTCGGGGCAGAGCCTACTAGAGCTCCAGATCGCCACCGACGATGGCTTCAGGTCAATCTCGGGCGATAGTAAAACCCAGACCCAAGAGAGGATTATAAACCTCCTGCATATGGACTATGACACCTTTATTAATAGCGCCTTTCTGCGGCAGGGGCGGGCGGATGAGTTCACCAAGAACCCGCCGGCAAAGCGCAAGCAGGTGCTGGCTGATATCCTCGGGCTTGCCTTCTATGATGAGCTCGAGGAAAGGGCTAAAGAATTAGCAAAGAAGCAGGAAGCAGACGGGGAACAACTTGAGAGCGCTATCAGGGAAATTGAAGAGGAGTTGGCGAAAAAGCCAACCTATGAGGCGGAACTGGGGGAGGCGGAGGCGAGGCTTAACCAGATAGAAAGGGTGATAACCAAGCAGGAAACAAGACTGAATAGCCTGCGGCGGGAAAAGGAAGCCCTGGAAAATAAGAGACAGCAACTAACACTGCTTGAGGAGCATATAACAACCACTAAAAAAGAATCAGAGCGCCGGGAGCAGGAAATCAAGCAATACCAATCACAAATCAAGGAATATGAGGCGGTAATTGCCGAGCGCCCCACTATTGAAAAGGGCTATAGTCAACTTACGGAGGCCAAGAGATTATTTGACGAACTCGACCAAAAATTCAGGCAGTCGGTCAATCTGGAAAAACAAAAGTCTCAACTGGAAAGCAGAATAAAGGATGCGGGACAAAGTCTGATTAACGAGCACGCCGTCGCACAAAGCCGAATCAGTGAGCTAGAAACTATCTCCCAGAAACTACCCCAGCTCAAAAGCGAGCTACAGCAGGCAAAGGCTGAACTGAGCCAGCTGGCGGAAAAGGAGGAGACGCTAAACAGAAAAAAGCAGACCAGCCAGGAGCTACGCCGGCAGGTGAGCTACATAGAGTCAACCCAGGCTCGTCTGGAACAGGAAATAGCCGAGATTGAAGAAAAGATTAATCTCCTCTCAACCCAGGCGGGGGCTAAATGCCCCCTCTGTGATACTCCACTGGGCAGCGATGGCCTGAAGCGAATTGAATTAAACTATGCCGCCGACAAGGCAAAAAGGGCTGACGCCATTAAAAAAAGCCAGTCTGAGCTTTCGAGCAAGAAAACCGAGCTTGAGTCGGTGGAGGGTGAAATTTCACAGCTAGAAGCATTACTGAACCAGGAGAAAACGAAAGCACAGAGCCAGGTCAACATCATCAGGAAGGAGATTGCCGAAACTGAGGCAGCCAGCAATCAGCTAGCCGAACTAAGACAAGGCCTGGCTGAGCTTGAACTCCGCCTCGCCAGGAAGGAATTTGCCGCTAGCGAGCAAAAGGCGCTCGCCGAGATTGACCAGGAACTGGCCAGGCTTGAATATGACCCGCAGCAGTACGAGCAGGTCCGCCACCGCCTCAGTGAGTTAGAAAAATTTGAAGACCAAAAACGAAAGCTGGAGGAAGCCGATAGGCTTATTAGCCAGGTAACGGAGGCATTAGGCAAGGCTGAGGAGGCAAGCCAGGAGCTGCAGTTGAGGCTAGAGGCAGAAAACAAAAAAGCCCAGGAGCTAAGCCGAGAGCTTGAGGCCCTCCCCCAGCTAACCACTGACTTAGCCCAAGCTGAGGCTGAATATCAGACGCTCGCCGCCCAGCAAAAGCAAGCCCAGGAAACAGTGTGGAATGTCAAGCAGAAGCTGGAGCACTGTGCTGAACTTGAGATAAAGAAAAGGGAGAAGGAGCAACTGCTGGCTCAGACATCACGGGAGGGAAAAATCTATAATGAACTAGCCCAAGCCTTCGGCAAGAAGGGGATACAGGCCCTGCTCATTGAGACGGCGCTCCCCGAGATTGAGGCTGAAGCCAATAAATTACTGTCAAGGATGACGGATAACAGAATGCACGTCAAGATTGAAACCCAAAAGCCAACAAGGAAAGGGGAGTTAGTTGAAACCCTGGATATAACTATTGCCGACGAACTGGGGACGAGGGATTATGAAATGTTCAGCGGAGGTGAAGCCTTTCGCATCAACTTTGCCATACGCGTTGCCCTTTCCAAGCTACTAGCCCGAAGGGCGGGGGCACAGATACGCACCCTGATTATTGATGAAGGCTTTGGCACTCAGGATATTAGCGGCATAGAAAAGATTAAAGAGGCGATAAACTCTATTCAGGACGACTTTGACAGGATACTGGTCATCACCCATATTGAGGAACTCAGGGACGCCTTCCCCAGCCGCATTGATGTTATCAAGACTGCCCACGGCTCAAACCTAGAGGTAAATTAATCTTACAGCCCCAGGCTTGGGGCAATTCCCTTCATTGCCTCAAGTGCTATTTCAATAAACTGGTCAAGCTCAAGACCGATGGCGGTGCACTGAGCAATTTGCTCCCTACTTGCGCCGGCGGCAAAACTTTTTTCCTTAAACCGCTTCTTCACCGAACTTGCCTCTACCCCAGCCAACCTCTTATCCGGACGAACCAGGGCCGCCGCCACAATCAAGCCGGTTAAAGGGTCGGTACAAAAGAGGGCTTTATCCAGCCTTGTCTCAAGGGGAATACCATGGGCTTGGTTATGGCATAGTATGGCATGAGCTATAGCCTCGCTCGCCCCAAGCTCCCGAGCCAGGTCAGCCCCGAGCTTACTATGGGTATTCATATCGCCTTCGCTGAGCTCCACATCTATATCATGAAGCAGCCCAGCCAGCCCCCACTCCCCCTCATTCTCGCCAAAGTGGCGGGCTAAGGCACGCATCACTGCCTCAGTCGCCAGCATGTGCTTTATTGTGTTCTCATTCTCAACATTAGCCCTGATAGAGTTAAGCACCTCGTTCCGGGTCACCTCAACCTCCTTTACCAGTGAGAGCATACTCCCGAGGCAATAACCGGCTCAGATATTGACCGGTGGCGGAAGACTTCTCACCGGTTATCTCCTCAGGTGTACCCGTGGCGACAACATAGCCACCACGGTCCCCCGCCCCAGGTCCAAGGTCAATAATATAGTCAGCATTCTTAATCACATCAAGGTGATGCTCAATAACAACCACGGTATTGCCAGCGTCAACCAGCCGCTGCAATACCCTCAGTAGAGCGGCGACATCCTCAAAGGAAAGACCGGTCGTCGGCTCGTCAAGGATATAGAGCGTCCTGCCCGTGGAGCGCCGCGAAAGCTCGGTTGCCAGCTTCACCCGCTGCGCCTCACCGCCGGAGAGGGTGGGCGCCGGCTGACCAAGACGGATATACCCCAGGCCGACATCATGTAATGTCTTCAGTTTATTCTTTACCTTGGGGAAATGCTCAAAGAAGGCAAGGGCTTGCTCCACCGTCATATCCAGCACCTCGGCAATATTCTTACCCTTGAACCTAATCTCTAGAGCCTCACGGTTATAACGCTTCCCCTTGCATACCTCGCAGGGGACGGTAACATCGGGCAAGAACTGCATCTCAATCTGGATAAACCCCTCCCCACGACAGGCTTCGCAGCGCCCACCCTTAACATTAAACGAGAAGCGCCCCGGAGGATAACCTCTCATTCGAGCCTCGGGGACAGTAGCAAAAAGCTCGCGGATAGGGGTAAAGGTTCCGGTATAGGTAGCAGGGTTACTGCGCGGGGTACGCCCGATGGGAGACTGGTCAATATTGACCACCTTATCAATATGCTCAATGCCAGTGATAGCGTCACACTCCCCGGCACTCTCCCTTGACCGATAAAAGAGCTGGGCTAGCCTCCGATATAGAATCTGGTCAATAAGGGTGCTCTTGCCACTGCCCGAAACGCCGGTGATACAGACAAACCTCCCCAGAGGAATAGGGACATCTATATTCTTCAGGTTATTCTCCCTCGCCCCCTTTATTACCAGCTCCTCGCCGGAGCCGGAGCGGCGCTTGGGTGGAAGTGGAATCTGCCTGGCGCCACTTAAATACTGACCGGTTAGTGACTCCTTACAATTCATAATATCAGCCAGAGTGCCGGTTGCTACAATCCAGCCCCCGTGCTCACCAGCACCAGGCCCCATATCAATAATATGGTCAGCCGCCCTCATCATGGCTTCATCATGCTCAACAACCACTATGGTATTACCCAGGTCTCTCAGCCGCTTTAAGGTCGCAATCAAACGAAAGTCATCGGCGGGGTGAAGACCGATTGTCGGTTCATCGCAGATATAAAGCACACCCATAAGCCCGCTACCAATCTGGGTTGCCAGGCGGATGCGTTGTGCCTCGCCACCGCTAAGGGTTGCTGAGGGGCGGTCAATGGCAAGATAGTCCAGGCCAATGTCCCTGAGGAAGCCAAGGCGGGCACCAATCTCCTTTAAAATCTCGCGGGCGATGAACTGCTCCCGCTCAGTAAGCACATTACCAATAGCCTCAAACCACGCCAGCGCCTGAGTAACTGACACGGCACTAACATCCATAATATTCTTCTGGCCAATGGTCACTGCCAGCGACTCCGCCTTAAGCCGCTTACCCTGACAGACGGGGCACGGTCTGGAAACCATGTAGCGCTCAATATTAGCACGAGAGTTTTCCGACTCTGTATCCCGATACAGTCGCTCTAGAATTGGTATCACACCCTCAAAGCCTTCGTGGTAGCGCCTTATCCTGCCGAAACGGTTGCGGTACTCCCTTGTTTCCCCGCCCTCACCATAGAGGATGAGGTTAAGCTGCTCCTTACTCAACCTTTTGACTGGGGTGTTCAAGGAGAAGCCGTTAGCTCGGGCTAAAGACTCTACCTGATACAGATACCAGTTATGGAACTGCCAGGGGCGAATCGCTCCCTGAGCAATAGACAAGTCCTTATTGGGGATAACCAGCTCTGGGTCTATCTCAAGTTTCACGCCCAAGCCGGTACAGGCAGGACAGGCGCCATGAGGCGAATTAAAGCTAAATGTCCTCGGGGCAATCTCCCCCAGACTAATGCCACAGTGGACGCAGGCAAAGTGCTCCGAGAACAATAGCTCCTCGCCATCAATAATAGACACCAGCACCACACCAGCACCCAGTTTCAGGGCAGTCTCCACCGAGTCGGCAATGCGGCTCTGGCTCCCCGATTGCCCCATTATAAGTCGGTCAACCACCGCCTCAATGGAGTGCTTCTTATTCTTATCCAGACGAAACTGCTCGGAGAGGTCATGTAGCTGCCCATCAACACGGACGCGGGCATAACCTGCCTTGCGCAAATCGTCAAAAAGGGTTTGATACTCACCCTTGCGGTCTCTTATCAGTGGCGCCAGAATCATAACCCGGCTACCTTGGGGGATATCTTGAATCGAGTCAACAATCTGCTCGACGGTCTGCGCTGTTATCTCCCGCCCGCAGTTGGGACAATGGGGATGACCAACGCGAGCAAAAAGTAACCTCAGGTAATCGTAAATCTCGGTTACTGTCCCCACCGTTGAGCGCGGGTTCTTACTCGGACCCTTCTGGTCAATAGAAATGGCTGGGCTTAAGCCCTCTATATAATCAACATCAGGCTTATCCATCCGGCCTAAGAACTGGCGAGCATAAGCGGACAGGGATTCAACATAGCGGCGCTGCCCCTCGGCATAGATGGTATCAAATGCCAATGAACTCTTGCCCGAGCCGGAGACGCCAGTGATAACCACCAGCTTGTCCCGGGGAATAACGACATCTATATTCTTGAGGTTATGCTCCCTCGCCCCTTTGACAACGATACTATCCAGTGGCATCCCCACACCCCTCTTGTAGGCAACATTTATTGTAGCATTATAGCTAAAAGGCAACAAGCTTAAATAGGGATTAGTACCCTTACTGGCGCTTACCCTTTCTTGCTTTTAACCGCTTCCAGGGTCTCAATGAAGGCGTCTATCCTGGCTCTAGTGGCAGCTTCATTATAGGAGCTGATGTCAACAATATCACTCTCCAGAATCAGCGAGGGTATATCCCTATATACCTTCCGCAGCAGATTTAGCTGCCAGATTAAGCCAACATGCCAGGTACGGCAGGAAAAGGCTTCGTGCATGACGATGCCGTCTATCTTGTAGTCTTCGATATACTGAATCAGCCGCTCGACATCGGGGTGGGAGCCGGGGCGCTTTCTTGCCTTGTCATACCAGTAGGTCCAGTACTTGACCCATCTCCAGGCGATATGCTCCAGCGGGTCAGTAACCTTAGACAAATCAATATCAAAATTATAGATTGCCTCCACCATCCGATAGGTGGTCTCAACCGGAAAAACTGCCCCCTTGCTATTAAAGTAGTTAAAGTCGGTCAGGGCAAACCATGATGGCAAGCCACCACCCCATATTAATCTATATTTCTCGTCGGGAATTTCACCCTCTTTACTAGCTATCTTACGCTTTAGCTCTTCATTTAATTCCTTAAAGAAGTCATAGGCTTGCTGGGTTGCCATCATAAAGACTATGGGCACCATGGTATTCATGGCATCCCCCGTACCCATGGGAGAAGGCACCGCCCGGCGCAGCTCATAGGTCTCCCAGATTAGATTCCATGTCCTATCGCTGAGGTCAACAAGCTCACTCAGCCGGTCCCAGTCCATCTTCCTACCGGTCTGCTTCTCCAGAAAACCAACCAGACCCCTTAGCTGCTCAACGATGTATTTTACGTAGTAATCCTGCACCTCACGGTAGTCATAATCATGCTCATACGGTGGCCAGGGAAGACCGATATCATAAACTGGGACATCGGGCATATAGTGCTGGGCGGCCTGAAACCACTTGTTTCTCGGGTCGCAGAGTATCTGACCGCTACCGAGCATCATATCCGGTTTCACTTGCCCTCCCCAGGGTGAGTCGGGGGGCATTGCCCCCAGCTCCTCACGCCAGGCATCAAACCCCAGACCACAGAGGGCATAGGTGCAGAGGGAGCGGGAGAAGCTTTCCGCCCCAGCCCTCTCCAAAAATCGCTGGGCATCACGCTTGGCACCACAGATACCGGCGTAATTCTCAACCCAGTGGGGGACAATATCCATGACTCGGACGAGCTCATCATAACAACAGCAGATAAAGGTGTAGGCGACTGGCTTCCCCGCCTCCTTGGCTTGGAGCACATCACTAATCATCGCTTTGACCATCGGCGCTACCTTAGCCGCGGCCTCGGTAGCTGTCCTTCTCTTCTTTCTCTCCTCCGGTTTCTTTTCCTCGGTCATAACCTTCTCCTCATCACTATTTTGAGCCAATCAGCTCCAGGAAAGCCTGAACCCTGGTTTTCAGCCGACCAATGGTTGATACCAAATACTCATCCTCAAGGTAGAGGATGGGGACACCCTTCGATTCAATATAGCCCTTCATCTGGGGCACCTCAAAGCCAAAGGGGTCACAGTACTTATAGATATAGAGAATAACGCCGTCAACCCTGAAATCCTTAATCATGCGAGCGATATGACCAAACCTCTCCTCCATATAATCCTCGTAGCTTCCCTTCCGCTCACGGTAGGTACGACCACAATATATCCTTCTCAGATACCGCTCAGCGATGCCATCAATCGGGTCAGCAGTGATATTAACATCAGTCAGGGACTCCCTGGCTCCAGGGCACAGGTCATCAGCCACCACCCAAGCCCCGCTCTTTTCCACCAGGTCAATGAAAGCCACATTATCCACCTGAGCGCCAACCACCATCAGTCGGGGCTTCGGCGCTGTGACGACCTTCCTCTTTTTTACCTCAGCAATAACACTGCCGATAAGCTCGGTGGCTTCCTCTACCGGCAGGCTCACTGCCGCCACCAGCGTCTTGACGACCTCAGCCCCGGAGATTTGGGGTGGGTCTGACTTCCGCAACTGGTAGAGTTCTCTAACCCTCGCCCGGTTTTGGTTATAAAGCCTAATTGCCTCTCTTAAGCCATCATCGGAAATCTCCCTGCCGGCAAATCGGCTCAGGCTTTTTCTAAAAGTATCTAGCTCCGCCTTGTAGAAGCTGAGCGATGAGTCATCAGTGCCATGGGGCATGTTGATAAAGTGGGAGTAGGGGAGGTTGAGGGTATACTGCCAGACCTCATAAGTCCGGCAGATACTATCGCAGGCATGGGGGATAACGATACCATCAAGAAACTCATACCTACCCTTCAGCACCATATCAAAGCAGCTACGAACCAGGGGACAGATAATGGTCTCCATCTCAGCGTCAGCCCTGGTGACTGGCTCACTAGTATCCCCCCTTATGCGGAAGGGGATAAAGCCAGCGGCGGTGAGCATCTCTACGGGGACAAAGGCGCAGAGATAGCCTATTATATGCTTCCCCTGCCCCTTTAGCTCCCTAGCTCGGGAGCCATAATCCTGGTAGTATTTCTCAACCAGTGACAAACCTTTGTTAATCGCACTTTCTTTAGTCAAGGTCAGCCTTTCCTCACTATTATATTAACACCATATTATATTACACCGTCCCCCTTTAAGCCAGCTATATCTTCTTGATTATAGCCCATGGGGGTGAGGTTAGTAAACAATCTCATTGACACCTAGAAGGCGGCGCGGTAATATAGCCAAAGGATGCTAGCCAAGGTAAGAACCTGTGCCACAGTTGGGCTGGAGGGGGCTATTGTTGAGGTTGAGGTAGATATTTCTCCTGGCTTACCCTCGTTTACCATCGTTGGACTGCCTGATGCCGCCGTCCAAGAAGCCAGGGAGCGGGTGCGTGCCGCCATTCGTAACTGTGGCTGTGCCTTCCCCATGAAACGCATCGTGGTTAATCTGGCTCCAGCCAACCTCAAGAAGGCAGGGCCGGCTTACGATTTGCCCATCGCTGTTGGCATTCTCTTAAGCTCAGAACAGGTCTCAGGCGATGTTTCCGCAACCATCCTCCTTGGTGAACTATCCCTTGACGGCGGTCTGCGCCATACTAACGGCATCCTGCCCATGGTTGCCCTGGCTCGCCAGGAAAAGGTGCCTAACGCCATCGTCCCTGAGGCTGATGCTCAAGAGGCATCCCTAATCGAAGGCATTAAGATTACTCCTATCGTCTCCCTATCCCAGCTGGTCAGCTACTTTCGGGGAGAAATACCAGCCCCGGAATATAAAGGGGGCGAAATTAAGGAATATACCCCACCCACCATGCTCACCACCGACCTTGCCGATATCAAGGGACAGGAACACGCCAAACGAGCCCTGGAGGTGGCGGCGGCTGGCGGGCATAACCTGATAATGATGGGACCACCAGGCAGTGGTAAGACACTACTGGCTCGCTCCCTGCCCTCGCTACTGCCGCCAATGACCAATGAAGAAGCCCTTGAGGTTACCAAGATATATAGTGTCAGCGGACTATTGCCGGCAGATACCCCCCTCATCAGACACCGCCCCTTCCGCTCCCCCCACTACACCATCTCCAATGTTGGACTTGTTGGTGGCGGACATTGGCCCAAGCCGGGTGAAATAAGCCTCAGCCACCGCGGGGTTCTATTCCTTGATGAACTCCCCGAATTTGGGCACGCCATTCTTGAGACATTGCGCCAGCCCCTAGAGGACAGGGTGATTACCATCAGCCGGGCGCAGGGGAGTGTAACCTTCCCGGCAAACTTCATGCTGGTAGGGGCAATGAACCCCTGCCCCTGCGGATATTATGGCGACCCTTTCAAGCAGTGCACCTGCTCCCACGCTCTGGTGGCGCGGTATCAGAAACGGGTCAGCGGACCATTCATTGACCGGGTTGATATCTTTGTTGAGGTGCCACACATTGACTATGAGAAGCTGGTTGACGAGCGAGGGGGAGAGAAATCGGAGGGGGTTCAAGGCAGGGTTGAAGCTGCCCGTGCTATACAGCGAGGGCGCTTTAACGGAATAAGCCTAAGTTGCAACGCCGAGATGACACCAACCGAGGTCAGAGAGTTCTGTAAAACCGAGGAGTCAGCCCAGAGCCTGCTTAAGGCGGCAATGAAGCAGCTCTATCTTTCCGCCCGCGCCTTTCACCGCATCCTCAAGATAGGTCGCACCATCGCTGACCTGGAGAATGCTGATATAATTAAAGCCCACCACATCGCTGAGGCTATCCAGTATCGACCAAGAAGGATGATTATAGGCTAAAAGGGGTACTATCTTGCCATTAGCAGAATGGTTGGGACTTGTCGCCGGGGCGATTACCACAATTGGCTTTTTACCTCAGGTCATTCGTGTCTTCAGGCTAAGAAGCGCCCGCGAGATAAGCCTGCCCTTTACTATTATGTTCTTAATCGGGGTTAGCTGCTGGCTTGTCTACGGCATCCTTTTACAGCTAATGCCGGTAGTCCTCTGGAACGCAATTTCCGCTATCTTTGCCCTTGCCCTTTTGTACGCCAAGCTAAAGTACGGAAGGTAAAGCCGCCTTATTTAACCTCAACCGTAGCGCCGGCGGCTTCAAGTTTCTGCTTTGCCGCCGTTGCCTCATCCTTGCTGACCCCTTCCTTCACCGGGTGGGGGGCACTCTCCACAAAATCCTTCGCCTCCTTCAGCCCCAGGGTAGTCAGCTCCCTCACCGCCCTGATGACGCTAATCTTATTCGCCCCTACCTCCTTGAGAATAACGGTGAACTCCGTCTTCTCCTCAGCGGCTGGGGCTGGGGCGGCTGCGGTCTCAGGTGCCGCCTGGGCGGCAATTACCTGAGCTGGGGCACTAACACCAAACTCAGTCTGTAGTGCCTTAACCAGCTCCGCTAGCTCAAGTACCGTCATCCCCTTTATCGCCGTCATTACCTCATCAATGGCGGCGGACTTCTTCGCCTCAGCCTTAGCTTCGGGTTTCTTCGCCTTAGCCTTGGCTTCAGGTTTCTTTACCTCAGCCGCGACTTCAGGCTCTGCCTTGACTTCTGCCTCCTGTTTAACTTCACCTTCACCCTGTGTCATCTTATCCTCCCTTTAATTGATTTATCCTTGCTTGAAGCACCCCGATAATCCCCTGCAGCGGGGCGCTAAGATTGCCGACCAGTGCCACGATAGGTTTCTGCATCCCAGCCAAAACCCTGCTGATTAATACCTCCGTTGATGGTAAGGAAGAGAGGGTAATTATATCCGCTGAAGTTAGCAAGCGGTTGGGTAAAAAGCCTCCCCTTATACTCATCGCTGACTTTGAGGCTTGAATATAGTCAGCCAAGGCTTTAGCCGGTAGACTTATATTGCCATAGCCAAAGGCAACCGCTAGCGGACCGTCAAAGAGGCTTACCAGTTCCTCCCTCCCCACCCTTTTGGCGGCAATCCGAGCCAGGGTATTCTTCACCACCTTATAATCAATACCCGATTCCTTGAGCCGCCGACGCAAACTTGTCATCTCATTGGCGGTTAGTCCACGGTAGTCGGTTAGAATACCAATACTGCACCGTGAGAAAACCTTCTCCAGGTTATCAATAACCTTCGCCTTCTTTTCTGTGGGCATCCTTCATCACCCCCTTAAACAAAAATCCTTGCGCCTGCCGCGCAAGGACTTAATATCTAAGCCCTTTTCCTCGGCAGGCAAATTTAAGCCGAATCGGCACCCGCTGTCTCAGGAAAACTATCAACCTCTAATATAGCAGAGGCAAGCCTAAAAATCAAGGCTTGCCGAATATAGCTACGGCGCAATTAAATAAGCCGTTGATACCCCCTACATTATGAACTAGACCAAGGTCAACCTTCTTTAGCTGTCTTGGTCCGGCTTTACCCTGCAACTGCTTATAAACCTCGTAGATCATCCTCAGCCCGCTAGCGGAAAGGGGATGACCAAAGCATTTAAGTCCGCCATCGGTATTGACCGGCAGCTTGCCCGTCAGCTCAAAGGTGCCAGCCTCAACATCCTCCGGACCCTTGCCCCGGGGACTGAATTCCAGGTCTTCATATATGAGCAGCTCAGTTATGGTAAAGCAATCATGAACTATGGCTATGTTTATCTCCTCGCGGGGGTTCTTAATCCCCGCCTGCTCGTAAGCTGCCTTCCCCGCGGCTACACTCTCAGGGATATGAATAAAATCATATTCTTGCTGGAGTGTTGCCTGACCTCCCCCATTAGTTAGCGCCAGCGCCTTCACCAGGATATAGTCCTTCCTCATACTTTTAGCTATTTCCGGGGTAGTTATGATAGCGGCAGCACCGCCATCACTCATACCACAGGCATCAAAAAGGTTAAGCGGATAAGAAATCATGGGGGAATTCATTGCCTGCTCCAGGGTTATCTCCCTGTGGAAATGAGCCTTAGGGCTCAATGTCCCGTTATGATGATTCTTAACCGAAATCTTGCTTAAAATCCGCCTCCCCTGCTCATAGCTTAACCCATAATGGTAAAAGTATCTGGTTGCCAGCTGGGCGAACTGACTGACGGGAGGCAGGTCCCATTCCGCCATACTCCGGTCAAAGGGGGTGGTAACATTCATGGTAAAGCCGCCCATGTGGTCTTTGGTCTTCTCAACACCGCAGGCAAGGGCAATATCACATGCCCCGGAGACGACACCATAACAGGCATTCCTAAAGGTATCTGTCCCGCCAGCGCAGAAGTTCTCCACCCGACTAACCGGGATATACTCCAGCTTTAAGGCATTAGCCAGGTGAGCACCGGTAAAACCGCTCTCACGACTTCCATACCACGCCGCCTGAATATCCTTGGGTTCGATTCCGGCATCTTCAAATGCCTCATAGCAGGCATCAACCATCAAGTCCTTATAGTCCTTATCCCAGAGCTCACCAAACTGGGTACAACCCATGCCCACTATCGCCACCCTATCCTTTATGCTTTGCATATACCTACCTCCACCTTATTTTATTAAGTCCTCACTGGAACCGACTTCCAGGAATAGATATGAGCCCCTTCCTTATCAATTATCTTTCTGAAGCTCATCTCCACCGGCAAACCGCACTTGACCTGCTCCGGCTCGCGGTCGGTCAGGTAGCACTGCAGCCTCCCCCCACCCTCAAAATCAATCGTACTCGTAACTGTCGGCAAATCGGGGGCTGGGGTCACATAATCCATGGCAAAGGTGAATATCGTCGCCTTCTTATCAGATAGCCGATATGACTCGAACTTGTCCTTGGTATGACACTTGGTGCATACCCTCTGCGGCGGGAACTGGATTGTGCCGCAAACCTGGCACTTAACCCCGCGCAGGCGCAGGTTAGCCTCACGCTCCCGCCACGCCGCCGGCGCCGATAAGAACCTAATTGGTCCCGGGATATCCTCCCATGCCAAAAGCCCACGCCAGGTCAGATACTTCTTATAGTCAGTAATTACCTTCTTTGGCTCAAGGTGCCCTTTAATGCCACGCCTAGCCTTGATTTTGCCTATCTGCTTGGTCACCTGCAGGACAAAGGCGTCGCTGCCATTGCCATAGCTGGCAAAAAGGATACGCTCCCCTGCCTTAGCCGTCTCAAGGGCAGCTACCAGCAACATCAAGGAAAAGGCAGCCCCGGTGTTACCCATGCCGGCAAAAAGGGGGTCTTGAAGCTGGGTCTTAACATCAAAGCCCAAGCTACCAGCCAGCTCCATCCCCCTCCTGGCATCGGGGGTATAGAGGACAACCTTGGCGAAGTCAGCCGGGCTAAAGCCAGACTTCTTCATCACCCCCGAGACCGCCTGGCGCATCGCCTCCAAATAGCCATAGGTGGCACTAAACCTGTCCTCCCAGGAACGAACAAAGGTGTCACCTTCAGCCCGCCAGACATCAAGTATCTCGTTATAGACTGAATAGCTGGCTTCAATGCTGGCGATAACATCACTGTCGCCAATGAGGAGAGCACCACCACCATCAGCAAAGTTCTGCTCAAAGGCTGAGCCCGGTATCCCCAGCCGACAGTCAGCGGCGGCTACCATCACCTTCTTGGCTGAGCCCGCCTTTACGGCATCTACAGCCGCCATTAGTGCCGATGTCCCTGCCCGCAGTGAATGAGCGAAATCAGCGGTAAAAATATCCGGCCTGAGGTCAGATGCCATCGCCACGATAGCCGCCCCAAGCTTCTCCTTATAGGGCAAGGTAGTGGTGGCAAGATAAAGACCGTCTACCGTCTCACGCTCTACGCCAATCAAGCAATCACAAGAAGCCGCCACCGCCATAGTTAGGCTATCCTCATCAAAGTTACCGATAGCCTTCTCCCCCCGGGCACCCTTAGCTATCGCCTCACGACTCAACCTGTAGAGAGGTACATAAGCCCCGTATGATGTAATACCAACCATACCTATCCTCCTAAGCTGGCTTAAACTCGTAGGCAAGCCTGTTATTGGGTAGTTTAACCGGGTTAACCGTTAACGGCATACCCACCTTAATATCGTTCTCTTTTATATCCCGACTCAAACGGGCAAGTATCTGAACACCGTCAAACTCGCCCAGAGCCAGGGTATATGGGGCATCAGCCTCAAAACCGGTTGGACCATAATTCACCTTAGTATAGCTAGCGAGCTTGCCCTTCCCCTTAATTTCAAACCACTCCACCTCACTTGATAAGCAACTGGGGCAATCCAATCGCGGCGGGAAGTAGACAGTACCACATTGTTTACACCTAGTTGCCATCACCTTGCCCGCCCCGAGGTAGTTTATAAAATCCGCCGTCTTTGCCTCGGTGGTAAAGCTAACCGTACCAAAATTTTCAAAGCCCACTGGCTACCTCCTGAGAATAACTACATTTCCATATTGCCCGATGCCACCGATATTATGCACCAGACCTATCTCCGCCCCCTTCACCTGAGCCTCAGCCGCCCCCCCACGGAGCTGGCGGACAATGGTCCGAACTTGTGAGCCACCGGTAGCACCTATCGGATGACCCTTGGACAAGAGACCACCATCAACATTTACCGGTATCTTGCCCTCAACATAGGTCTGCTTATCATCAATCAACCTCGCCCCCTCCCCCGGTTTGGCAAAGCCAAGGTCCTCATAAGCCAGAATCTCAGATATGGTAAAACAATCATGAACCTCAGCGACATCAATATCCTGGGGTTTAACACCCGCCATCTTATACGCCTGCTTAGCTGCCTCACGAGCGCAACTCAGCCCGGTAAGCAACTCCCTCCCCGCCATGGTCATGGTATCAGTTGCCGCCCCCAGACCGATAATCCAGATTGGGATTTTAGCTATTCCCTTGGCCACATCCCCCCGGGCAACTATGATGCAGGAAGCACCATCGGCGTTGGCGCAGCAGTCAAACTTCTTCAGCGGGCTGGTGATGACCTCCGAGTTCAAAATCTCCTCCAGGCTCAGCTCCTTGCGATAGTTGGCTTTGGGGTTAGCCGCCCCGTAGTGCGAGTTCTTAACCCGTACCTTAGCCAGGTGCTCCTCGGTGGTACCATACTTCGCCATGTGAGCCCGAGCATATAGGGCATAACCAGCGGGCATGGTTAAGCCAAAGGGCGATTCCCATATTATGTCCCCTCCCCTCCCCATCCTTTCAGCGGCATCACGGGATGATAGCTCCGACATCTTCTGGAAACCTACCACCGCTACTACCTTGTGTAGCCCAGCCTTTATCATTGACCAGGCTACCCTTAAGCCGGTGGTAGATGAAGAACAAACCGTTTCCACATAGAAGGTTGGCTTCGGGGTCAGCCCCAGGTACTCCGAGATTAAGCCAGCGGGTGAGCGCTGTTTATCATACTCTGGCGCCGAACAAATAATGGAGGCATCTATATCCGCAGTCTTGAGCTCAAGACCCTCCATTGCCTCCTTAAAGGCTTCAAAGCAAAGCTCCCTGATAGATACACCACACTGGCGGGAAAATACCGTCTGACCAGCACCAACAATGGCAACCTCTTCCATCAATATCCCCTTTCTCTATGTTAAATTATCCTGCGGATAAAGATAAGGTTTCTTTAAGGTCAAGCTCAACGCCTGGTCCCATCGTCGTGGTTAAGGTGGCACTCTTAATATACTGCCCCTTGGCACCACTGGGCTTAGCCCTCGTTACCGCCTCAATTATCGCCGTCAGGTTGCCCAACAACTTATCCCTATCAAAACTAACCTTCCCCAAAGGGAGATGGATGATAGCGGTCTTGTCCAGCTTAAATTCAACGCGTCCCTGGTGGGCTTCACCAACCGCCCGTGACAGGTCATCAGGAGCAACTACCGTCCCCGCCTTGGGGTTAGGCATTAGTCCCCTCCGGCCCAGAATCTTACCCAGCCGGCTTACCTTGCCCATCATATCCGGGGTAGCAATAATGATATCAAAATCCAGCCACCCCTCCTCAATCTTCTTGATTAGCTCATCACCACCAACGAAATCAGCCCCGGCAGCCTCAGCCGTCCTTGTCGCCTCCCCCTGGGCAAAAACCAGGAGGCGCACCTTCTTGCCCAGACCGTGAGGCAGTAGGGCAACGCCGCGGACCTGCTGGGTGGCATCACGGGGGTCAACCCCCAGCCGAAGGTGAAGCTCAACCGTCTCATCAAATTTGGCATGAGCCATCTTCTTGGCTAGTTCAATCGCCTCCCGGGGCGGATAGAACTTTGTCTCGTCTAAAAGTTTTACCGCTTCAAGGTATTTCTTGCCGTGTTTTGCCATTCTATTCCACCTCAATCCCCATACTTCGGGCAGTGCCTTCGATAATTCGCTCTGCGGCTTCAATACTGGTCGCATTCAAATCCCTAAGCTTAAGCTGAGCGATTTCCCGAAGCTGAGCCCGGGATAGCTTAGCCACACTCTCACGACCGGCAGTGCCCGACCCCTTTTCTATGCTTAACGCCTTCTTCAATAAATCACTAACTGGTGGGGTCTTGGTAACAAAGGTGAATGACCTATCATCAAAGACGGTTATCTCAACCGGAATAATAGAGCCTGCCTGATTGGCAGTGCGCTCGTTATACTCCTTGCAGAATGCCATAATGTTAATCCCGTGCTGGCCTAGAGCCGGACCTACCGGCGGCGCTGGATTTGCCTTCCCCGCCGGAATCTGCAACTTAATCACTGCTTTAATCTTTTTTGCCACTAAAGCTTCTCCACCTGTAAGAAGTCAAGCTCGACCGGCGTCTCCCGCCCGAAAAGGGACAAAAGCACCTTGACCTTGCCCTTGGCTGTGCTTATCTCATCCACCACCCCAACAAAATCAATAAACGGACCACTGGTCACCCTCACGCTCTGCCCCTTGCGAAAACCGACCTTAACCTTCGGTGCTTCAGCCGCCATCTGCTTCAAAATTTGCTCAACCTCCCCCTCCTGCAAGGGCGTTGGCTTATTCCCACTACCGACAAAGCCGGTGACGCCAGGGGTATTACGCACTATGTTCCAGCTCTGGTCAGTCATCCCCATCTGAACCAGGATGTAGCCGGGCAATATCTTTTTATCCACATTACGCCTCTGCCCATCCTTAACCTCAATCTCAACCTCGGTGGGTATCACCACCTGGGCGATTTCATCCCCACCATCCATGAGCTTGATGCGTTGCTCAAGGTTCTTCTTGACCCGCTCCTCATAACCGGAGTAGGTATGAATTACATACCAATTTTTCTGATTCCCAGCTACCATAACCTCACCCAGGCAAGACTTTTGAAAAACATAGATTATTCCCTAAATGGGAGAGCAAGCCCTCATTTACCCAAAAAGAATTTATTGATTAGGTCAGAAAAACCTAAATCAGTGGCTCCCAGAACCAGACTCACGACAACAGTAATCACCAGCACTATGAAGGTCAAATAAGTCGCCTCCCGTCTGGTGAGCCAGACTACCTTCTTTAGCTCAGCTATAGTCTCACCAATAAAGCTAAACCTTGAACGCTTGGGAGGAACACCTTGATACGTCATTAGAGAAGTTCACCTACTTTATCTCCCGATGAAGGGTATGAGTGCGACAACGGGGGCAATACTTTCTCAGCTCTAAACGCTGGGGGTCATTCCTTTTGTTCTTACCCGTTGTATACGTCCTCTCCTTACACTCAGTGCAGGCAAGATGGATGATAAGCCGGGCTTCACCTTTTTTTGCCATCTCTACTCAATAATACGGCTAACGGTACCAGCCCCTACCGTCTTACCACCCTCCCTGATAGCAAAACGTAGCCCCTTCTCCATGGCTACCGGGTAGAGAAGCTTTACCTTCATTTTGGTGTTGTCGCCAGGCATAACCATCTCCACCCCTTCTGGTAGCTCAATTGTCCCGGTAACATCAGTAGTCCTGATGTAAAATTGTGGCTTATACCCCGTAAAGAATGGGGTATGCCTGCCCCCCTCCTCCTTGCTCAGGACATATACCTCCGCATCAGCATAGGTATGGGGCTTGATTGAGCCGGGGGCAGCCAGTACCATCCCCCGCTCTATATCCTCCCGCTCTATGCCCCGGAGCAGCACACCAACGGCATCACCGGGTTCAGCATAATCCAGGATCTTGTGGAACATCTCCAGGCTGGTAGCTACCGTCTTGCGCGTTTCCTTCAAGCCAACAACCTCAATCTCATCGCCGGCCTTAATCACCCCCCTCTCCACCCTCCCCGTGGGCACGGTGCCCCGCCCCTTGATGCTAAAGACGTCTTCTACCGGCATCAAGAAGGGCTGGTCTTTGGGTCGGGGTGGGATGGGGATAAACTCGTCTACGGCATCCATCAACTTCCAGACACCACCACACCACTGGCAATCACGCTTACCACAGCCACACTCAAGGACTTTAGTTGCACTCACTTTGATAATTGGCGTCTTATCCCCAGGGAAGCCGTACTTAGTAAGCAGCTCCCGCATCTCCATCTCCACCAGTTCCAGAAGCTCTTTATCCTCAAGAAGGTCAATCTTGTTAATGCAAACCACAACCGCGGGAACCTCCACCTGGCGGGCAAGCAGGAGGTGCTCCCTGGTCTGAGGCATGGGACCATCCGGGGCACTCACCACCAGAATAGCCCCGTCCATCTGGGCGGCCCCGGTTATCATGTTCTTGATGTAGTCAGCGTGCCCAGGACAGTCAATATGGGCATAATGGCGCTTTTCGGTCTCATACTCAACATGCGCGATGGCGATGGTCATGCCCCTCGCCTTCTCCTCTGGGGCATTATCAATGGAGTAAAACTCGCGGTATTGGGTAGGACCTACCTTGGACAAAACCAAGGTAATCGCCGAGGTCAGGGTTGTCTTTCCATGGTCAACATGACCGATAGTACCCACATTGCAGTGGGGCTTGGCCCGCTCAAACTTCTTTTTTGCCATTCTTAAACCTCCCTTTTTTACGAGCCCACAACCAGATTCGAACTGGTGACCCCATTCTTACCAAGAATGTGCTCTACCGACTGAGCTATGTGGGCCCAATATAAATTTTTTTAGCCTATAAGTGGAGGGGGCAGGATTCGAACCTGCGCAGCCATTTCAGGCGGCAGATTTACAGTCTGCTCCGATTAACCACTCCGGCACCCCTCCCCACCACCAGACCCCAGCCCGAGAGGGGACTCGAACCCACTAACCTACCGATTACAAGTCGGTTGCGCTACCGTTGCGCTACTCGGGCAATGCCAATCAACGAGATATTATAAGAAATGAAAGCTACAAAAGTCAAGCTACCGCCCTTTAGCCACCACTTCACGAATAGTCGCCACCAACCGCCGACACTCAGGCAGGGTTCGGGGCGAGATACGCACATAGCGCGGCAGACCAAATGAAGTGCAATCACGCACCAGGAAACGCCTCTGAAGTAGCTTTTGGCGAAAGCTGGCGGCATTACCTACCTCAACCAGCAAGAAGTTCGCCGCCGAGGGCACGGGGGGCAGCCCCAGACGGCTGAGCTCGGCAACAAGGTAGCTTTTTGCCCGCTTTAGCTTAGCTTGGCACTGCCTTAAATAGCCCCCCGCCGCCACCGCCACGAGTCCTGCCCGCTGGGCGACAGCATTAACATTCCACGGCGGACAGATGCAGCGCATATTGGCGATGATTTCCTCCCCCGCCACACCATAGCCGAGGCGAAGCCCAGCCAGGGCGTAGTCCTTGGTCATCGAGCGCAGAATAAGCAAATTACTCCCCTTAACCAAATCCAGAGACGACCAGATATTATCAACAAAGGTGATGTAAGCCTCATCCAGCACCACCAAAGAATTCCTGCCAGCATCAAGAAGTTTCTCAAACTCCGCCTGCGAAAGATATTGGCCGGTGGGGTTATTAGGATTGTCAATGAAGATGCCCTTGGGACGGTGGCGATTGATTAGCCTGACCGTCTCCCCTATGTCTAGCTGGAAGGCGGGGGCGGTACGGGACTGCTTGATGATAGACGCCCCTGAAATCTGGCAGGCAACCTGATATTCGCCAAAGGTGGGCTCAATGATGAGGACCCCGTCTCCCCGCCCAAAGTAGGCCAGAGCCGCCAGGCGTATTAGCTCGGTGGAGCCGCTCCCGACCAGTATGTTCTCCTCACTCACCCCCAGTTTAGCCGCCAGCAAACGCCTTAACTCAGTAGCCCTGGAGTCAGGGTAGGCGGCGATGTCCGCCTTTCTCATTGCCCCCTTTATCCCAGGCGGCGGACCGAATGGGTTTAGGTTAGCACTAAAGTCAACGACCTCCTCCGGGGCAATGCCCAGCGCCTCAAGCTCGGCGTAGTCCAAGCCGCCATGTTGAGACGGCGTTATCCCCTGCACCCCAGACCTAGGCGGTAAGGACAAGCTTCATCACCTCCATACATAAACAAAACCCCGCCCAGAGCAGGCTAGATATTCCCATCAGCCTTACGCCGGAGGGAATGAGGCGGGGGGAGAGGGGGTTATTGGCATCGCCAAGGCTATAATAGCCCGCCTTCTCCAGCCGAGTCCTGAGGGCACCAGCCGCCGCGCTCATTGGCCAGCCGGCGTTGATGCTCTGGGTGTTGGCATGGTCACGGAGCATAATCTGCCACGCCTTTTTGCCACCCAGCCGCAATATATAGGCAGCCACCACCAGCAATAGCCCCGAAATTCGCGCTGGAATAAAATTAAGCACGTCATCCAGCCGGGCGGCAAACTTACCCAGATATTCATATTCACCGTGATAGCCAATCATAGCGTCAATAGTATTCACCACACGGTAGCCGATAGCCCCGGGTACGCCGAAAAGGAGAAAAAGGAAAAGGGGGGCAATAATGCTATCATTGGTATTCTCCGCCACTGATTCTATCGTCGCCGATACCAGATGTCGCTTATCAAGCCGGCTGGTGTCCCGGCTGACCAGAGCCTTCACCTCAACCCTCGCCCGCTTTAGACTGCCGCCCTCAACAAGCCGCTTAACCCTTAACGCCGCCCGCCTTAGCTCCCTCACCGAGAAGCTTGACTTAAGCAGGAAGCCGGCAACCAGAACATAGGCTACCGTGTTTAGCTGGCTAAGATAGAAAAGGAGGAAATAGGTCGGCAGGACAAAGATGGCTAAGACCAGCAACACCAAAACCACACCCCAGCTCAGTTGAGCCAAACGTCCCCGTCGCGGGGCAAGCCTCAGCCATCCTGAAGTAACCTGCCCCATCCCAACCACGGGGTGCACCAGAGGAGGGAACTCCCCCAGACCCAGGTCAATAGCCAGTGCCAGGAGTAGAATTATTATGTTTTGCATAAGCCGCTAGTGATGCCTATCCTATCATCAAGATGATAGGATTGTCTAGATTGACAGCAAAGCTAATATAAGCTAGAATAGGCAATCGGAGCAGACATTCCCATAGCGGAAGTAGTCGGGCTTTGAGGCAGCTGGGTTAAAACCCGCAGGACCAGCGTTCTGCGGGGTTTTTTTATCTGGAAAGGGGAAAATTTGGCAGGAATTTTGGGCTTAAACAATATAAGCCAGATTTCTGGTCTTTCGGAGAAGGAAGCGGCAAAGAGGCTGGCGCGCGAGGGGTTTAACGAAATCCCATCAGCGAAAAGGCGCAGCTCCCTCAGAATTGCCATCGACATCGTCCGCGAACCAATGCTCCTGCTTCTTCTCGCCAGCGGCGCGATATACATGGTTGTTGGTGACATTAAAGAGGCGTTGATGCTACTGGCGTTCGTCTTCGCCATCATTGGTATTGCTCTTTACCAGGAGAGAAAGACGGAGCGGACACTTGAGGCACTGCGCGATTTGTCCAGCCCCCGAGCCATAGTCATACGCAATGGCATCGCCAAAAGAATTGCCGGCAGAGAGGTTGTCCGCGGCGATATCATGGTCCTGACGGAAGGCGACCGGGTACCGGCTGACGGGATTGTTCTCTCCAGTAACAATTTGAGTGTGGACGAATCCTTACTCACCGGTGAATCTATGCCCGTCTACAAGAGCGAGACGGACGATAGTAGCACCAGAATGAAATGCCCCGCTGGTGATAATTCGCCATACGTATACTCCGGCACCCTGGTGGTCAGCGGTTCGGGGATTGCCCACGCCGCCGCTACCGGTATTAACACCGAATTCGGCAAGATAGGAAAGTCACTAAAAGCTATCGAGCCGGAAGAAACGAGGATACAGAAGGAGACCAAGCATATAGTCCGGAATGTGGCTCTGGTCGGCCTGTCTCTATGCGGCATAATGGCCCTTGTCTATGGACTTACCATAGGGCACTGGCTTCAAGGCTTCCTGGCAAGTATCACCCTGGCCATGGCTATCCTCCCTGAGGAATTTCCAATAGTGCTTGCCATCTTCCTTGCCTTAGGTGCCTGGCGCATCTCGAGAAACCAGGTTCTTACCCGACGCCTGCCGGCAATCGAGACCCTGGGCTCAACTACCGTCCTCTGCGTGGACAAGACGGGAACACTGACACTCAACCGCATGTCAGTCAAGAAAATGCTCGCCGCTGGCGAATTCTACGAAATAGATGGCGCCAAGCCTAAAGCCCCGCCCGAGAAATTCCACCAACTTATTGAATTTGGCATACTCGCCAGCCAGACCAGCCCCTTTGACCCAATGGAGCAAGCACTCACCGCGCTGGGGGAGCGATATCCGGATTTGCTGGAACATCTTCACCGTGATTGGGCGTTGCAACGCGAATATCCCCTATCGAAGAGACTTCTAGCCTTATCGCATGTCTGGCAATCCAGAGAGAGAAGTGAGTATGTAATTGCGGCTAAGGGGGCACCGGAGGCTATCATTGACCTTTGCCACCTGGATAAGCCCCGGATTAAAGAGCTGAATAAAAATATAGAGACGATGGCCGGCGAAGGGCTAAGAGTCCTCGGTGTGGCTAAGGCAAAATTCAAAAGACCACCCCTCCCCGAGGACCAGCACGACTTTGTCTTTGACTTTATCGGCTTGGTCGGATTTGCTGACCCGGTACGGCCTACCGTCCCCGATGCCATAAAGGAGTGTTACCGGGCAGGGATTAGGGTAGCAATAATCACCGGCGATTATACGGTCACCGCCCGCAATATTGCCCACCAGATTGGGCTAAGAAATGCCGATAGGGTAATTACTGGCGCCGAGATGGATGGTATGAAAAATGCTGAACTCAGAAGGCAAATCAGGACCACCAACATATTTGCCCGGGTAACCCCGGAACAGAAGCTCCGCTTGGTAAATGCCTTCAAAGATAATGGTGAAATCGTATCCATGACCGGCGATGGCGTCAACGACGCACCAGCGCTAAAATCAGCCAATATCGGCATCGCTATGGGCGGCAGGGGCACTGATGTTGCCCGCGAGGCCGGGGCATTAGTCTTACTGGATGATGACTTCTCCTCCATCGTCAGGGCAGTGAGACTGGGCAGACGCATATTTGATAACCTGAGAAAGGCGATGGCTTACATAGTAGCGGTTCACGTGCCCATTGCTGGACTATCATTAATTCCAGTACTACTAAAATGGCCACTAATACTCATGCCAGTTCATGTCGTCTTCCTGGAGCTAATTATTGACCCTGCCTGCTCCATTGCCTTCGAGGCTGAACCTGAGGAACCTAATGTTATGCTGCGCCCGCCGCGTAATCAGAAAGAGCCCCTCTTCAACCGAAAGACGATAGTAGCCAGCCTGATGCAGGGTGCCGCCGTCCTGCTGATTACTTTAGCCATATATGGCTTTACCTTCCAACAAGGGCAGGATGAGGCCAGAGCCCTCACCTTCACCACGCTGGTTATCGCCAACCTGGGGCTAATACTCACCAACCGCTATTGGTCGGGCACAATACTAGCCAGCCTCCGCCAAAAGAATACGGCGCTACTATGGATTATAGCCTCCACCATTGTCTTCCTGGGGCTAGTCCTCTATGTTCCGTTTTGGCGCAATCTGTTCCACCTTGGCACTCTGCACCTAAATGACCTATTCTTCTGTCTGGCGGCGGCAATTATCAGCATCGCATGGTTTGAAGGAGTAAAGCACTTTACCCGGCTGGCACAATAACTGATTAAGGCATTACGATATTATTTTACGAAAGCTGAGGCTGGCAATGGTCAGCATTACCGCGGTAGCGAGCAACATGGCCAATATATCCACCGGCAGTGAGCTAAAATCGCCGGTAACAAGTAAGGCCCTCATGGCATCAACAATATAGCTAAGCGGGTTAATAATAGCAATCGCCTTCAACCAGCCAGGCATAAGCTCAATAGGATAGATCGCATTGCTGGCAAAGAAGAGCGGCATGGTAATCGCCTGCCCAATCCCCATCATCCTCTCCCTGGTGTGGAAAATCGGCGCCAGGGACATGCTCAGGCTTGAGAAGCACATCCCAAAAAGGATGACGATGGCAAAGACACCGAGCACGCTTAATACGTTGAGGGTAAGATGTACCTCGATGATTAGGGCAAGGGCAATAACGGCTATTGCCTGAAAGACTCCCCTCACCCCGGCGGAGAGTGCCTTGCCCAGGACAATGGCGGAACGGGGCACAGGGGTGGAAAGCAGTTTGTTAAGAATGCCAAGGTCGCGCTCCCAGACCACGGTTATGCCATAGAAAATGGCAACGAACATGACCGACTGGGCAAGGATGCCCGGCGTCATAAACTGGAGGTAAGAAAAGGGTCCGGTATTAATACCCCTGATTTGACTGAAGACAGTGCCGAATACCAGAAGCCAGAGTGCCGGCTGCACCGACCTCAGCCATATCTGAGAGGTATCGTGCCTCACCTTTCTCAATTCAAATTCAGCCAAGGTGAAGGCGCTAGAAATATAACGTTTCAGACTCATCGGTTCATCCTATCGGTTCACCCTCAAGAATGTACGCCGCATGCGGCGGGCTTCTGCACCGGACTCACTGGCTTCTATTCTGGTGCCGGTATACTTGAGGAAAACATCGTCCAGTGTTGGCTTCTTCAAAGACACGGCATCAACCTCAATGCCGCTTTTCTTGAGTAAATCAATCAGATGGGGAATAAGTCTTTCCCCATCACTAACAAGCAAATCAAGCTGCCCATCGGGGGACTGGGTAAGGGTGGTATAGCCAAGCTCCTTGACCTTTTTCAAGAAAGTGGGTGTTTTCGAACTTAGGGTAAGTATATCGCCGCCAACCGAGGCCTTGAGCTCTGCCGGCGAACCAACGGTAACCAGCTTCCCTTTATCCATAACCCCCAGCCGGTCACACAGTACATCGGCTTCATTCATATCATGGGTATTGATGAAGACAACAGCACCAAACTCATCCCTCAGCCGTGTGATAAGCTCCCAGATGACCCTCTTGGCATGAGGGTCAAGCCCGATGCTTGGCTCATCAAGAAATAGCATCTTGGGGCGGTTAACCAGCGCCTGGGCAATCTCAAGCCGCCGCATCATACCTCCGGAATAGGTACCTGCCATATCCTTAGCCCTGTCCTGCAGGTCTAAGTAACTAAGAATTTCGTTAATTGCTTCCCTTCGTCCACGGCTTGAGACACCATAGAGCTTGGAAAACATGAGGATATTTTCATAACCGGTCAGCTCTGTATCAACAGAAACCTCCTGTGGCACATACCCCGCCAGTTGCCTGACCTCATTGGGATGGGTAAGGGCATTAATACCCAGAATGGTTATCTGTCCCGCCGTCGGTTTGATAAGGGTAAGCAGCACACGAATGGTCGTTGTTTTACCGGCGCCGTTAGGACCAAGGAGCCCAAAAATCTCGCCTGGCGCAACGGTGAAAGAGACCTTGTCTACTGCCTTAACCTTGGGATAAACCTTGACTAGGTCTTTAACCTCTATGGCATTCATTCCCGTTTCTTCCCTCGTTGAAGCTCAGCCCCCCGGTTGAGCAAATTAAATCCCTTGGCAACAATAGCAAGCTCCTCCAAGCTGAGACTAGATAGGACTTTCGACATCCGGCTTACCCTTCTCTCCCTGAGGTCGGCAATAATAGACTTCCCCTTCTCGGTCAGGTGCAACATCAGCATACGACGGTCTTCCGGATTCTCCTGACGGCTCACCAGCCCATGCTCAACCAGACGGTCGACAATACCGGTCACATTGGGCGGGGTCACACCAAGCGCCGAGGCTAGTTTGGTGAAATTGGTACTACCATGGTCAGCAATAAAAAACATGGTCTTAAGCTGGGGGGCGGTAATGTTTAGCCCCATCCAGGCCTCAAGGGTATGTTGCCTTATATCTCGGTTTATCTGGCGCTGGAGTTCAATAATCTCTTTGGTCAGTTCCGCCCTATCCATGATAACAATTAATCCATCAATTATTTATGTAACATTAATATTTTACACCAGCTTAAATAATTTTGTCAAGTGGGGGGAACTTGTGCGGGGCACCAATGACGGCGGGAACAGTACCAACTATTCCCGCCGTCTCGCAGGCACATGGTCAGAAGAAGGTTAGACCTAACCGGTAGACAACTTCCTCTTTATTTACAGCCTACCGGCAAGCCAGAAACGACTTTTCGTCCTCATAACGTGATCCCGGCTCCAGGTCATACACATGACCCGGCAGAGTCCGCACCCATGGCACTTCTCCGACTCCACCAGAATTTCATCCTCGGTCATCCGCAGTGCTCCTGATGGACATGCCGGTACACAGAAAGGTTCAGCACAGTGCTTGATACAAACCGTTTTTTCCATTCTCAAACCCCCTTACCCCAGAATCCTGTCTGCTTCTTCCATATCGGCTTCCATGACATACGGGATGCCAGAAACATCAGCCGCTTCTCGAGTCAAAGCAAAGAGGTCGCTTCTATCCAGATACTTGAGGGCAAATTTGCGCTCGCCGGCCATAAGCTGTCGCAGGCCAGTGGCCAGCCGGTCATAGTAGGTATAAATGCCGATAGCCGCTGGTGGTATTTTATCGAAGTCTTCTCTATATCTCTCCTTGAGCTGGGGTGCAGCGACAAAGGTACTAAGCAGCATATCCTTATATTCCTTGCTGCCATAATGCTCCTGCATAAGCAGCCCATGAGTCTTGCCCACCATAGCCGCAGTAAGGGTAGCCCTGCCCATGCAGACTGCGTCTATATACGGTGCACCGAGGGCCATTGCCTTGAAGATATGGTCCTCAAGGGCGAGACCGCCAGCAATAGCACAACTGGGGATAAACTTCTTCTTCTCATCCAGCCGCTTGAGAAACTTATAAAGAAGGCTCTCGATATATACCGTGGGTATACCCCACTCGTTCATCATTCGCCAGGGGCTCATTCCCGTGCCGCCGCCAGCGCCATCAACGGTGAGCAGGTCTATCTTAGCTTCTGAGCCAAATTTCACCGCCCGAGCCAAGTCTGAGGCCTTATAGGCGCCAGTCTTCAGCGTCACATACTTGGCACCGAGCTTTCTCAGTCTTGCCACCTCTTTCAAGAACGACTCCTCATCCACCATGCCCAAGCGGGAGTGCCGCTCAAACTCGGTTATTCCACCTAATTTGTGCGCTTCCAGGACGTAAGGGTTATCAGGGTCAGGGTGGACAATGTATCCCCGACTCTTGAGCTGCTGCGCTCGCTCCAGGGTTGGCAGCTTAACCTCGCCACCGATATCCTTCGCCCCCTGCCCCCACTTTATCTCAATACCCTCAACCCCGAGCTTCTCAACCGCATATTCGGGGACGCCAAGACGGGTGTCCTCAACATTTGCCTGAACCAGTAGCGCCCCGTAGCCGTCATACCAGTCTTTATATACCTTCACCCTTCTCTCCAGCTCTGGAGACTTTATCACCTTGCCCTTCTTGAACTCTGCCTCCGGGTCCATGCCGCAGACATTCTCGCCGCAAACAAGGACAGCACCACAGATGGCGACAGCAATCGCCGCCCCCTCCCAGTTAACCCTGGCTATATCCGTTGAACCCAGGGCTCCGGTGAAGAAGGGAACCTTCATCTTGATCTTTCGCCCCTCGGCGCCAATCTCCGTTGACAGGTCAACGGCGGCAAAAACGGCTTTATCGGGGTCGGCTTCAATACCCACTGCCCCAACACAGCTACCCTGGATATTGAAGTGGGAGAAGTCTACCGGGTAGTCCTTCTCCGAGCCGGCGATGACCTTGCCAAAGGGCTGGGGGTAGATTACTTCCCTCCCCCTTACGGCTGACCTTCCGACCTCGCAGTAGCCAGGGCAGCCATCAACGCAGGTGACACAAAGACCCGAGATAGGCGCCTGCGCTACCCTGGTGGTGGTCACTGTTGCCGGGCTGGCGTTTGGTTTGCTTAATGACATAGTCTCCTCCTTTCTTATGCTTTTACTGGTATTCCCTTTGCCTTTAGATATTTTTTAGCTTCGGGGATTGAGATTTCGCCAAAGTGAAAGATAGAAGCCGCTAGTACTGCGGCTGCCTTGCCAATTGTTACCGCTTGATAAAGGTGCTCCAGTTTGCCGGCACCACCTGAGGCGGTCACCGGTATGGCTACTGCCTCAGCTACCGCCTTTGTCATCTCCAGGTCGTAGCCCTCTTTGGTGCCATCGGCATCCTTACTGGTAAGCAATATCTCTCCCGCACCCAACTCCTGGACACGCTTCGCCCATTTCACGATGTCCATTCCCGTAGACTCGGTGCCGCTTTTGACTACCACCTCCAGCCGTGGCAAGCCGCTGCCCGCTGGGTTCTTTCTGCCATCAATGGCTACCACCAGCCTCTCTTTGCCAAACCGCCTCGAGGCTTCTTTTATAAGCTTTGGGTCTTTGACCGCGGCCGTGTTTATGGAGACCTTGTCCACACCGAGTTTGATTAATGCCTCCATTTCCTCAATACTGCCAATGCCACCCCCGACAGCGAAGGGGATGGTGACTACCTCACACACCTTCTTAACCCATTCTAGCCTCGTTTTTCTATTCTCTAAAGTGGCAAAGATATCAAGGAAAACAAGCTCATCAGCCCCCTCCCGGCAGTAGGCCTGCGCCGCTTCCACAGGGTCGCGGGCATCTCTCAGGTTAACGAACTTTATTCCCTTTACCACTCGCCCCTCTTTCACATCTAGACAGGGTATAATTCTCACTACTTTCATCCTACAACCTCCCAGAACTTAATCAGGTTCTGATACTCAGTGACCGTGCTCATAGCGTGATTTTCAGCTTCTATACCAGCTTCCTCGGCAGCAGCCACGGGATTTAATCCCCCAACGAGAAGCATTCCCACTCTATTAAGCTCCACTGGGATTTCGCACACTGGTTCGCTGACATTTCCCATCAAAAGTAGTCCTTCCAAGCCAGCTTCCTTCAGTTTGGCTATCACCTCCTCGGCGGTGGGGCGGCAAAGAGCCGGTATCTCACGGAAGTTAGCCAGTATTTCCCCATTGCCACTGGTGGTTACCTCTCTGACTGAGGTCATTCTGGCTCTAATGAATACCTCTGAGGGGTCAAGCGATGAGCCAGCATAATGAATCAGCTCAACAAAGCGAAGCGGCTGGTGGTTTTTAACCTGGAGAATGCCGCCAAATCTAGAGTCTATTGGGACTCCAGCCTTGAGTAAGCAACCATTTATCACAATACTACAGACGGTGGCCAGTCCTATCTTGCCCTGGGGGACAGTAATATCACCGAGGCGCTCACCTTCCTTGGCGACTGCTACTAGGTCACTGACACAAAGCCCGGCAGCGAAAGCTGGCTTCATGGCTCGGAGTGCCTGGGCAAAGCTCCCTTTTGAGAAAAGGGAGATATTTACTGGTATCCAACCGGTGCGTGTCTCAGGATTGAAGCTGGTGCGAAAGGCAAGTAGCTCAATCCGTGAGATAGCCAAGCCAACCTTATCCCTGACTAGGGCACTCCTTAGCTCATCAATCCCTGAGTTGGTGATTAGTCTCCCATCCCTGCCTACAGTCTGAGTTAGCCCCCGCTCATCCATCAGCTTGAGGTGATAGCGTACTGCTCTCTCCCCCAGCTCAATCCCGAGGTCTTTTAAGCGACGGGCAATAACCCTGGCTCCGAGCGGTTCCTTGGAATCGCTCAGGATTCTCAGGATGGAGAGTTCCTTTCTCTCAACTTCTTGCGTTTCAAAGCCAATCATAGGCAATAGGCAACTGTTTGCCTATTGTATACCAGCCAAACTATTTTTTCAAGAGTAATTAAAAGGGGAAAAGTGGTAGCGCATACCGGATTCGAACCGGTGATCTCCTCCTTGAGAGGGAGGTGTCCTAAACCCCTAGACGAATGCGCCACCTAAAAGCTGGGGAAGTAGGATTCGAACCTACCCTGGCGGATCCAGAGTCCGCTGTCCTACCACTAGACGATTCCCCAGTGCAACGAGGATTATAACACCAAGCCCGCCCACTGGCAATAAAAGAGATTATTTAGTAACCCATCCCCCTTTCACCCTAAAAAATCTTTGATTTTTCAGGGAACCCGATTAAAATATGGTAATCCCATCCCCCT
>Ga0315282_10001567_pt1 | contig 42841 bp, 40 predicted proteins | sample YL17G07_20_MG_FD_203693 | JGI IMG/M metagenome (GOLD analysis project Ga0315282, IMG submission 203693) | Sediment microbial communities from Yellowstone Lake, YNP, Wyoming, USA - YL17G07_20 | ecosystem: Environmental > Aquatic > Freshwater > Lake > Sediment | place: USA: Wyoming | collected... | reverse complement strand
GAACCTTCATGGCGGGCGCTCCTCCTTCCAAAGCGGCAACTACCTGGAAGCTTTCTTGAGGAGCGCCCCGCACCCCTCCTCATCAGCGCAAGTTTTATGAGTCACTGCTGCCATTCTTGGCCGACACACCGCCCGGGCCGGCGGGATGTTGCCGTGGACGGTTACCGCCTTACCAGGCTGGTGCGCACCCTCAGCTCCGAGGTGTACCTGATCTGGCAGGGCACGCGGCGGGTGGGGCAGGTGGACCTGCACTACGCGGCGGACAGCGTCCACGCCACTATGGTGCTGGAGCCGGACGTGAACGGCGAGGCTGAGGCCGCGCTCATCCGGCAGTTGGACCGGGAGGTAGTGTCCTCCCACCTGGAGAACTACGAGCGCGACGATTTCCTGGTGACGGTATATCGCGGCAACGAGACCACCTCCTACTCCGACCCCCTCCCCGAGAGCGGGCCGGAACTCCCCGACCTGGACTGGGAGTGAGACGGCCGGTTGGCGGTGGGCGGTTTGGGGGTCGTCAGTAAGGCGTTTGCACCGGTCGTATGCGCGTAGGGACATAAGCCCTGGGGTTGCAGCCCCTGCGGGCAGACAGCGAAGGTGGCAAAGGATGAGGCTGGGGCGCTGGCAGGAGGCGATCGAGGCCTTCAAGCAGGCCATCGGCCTGAAGCCGGACCTGGCCGAGGCGCACTGCAACCTGGGGGTGGATTACGGCGAGCTGGGGCGCTATCAGGAGGCGGTCGAGGCCTTCAAGCAGGCCATTCGGGTCAAGCCCGACTACGCCATGGCGCACAACAACCTGGGCGTGGCTTGCGGCAACCTGGGGCGCTGGCAGGAGGCGCTCGAGGCCGACAAGCAGGCCATCCGGCTGAAGCCGGACTTGGCCTTGGCGCACTACAACCTGGGTGTGGCCTACCGCAACCTGGGGCGCTACCAGGAGGCGCTTGAGGCCTTCAAGCAGGCCATCCGGCTGAAGCCGGACTTCGCCGAGGCGCACTACAACCTGGGCGTGGCCTACTTGGCGCAGGGGGAGAGGGGCTTGGCGTTGGAGGAGTACAAGATCCTCAAGGGCCTTGACAAGGACCTGGCGGCGAAGCTGTTTGACTTGCTGTATCCTTAGCGGTAGGGGCAATCGCCGCGAGACGCGGCTCCTACAGGTAACGGCTCTGCAACATCGGGCCTACGCCCGCTGTAGCGGGCTATGGCCCGCGAAGGCAGGTGACATTGCGCTCCGCAAACGGCGTGAACGGCTCTGCAACATGGGGTGATGTTGCACTCCATAAACGGCGTGCTACTATGGAGTGCAAAATCACCTGATTTTGCACTGCGCAACGTCAGGCCCACGCCCGCTGTAGCGGGCTATGGCCCGCGAAGGCAGGTGACGTTGCGCTCCGCAAACGGCGTGAACGGCTCTGCAACATCGGGTGATGTTGCACTCCAGAGGCGCGCACCGGCGACGCGGCAGTGGAGCCACTATGGAGTGCAAAATCACCTGATTTCGCACCAACGGCGTGAGCCACTTTGGCTCCTACCCGCATCTGCGCCACCCCTAGTCGGCAGGCTTCGGCTTGCGGCCCGGTGTCGGGCCGCCGCTCAGCCCAGGGTGGGAGCTGCCTCCCACATGCTCGCCCGGCGGGCGACTGGGAGGGCGGCCGGGCGGCTGTTGCCCAGCAGGTGACGGCGCGCCTCGCGGCCAAATGAGCGCCTGGAGCGACCGACGAAAGCGTAGGGCAGGAGCTTGCCTCCTGCCCCTGCCTTGACGCCCATGAAATGCCCCAAATGCAGCCTGGAAGTGCCTGCGCCAGCGGTGCAGTGTCCCTTCTGCGGCGCGGACCTGGCGGTGCCGGCGCGGGTGACGCCGGCGGCGCGCCGCGGGCGGCTGCGCGAGCATCTGGGCGCCTATGGATTCCTGCTGCCTAACATCGTCGGCTTTCTGGCCTTCACGCTGCTGCCGGTGTTCGCGGCCCTGGCCTTGAGCTTCTTCGACTGGGACGTGATCCAGCCGTTCTTCCCCCCGGGCCAGCCGGGCGCCGGGGGCAAGGTGCAGGCCGTCCTGCACGACCGCACCGGCGACCACGCCCGCTTCGTGGGGCTGGACAACTACGGCGAGTTCCTGGGCTGGGAGCGGGACGAACGCACCGGCCGGCTCCAGCCGCGCGATGAGTACTTCTGGAAGTACATGTACAACACGGTCTACCTGCTGGCCGGCATACCCATCGGCATGGTGCTGTCGCTGCTGTTGGCGCTGCTGATGAACCAGAAGTTGAAGGGCATCGTCGTCTACCGCGCCATCTACTTCCTGCCCTGCATCTGCGTGCCGGCAGCCGTGGCCCTGTTGTGGATGTGGCTGCTCGACCAGGACTACGGGCTGCTCAACTCGCTGATCGTGCGGGCGGCCGGCCTGCTCGGCTTGAAGGTGGAGCACGCGCCCGCCTGGCTCGCCAGCCCCGAGTGGGCCAAGCCGGCGCTGATTCTGGTGGGGCTGTGGGTGGGCATCGGCGGGTACAACTGCATCCTCTACCTGGCGGGCTTGCAGGGCATTCCGGCCGAACTGTACGAGGCGGCGGAGATTGACGGCGCCGGCTGGTGGCAGAAGCTGCGCCACATCACCTGGCCCATGCTCAGCCCCACCACTTTCTTCATCTTCGTCATGTCCATCATCGGCGGCTTCCAGGGCGGCTTCACGTTTATCCACATGATGACCCAGGGCGGCCCCGCCGGCAGCACGACCACCATCATCTACTACATCTACCAGCACGCTTTCCAGTGGTTCAAGATGGGCCGCGCCTGCGCGCTGTCTATGATCCTGTTCGTCATCATCTTCGCCATCACCCTGATCAACTGGCGCTACGGACGCCGGGCGGTCCACTACCAGTGACGAAGGGGCCTATGGCTGTAACGGCCGAGAGTGACATCCTGACCGTGGCCGAGTCCAAGCGCCTGCGCTGCCGGCGGGAGCGCGGGCTGGGAGCGCTCTGCCATGTGGTGCTGGGCCTGGGCGCGGTGACCATGCTCCTGCCGCTGCTGTGGATGCTGTCTACCTCGCTGAAGACCAAGGGCTCCGCCTTCACCTATCCGCCGGCGTGGATCCCCACCCGACAGGAGACAGCGGTCGCAGACGGGCAGCAGTACGACGTCTTTGTGGCCGCGCTGCCCGAGGGCCGGCAGCGGGTGGGGCTGGTACGGCAGTACCCCGGCGGCGCCAGGGTCGTGCTGCTGGAGGGGGCGCGGCGGGGCCAGGTGGTGGACTTCAACTTCCCGCCCGGCGTGCTGGCGCGCGAGGCTCTGCGCCCGGCCAAGCAGCTTCACATCGTCTGGCAGAACTACCCCAAGGCCTGGACCATCGTTGAGCTGAAGTCGCCCGTCTTCGCCTTCCGCGTGCCTTACGCCCTGCGCGCGGAGCTGTTCGGCAGCACCTGGCAGATTGGGCCCCTGGCCTTCCGTGGCCTGCGCATCAAGGATGCCTTCCTGGCCTGGTATCTGAACTCGGTCCTGGTGGCGGTGGTGGTCACGTTTGGGCAGGTGGCTACCAGCGCCCTGGCCGCGTTTGCCTTTGCGCGGCTGACCTTTCCGGGGCGCGACAAGCTCTTCCTGGGCTACCTGGGCACCCTGATGATCCCGTTTGTGGTCATCATGATCCCCGACTTCATCCTGCTGAAGAAGCTGCGCTTCTTTCTGTACCCGGAGGGCATGATTGACACCTACGCGGCGCTGATCCTGCCCTCCATGTTCTCCGCCTACGGCACGTTCCTGCTGCGGCAGTTCTTCCTCACCATCCCCACCGACCTGGAGGACGCCGCGCGCATTGACGGCGCCAGCCGCCTGGGCACCTTCTGGCACGTCATCGTGCCTCTGAGCAAGCCGGCGCTGGCCACCTTGACCACCTTCGTCTTCCTGCACTCGTGGAATAACTACATGTGGCCTTTGATCGTCATCAACAGCCCGGAGAAGAAGACGCTGCCCATCGGCCTTCAGGCCTTCCAGGGGCTCTACAACACGGAGTGGACGCTGCTCATGGCTGCCTCTATGATGGTGATACTGCCGGTGCTGCTGGTGTTCATCTTCAACCAGCGCTTCTTTGTGCGGGGGATTGTGCTGACGGGGCTGAAGGCGTAAGGAGGCCCGCGCCGGCGCGCAAGTTGACAACGGCTGGAGCCCGTGCCTATAATCTGCCTCGGTGCGGCTGGCGAGGTTGCGCGGACAGCCGCGGGCAGACCGTGGCCTGGGGGCTAGACAGGCCACAGGAACTGAGTCACCGGGAGAGATCAGGGTGAGCGTCAGCGACGCCTCAAGGCAGGGAGAGCAGGGGCGGGAGGATCTGCCTCCGGCACCGGCCGGGCACGAACTGCCGGCCATGGAGCGCCTGGTATCCCCGTGGTACAGCCTGCCGGTGCGCATGGCTGCCTTCGTGTCTTTCCTGTACCTGGCCATGCGGCTGCTGGAGCCGTATGTCCACGCCCCGTCCCGGCTGGTGCTGGCCCTGGGCATTGCTCTGGAGCTGCTGCTCTCCATGGCCATCGTCTACTACGCCTGCCGCATTCGGCTGCGCCTGGCGGCCGAGGTGGGGACGCTGGCGGCCTTCGTGGCGCTGTGGGTGCTGTTCAGCTTCGTCTTCACCGGGCTGGGGGAGGGGGCGCGCATCTCGCAGCTGGCCGCGCAGATTTGCCTGCTCTACAGCGCCGCCTTCTTCGGCCAACTGCTGGCGCGGGTGCTGAGCGGGCCCAACATCCTGCTGCCCCTGGCCGTGGTGGCTGCCGTCTTCGACCTGGCCTATCTGCTCAGCGGCCCCACCGGCCATCTGCTGAAGACGGCCCCCGAGCTGTACAACCGGCTGTCCGTGGGCCTGGGCGGCTTCGCCGGGCTGGCCGGCGGGCCCGCGGTCAGTCGCACGGTGGGCATGGGCGCGGGCGATGTGCTGCTGCTGGCGGTGCTCTTCAGCGGGGTGCTGCGGTTTGCACTCAATGCCCGCGGCACGTTCTGGTGTGCCTTCCCTCTGGCCCTCATCGGCCTGCTGGTGGCGGCCCGAGGCTGGAACGTCCCGGGGGCCGTCCTGATCGTCGTAGGCTTCGTGCTGGCCAACTACAGGAGCTTCCGCTTCACCCGCGAGGAGAAACGGGCCATGCTCTACGCCGGCCTCGTCCTCGGCCTCGCGCTGCCCCTGATCCTCGTGGCCTTCAACCTGCTTAGCCGCTAGCGGGCGCCCCGGCTTCTGAGCTGGCGAGCCTCGGCACTGGGAGGACATTGCTGTGCCTGACAGCTACGATTTCAAGGCGATTGAAGCCAAGTGGCAGCAGCGTTGGCGGGAGCGCGACCTGTTCCGCACGCGCACCGACCGACCCGGGGGCAAGTTCTACTATCTGGACATGTACCCGTATCCTTCGGGCGACCTGCACATGGGGCACGTGCGCAACTACATCATCGGCGATGTGTACGCGCGCTACGTGGTCATGCAGGGCAAGAACGTGCTGCACCCGATGGGCTGGGATGCCTTCGGCCTGCCGGCGGAGAACGCCGCCATCCAGCGCGGCGTGCACCCGGGGTCGTGGACGCGGCAGTGCATCCAGGCCATGAGGCGGCAGATTGACCGCCTGGGCATCAGCTACGACTGGAGCCGCGAGGTAACTGCCTGCGATCCCGAATACTACAAGTGGAGCCAGTGGCTGTTCTTGCAGCTCTACCACGCCGGCCTGGCCCACCGCAAGCGCGCGCCGGTTAACTGGTGCTCAGGCTGCAACACCAGCCTGGCCAACGAGCAGGTGGTGGGCGGTCGCTGCGAGCGCTGCGAGGCCCTGGTGGAGAAGCGCGACCTGGAGCAGTGGTTCTTCGCCACCACCAAGTACGCCGAGCGGCTGCGGGCCGACCTGGACCGCTTGCAGCAGTGGCCCGAGCGCGTGCGGGTGATGCAGCGCAACTGGATCGGCCGCAGCGAAGGGGTCCAGTTCGAGCTGGAGATCGAGGGCAGCGAGCAGCGGATGTCGGTCTTCACCACCCGCATTGACACCGTCTACGGCATCACCTACATGGTCCTGGCTCCCGAGCATCCGCTGGCGGCAAGCCTCACTGCCGGCACCGACAGGGAGCAGCAGGTCCGCGACTTCGTCCGCGAAGTCACTGCCGTCAGCGAGATAGAGCGCGCCGCCGCCGACGTGGAGAAGAAGGGCATCTTCACCGGCCGCTGGGCTCTCCACCCGCTCACCGGCGAGCGCGTGCCCATCTGGATCGCCAACTACGTGCTCATGGAGTACGGTACGGGAGCCATCATGGCCGTTCCGGCGCACGACCAGCGCGACCTGGAGTTCGCCCGGCAATACGGGCTGCCGGTGAAGGTGGTCATCCAGCCGGAGGGCGTGGAACTGGATGCCGAGACCATGCCCCAGGCCCACGTGGAGGAGGGCGTGCAGGTGGATTCCGGCCCCTTCTCCGGCCTGCCCAACACCGAGGCCAGCGAGCGCATCGCGGACTACATGGAGGAGCGAGGCCTCGGCCGGCGCGCCGTCAACTACCGCCTGCGTGACTGGTGCATCAGCCGCCAGCGCTACTGGGGCGCGCCCATCCCCATGGTCTACTGCGACGCCTGCGGCTTCGTGCCGGTTGCCGAGCAGGACCTGCCGGTGGTCCTGCCGCTGGACGTGGAAATGCGCAAGGACGGCCAGTCGCCGCTGAAGTTCGACGAGGAGTTCCTGCGCACAGCCTGTCCGCAGTGCGGCGGCCCGGGTCGGCGCGAGACGGACACCATGGACACGTTCGTGGACTCCTCCTGGTACTTCCTGCGCTACACCAGCCCGGACGCACAGGACGTGCCCTTCCGCCGCCAGGCCGCCGACTACTGGCTGCCCGTGGACAAGTACGTGGGCGGCATCGAGCACGCCATCATGCACCTGTTCTACGCCCGCTTCATCACCAAGGTGCTCTACGACCAGGGCCACATCGGCTTCGACGAGCCCTTCACCAGCCTGTTTACCCAGGGCATGCTCTACAAGGACGGCGCCAAGATGAGCAAGTCCAAGGGCAATGTGGTCCCCTCGGACGTCATCTGCGACGAGTACGGCGCCGACACCGGGCGGCTTTTCATCCTCTTCACCGGCCCGCCGGAGCTGGACGCCGAGTGGAGCGACCAGGGCGTGGAAGGCGCGCATCGTTTCCTGGGCCGAGTCTGGCGCCTGCTGACCGGCCAGGCGGAGTTGTGGACACCCCACTGGCGCCAGGCGCTGGGGGCGGCTCAGGTGGACGCAGCGGCTCAGGCGCTGCGCCGCAAGACCCACCAGACCATCAGGAAGATCACCACCGACATCGAGCAGCGTATGCACTTCAACACCGCCATCAGCGCCGCCATGGAGCTGGTCAACGACCTGCACGCCTACGCGGCGGCGCGCGGCAACGGCGCTCCCGACCCGGCCTACAGCGAGGCGGTGGAGAACCTGCTGCTCATGCTCTCGCCTTTCGCCCCGCACATCGCCGACGAGCTGTGGGAGCGTCTGGGGAGAGCCGGCAGCCTCTACGAAGCCACCTGGCCGACCTTCGACCCGGAGGTCGCGCGCGAGGAGCAGATCGAGGTAGTGGTGCAGGTCAACGGCAAGGTGCGCGATCGCCTCACCGTGCCCGCAGACCTCGCGGAAGACGAACTGCGCAAGCTGGCGCTGGAATCCGAGCGCGCCCAGGCGCACACGGCGGGCAAGCAGATCCGCAAGGTCATCGTCATCCCCAACAAGCTGGTCAATATCGTGGCCAACTGAGCCCGTGGCCTGATCCGGCTGCCTGGGGCCAGCCCCGGCAAGGGGAGGAGTAGGGGCGGTCGGGGCGAAGTAGCAAGGGCTGATCCCAGCGAGGGGTACAACTCCGACCATGGCCATTGACAAGGTCATCTGCCCGCACTGCGGCGCCGACAACATTGACTCCCCCATCATCACCACTTGCAGCCACTGCATGGGGTCGCTGGAAGGCGCGCAGAAAGCGCCCGCCAGGCCCCGCTTGATGGAGTCCGTGGCCGCCCCTGCGCCAGTCGCACCGGCGCCGCCTCCACCGGTGGAGGCGCTGGCAGTGCCCACCCCACCGGCGCCTGTGGTCGAGCGCGTCGCGCCGGCGCCGCCCCCACCAGCGCCTGCCCTGGCAGAGGTGGAGGCGCTGGCAGTGCCCACCCCACCGGCGCCTGTGGTAGAGCCTCCGGCGCCCGTGGCCCCTCCACTCCCTCCGCCACCGCCGGTGAAGGAGCCGGTCCGGGTGGAGATAGAGGAAGAGCCGGCGCCAGCCCGGGCCCTCGCTGCGGCTGAGCGGCGCGTGTGTCCCCGCTGTCGGGCGGGCAATCCACCGGAATATCCGTTCTGTGCGGTGTGCGGCGAGAAGCTGCCTGCACCCGCCGAGGCGCCGCCAATCCAGGCGCCCGAGCAGACCAGGTGCCCCCGCTGTCACTGGGACAACCCGCCGGGCCGGCTCTTCTGCGAGGGCTGTGGGCTGGACCTGCGGCTCAAGCTCGAGGAGATTCATGGCAGGGCTTGGAGCCCGCCGGCGCATGCCACCGGCCCTCGGGACCGGCTGCGCCACCCAACTCCCAGCCAGACGAGCGGCACCTCGAAGTGGGGCGCCTGCTGCGGCTGTCTGGTCATGGCCCTGATCGCCTTCTTCTTCATGTTCCTGTCCTGGGTGGGGAGCAAGCATTGAGCCGCCAGGAGGTGACCAGCGAGGAGTGAGCACTATGGAAGAGGCAGCCACAACGGAGGCCGCTTTCCTGGAGGAGCGCGCAGCCTTTCAGCGCCTCAAACCGGTTCTTCTGCGGGAGCATCGGGGGAAATACGTGGCAGTTTACCGGGGCGAGGTGACCGTCATCGGGGACAGCAGTGCGGAGGTGGCCAGGCAGGCCTACCAAAAGCACGGCTATGTCCCCCTGTATATCGGGCTGGTGGCAGAGGGCCTACCAGTTGTGCATCTGCGGTCGCCGCAGGGGAGGCGATCAACGGAGTGAGATGCGCGTACGATGACGCCTACGCGCCTCCCGCGCCGGTGGCGGCGGTTACCGTGCGGCGTCCCGCGACGCGCCAGCAGCGGCTCCGTGTGCAGTTTCTGCTCGACACGGGTGCGGATGTCGCCCTTCTGCCGCCTGCGCTCGTGCGAGCCCTTGCCGCGCTCCCGGCCCGGGAATGCCTGGTGCAAGGTGTTGACGGTATCACCCTGGGCCCTTTGCATACCTACTTCCTGGAGTTCGAGCTTGACGGCTACCGTGGCTGGTCGAGGTCGTCGCCCTAGGCGAAGAGGCCATTGGCGGTCGGAACTGGATGAACGCCTTTCACATCACGCTTGACGGCCCCCAGCAACTGGTGACCATACGGGCCCCGCAGGGCCCGGCGGACGGCTAAGGGTTCAGCCTGAAGGGTTGTGCTGGTAGCGCCCCAGCCAACCGCTCGAGATGCAGATGCGGAATCGTGTCTTCGGGTCCGACTGGGCGCGGTGACGGAGCGTGGCAAGCCTCTCTCGCATCCAACAAGGCATCGTGCTGGTTTGCATCGCTGCCATTGTGGTGGCGGGTAGCTGGATCGCCTGGCACAAAGTCCGTCCGGTGCCGGCGCCCGCTGAGAACGAGTTCTTCGTGGAGCAGCCAGCCGCGACGACCCCGCCTCCGCCCATCATGGTGCACGTGTCGGGCGAGGTGGCCCGGCCGGGGCTATATCAACTGCGCTCTGGAGCCCGCGTGGTAGATGCTGTGAACGCCGCCGGCGGCCCCACCCCAGCCGCCGATCTGGGGCAGGTCAACCTGGCTGCGCTTGTCCAGGATGGTGACAAGGTGCAGGTGCCGGCGCAGGTATTCGCCCCTGCACCGGCGCCCGCGAACCAGCCTCCTGCGCCTGGCCCCACGGAGAAGATCAGCATCAACCGCGGCACGCTGGAGGAGCTTGACCGCCTGCCGGGCGTGGGGCCCAAGATAGCCGAACGCATCATCCAGTACCGTCAGACGCACGGTTACTTCCGCAGCCTGGAGCAGCTCAAAGAGGTGCCCGGCATCGGGGACAGGAACTTCGAGCGGATGCGCCCGATGCTTACCTTGTAGGCGCCCGGGCCGATTGTGACCGCCACCCAGCAACTGACGCCAGGCTCCGAGGAGCCGCCCAGCGCGTCTGCCTGCTTTGCCCTCCTGACCACGCGGCCTCTGGCCACTGTCAGCGTGGCTTTCATCGTCGGGGTGGCGCTATCTGCCTGCGTGGCCTTCCCCCTGTCGCTGTTGCTGGCGCTCTCCTGCCTCGCCGCTGCCCTGCTTACCGCCCTGGTCAGTCGCTGGCGCTGGGCCTTTGCTGCGGTGGTCAGCTTCGCCCTGGTCGCCGGTTGGCTGTGGTGCACGGTCAACGGCATCGTGGCGCGCAACGACATCTCCCGCTTTGCCAGCGACTGGCCGATACACCTGCGGGGCGAGGTTGCCTCCGATCCAGTCGTAGGCAGCCGCTTCACTACGTTCGTTCTCGAGGCGGCGGGCATCCGGCGCTCTGGAAGCTGGCTGTCGGCGTCCGGCAAGGCGCTGCTGCACGTATCCAGCCGCCTGGACTTGCGCCAGGGCGACCGCCTGGAGCTGGTCTGCACGCTCCAGCCGCCCCGCGCGGCCACCAATCCGGGCCAATCCGCACCGGCCGAATACCTGGCCCGCCGGGACGTGCGGGCCGAGGCCTTCCTGGGGCCCAAGAGCGTCGTGCGCCTCGAACGCACTTCGGGCCGCAGCCCGTATGCCCTGGCCGCCCGGTGGCGCGACGTGATGTTCCCGGCTCTGGAGCGCACCATGCCGGGCGACGACCCACGGCTGTATGCGCGGCTGCTGGCCAGCATCGTGTATGGCAAGCAGATCGCGCCGCTGCCGCAGGACATAACTGAGGCCTTCCGCAAAAGCGGCACCATTCACGTGCTGGTGGTGTCCGGGAGTCAGGTCACCATCCTGGTGGCCTCGCTGCTGCTGCTGACGCGGGCGCGGCGCGGCCGGCTGCGCTGGGCCCATCTGCTGCTGGCGCTGCCCCTGCTGGCTCTCTTCGCCCTGCTGGTGGGACTGGGGCCGTCCATCCGGCGGGCGGTGAGCATGTGCCTGCTGCTGCTCGCGGGCGGCGTCGCCCGCCGCGATTACGATGCCTATACAGCCCTGGCCGTGGCGGGGCTGATCGTGCTGCTCCTGGACCCGCAGGCCATCCGCGACGTGGGCGCCCAGCTCTCGTTCGCCGCCGCCTTTGGCGTGATCCACTTCTACCCCCAGCGGCGCGCCGCTGGACTCGGGTTCTGGCGCCGCCTGGCACTGCTGACGCTGGTGGGGAGCATAGGCGCCTGGGCCATGACGCTGCCCATCCTCGCCCATTCCTTCCACGGCTTCCCCCTGCTGGGATTGCTGGCCAATCTGATGGTGGTGCCGCTGGCCGCGCTGCTCATTCCCACCGGCCTGGTCGCCTCGCTGGCGGCGCTGACCATTCCCCCACTGGCTGCCTTCATCAACGTCTTCAACCGCTGGCTGATTGACGTCATGCTGGGCACGGCACACTTCTTCTCCGGCCTGCCCGGCAGCTACGTTGACCGCGTGGACCTGTCTTTCGCCGGCGGGGTCGCGTGGTACGTTGCCGTGCTCGGACTGCTGGGGCTGGCGCGAGCGCGCTGGGCGGATAGGGCCTGGCGGCACAAGCTCGCCCTCGGGCTGCTGGTCGTCGTCGCCGCGGCCCTGTCATGGTATGCGCTCACGCTGCCGGCCCCCAATCTGACCATCACCATGTTGGACATGGGCGACGGCGAGTGCCTGGTGATCCGCTCGCCCACGGGCAACACGATGCTGGTGGATGGAGGCCGCGCGGCAGCCGGCGCCCGCGGCCCGACGGCCGGCAGCGACGTGATCCTGTCTTACCTGCTGCTCCAGCGCATCCGCCGCATAGACTGCCTGGTGGTCACCCATCCGCACGAGGACCACATCAACGGGCTGGCCGCCGTAGTGCGGCAGATGCCGGTGGGCATGGTGCTGGACCCGGGCCTGGCCAGCGATTCGCAGGCCGCGCTGGATCTCTGGCAGGCAGTTCAAGCCGCCGGCGTGCCCCGCAAGCTGGCCCGCCGAGGTCAGCGGCTGCACCTGGGCGGCGGCGTGGAGGCTGCACTTCTTGCTCCGCGGGAGCCGCTGCTGCGAGGGACGGCGGAGGACCTGAACAACAACTCGGTGGTGCTCAAGCTGGTCTACGGTCAGTTCAGCGCCCTGCTGACGGGGGATATCGAGTCTGAAGGCGAGGCCAGCCTGCTGGCCAGCGGCGCTAACGTGCGCGCCACGCTGCTCAAGGTCGCCCATCACGGCAGCGAGGCCTCCAGCACACCCGCGTTCCTGCGGGCGGTTGCCCCGCAGTTGGCATTCATCTCCGCAGGCGGCAGCCAGCGCCTGCACAACCCCTCGCCGGAAGTCCTGGCGCGGCTAAAGGAGGTGGGCGCTGAGGTACATCGAACTGATACTGAGGGAGCCATCTCCCTGACGACCGACGGCGAGCGTTGGTCGGTCAAGGTCTTCCGCCCGGCTCGGCGCGCGCAGCGCGCTATTCAGGGCGAGGGGCGAGAGCTTGCGGCCGGGCGAGTGGGCCGGGCGCGGCCCCCGCGGGGCGCTGCCAGCCCCGGGAAGGAGGGCAAGCGAAGACAGACGGGCATCCTGGTCACTCAGCTCGGGACCCTCAAGGGAGGACTACAGAATGCACACTCGGCTGCGCCGTAGCGCCCCAGTGTTGGCGAGCACTCTTTTGCTGATCGCTGCTTTCTCGCTGGCCGGATGCGGTGGTGGCGGCGGCGGGGGCCAGGCGCCGGTGGCGATGACCGGCAAGATCACCGGCACGATGATTGACACTGCCTCCTGGCAGCCCATCAATACCGGTCGCGTGCGGGCCATCGCGCAGACCGCCGTGGTTGCCACGACGGGCGCCAAGAGCTACGTGTCGGTGCGCGAGGGGGGACCTGGGGAGTTTGAGATTCGCCTGCCCGAGGGGACCTACACCCTGGAGTCGTACACGCCTGACACCATAACCAGCAGCGGGCGGCAGTATCTGGGACAGCGCCGAGGGGACGTGCAGGTGAGGGGGATGCAGACCACCGACGTGGGGCACCTGTACGTGCCCACCATCCTCACTGCCTCGACATACACCAGCGACGGGGACAACATCCAGGGCTGGGACTGGCTCAGAGACCCCGGCTTCGCCAATAGCAGCGCCTGGACGTTCACGGGCATTCGCAAGGACTTCCTGGCCACTCTGGTGGCCGAGTTCCGCTTGCTGGTGACCGACCAGGCCAACGGCGGCTCCGGCTATGGCACCACCATCAACATGCTCGTTCTCGGGGACATCTGGCCGCCCGTCGTGCAGGTGGTCATCCCGCCCAACTCCACCCCGCCGGACAACATCTACCCGCCGGTGTACCAAGGCTATGGCACTTACACCACGGAGACGCTCAACAAGACCTGCGTGACCGGTGCCGGAGGGCTCATCATCGCGGTGGGGCGGATCAACGCCTTCCCCAACCACGTGGCCACGCAACAGGCAGCCCTGCGGCTCCTCGAGTACCCGCCGCCCGCGCCCAATCCGGCTTGGCCGTAGGCGACAGCCGCCGCGACGGCCCGCTCTCAAACACAGCGACGCCGCCCTCGCTGGGGGCGGCGTCGTATGCTTGCTGGGGTGCTGCTGGCCGGCTACTTGGGCTTGCTCTCTTCCTCCGCGCTTACGATGATCCAGGAGTAGTGCTTGGTGCCCAGCGTCAGGTGGTAGCTGATCTCCTTGCCCTGTTGGCGCAGCAGCCAGATGGGCGTCGTCTGCTCCTTCTCCAGGTCCTCGACCTTCATGGGGATGGTCTTCACCGCCTCCTCGCGGCTGAAGAAGTTGAACAGCTCGGCCGTCTCGCTGCCCGGCTTGCACACCACCACGTAGATGCTGGGGGGCAGGCCGGCCATGATGCCGGAATCCGAGCCCATCTCCCGGAAGAAAACGAGCAGCCAGACGGGCCCCCGCTCCTTGGGGAACACCAGCTTGTCGGTCTTAATGGGCACGAAGGTGGTGATGGCCTCCCACGTGCGCTTCAGGCCGCTGGCGTTGTCCAGGTCCAGGGTATCCCGATCTTCGTCTGAGATGCGGCGCCTCACCTGGCCCAGCACGTGCAGGGCCTCGTTCTTGGAGAGGCGGTTTTGGGCGCGCAGTGGGGGCTGCTGCTTCTCCTGTTTCTCTTCCGCCGCCCAGGCCAGGCTCAGGCACAGGGCCAACAGGCCACAGAAAGCAATCGCGCTCAGGCCGAGCAGTGCAGATCGGCGCATCATCGTACCTCACTCCCGTTCATCAGGCTACGTCTGCTAGAATGCCTCGCAGGCTCCGGTTGTTCCCGCCCCTGCATGCTAAGACAAGCTCCGCCGCGCTCGGGTTCACTGCCGTGGGGTGATTATCCTCACCAACAGCCGCGGGCGGGGGTCGTCACCTGGCCCCCCTGCGGACAGCCAGCTCCTCGGCCGCTTCCTGCCGCGCCTGGTAGCCGACCACCAGGCCCTCCAGGAAGGGCTCGTGGATGCCGGGGCTCAGGGCCCAACTGTCGGCGCCGAAGCGGTGCAGCAGGGGCGCGGCCAGCAGCACCGCCACGCGCGCCCGCGCGGCGGGCGTCAGGCCCTGGCGACGCTCCAGGAACTCGCGGCACAAGCGCACCTCCTGCGGGGTCACCTTGGCCAGATGCGCCCGCACCAGCGACTCCACCTGCGGCGCAACCGCCCCGACGGCCTCGGGCCGCAGCCTGCGCAGCCCGCCGGCCGCCGGACGGTCTTTGACCACAACCGTGCCCGCAACCATGTCGCCCACGCGCTTGTACTGTTTGTGGAAGAACATGGTGAACAGGCCCACGCTGTAGATGCCGGGCTGAATATCCACGGCGCGCAGGATATTGCGCACGGCCGAGTCGAAGAAGGTAAGCGGGGTGCCGTCGTCGCGCACCACGCGCAGCCCTGTGAAGCGCTTGCCGGGGGTCTGGCCGTTCCAGAGCATCTCGAAGAAGATGGGATAGCCGAAGAAGGTCAGGAAGGCGCCCAGGATGACAGCGGCCAGCAGCCAGCCCTCCAGGTGGCCGCGCAGAACGTCGCGCAGGCCGGTGAGGCCGCTGAAGCCGCCCACGGCCGCAAAGAGCAGGATTGCCAGCAGGCCGAGCTGAATGCCCAGGTCGGCCAGGCCCGCAAAGAAGCGCGAGCCGATGCCGGCCAGCTCGAATACGAGCTGGGTGTGCTCCGGCGTCTCGACCAGCAGCTCGTCCTGCGTCGCCTGGGGCCTAGCGGCGTTCCTGGTCTGCGAGGCAGGCAAAGGCATCTGAATGCTCACCTTCACCCAGAAAGATAGGGCCGCCTGGGACCGGCTCGATGACCTGGTCCGGGCCTGTGATGCGCAGGGGCCTGGGTCCCTGGGCAAGCCCGGCCTGCGGGAACTGGGCCGTCTGTACCGCCGCGTCACGACCGACCTGGCGCGGGCCCGCACACTCCAGGAGGACCCGGAGCTGGTCGCTGACCTGAATGACCTGGCCGCCCGCGCCCACGCCCGCATCTACCGCACGCGCTCGCGCGGCGCCGAGCGCATGTGGGCTTTCATCGGCTACCAGTTCCCGGCCGTCTTCCGGCGCACCCTCCCGTACTCGGCGCTGGCTGCTGTTCTCTTCCTGGTGCCGGCCCTGGGGGCCTTCGGCGTCGTCACCGCCCGCCCGGAGGCGGCCCCGGCGCTGATCCCGGAGATGTTCCTGCGGCACCTGGGTGAGCAGGGCGGCGAAGGCGAGGCTGAGCGCGGCCTGCCTGCCAGCCTGTCCCCAGCCTTGGCCAGCGCGGTCATGACCAACAACATGCAGGTGAGCTTCCTGGCGTTCGGCCTGGGCATCACCCTCGGGCTGGGCACCGCCTACGTGCTCATCCAGAACGGCCTCCTGGTCGGCGCCCTGGCCGCCGTGTTCACTGCCAAGGGCATGGCCGTGTCGTTCTGGGCGTTGGTGCTGCCGCACGGCATCATCGAGCTTACCGCCATCTTCGTGGCAGGCGGGGCGGGCCTGCGGCTGGGACATGCCATCATCAACCCGGGTGAGCACAGCCGCCGCGACGCCCTCGTGCTGGCGGCGCGCGACGCCGGCCAGCTCGCGCTCGGCGTGGTTCCCATGTTGGTGGTAGCGGGCATCATCGAGGGCTTTCTGACCCCTGCGGCAGCGCCTGATTCCCTGAAGCTGGCTTTCGCGGCCCTCACCGTGCCCCTGCTGGTCTTCTACCTGGCCGGCGGCCTGCGGAGGGGGAGTGAGGAACGCTCCGTGGGGACATAACGCCCCCCGTGGACAGGCCGCTGAGGTCGTTGAGCAAAAGTTTAGTATGGTGTCCCCGGAATTCCTCATCGAAGGCTTTCTGACCCCTGCGGCAGCGCCTCATTCCCTGAAGCTGGCTTTCGCGGCCCTCACCGTGCCCCTGCTGGTCTTCTACCTGGCCGGCGGCCTGCGGAGGGGGAGTGAGGAACGCTCCGTGGGGACATAACGCCCCCCGTGGACAGGCCGCTGAGGTCGTTGAGCAAAAGTTTAGTAAGGTGTCCCCGGAATTCCCGGAATTCTCTGCGGCAGCGCCCGATTCCCTGAAGCTGGCCTTCGCGGCCCTCACCGTGCCCCTGCTGGTCTTCTACCTGGCCGGCGGCCTGCGGAGAGGCAGTGGCACAGGTCTTGCGGCGACATAACGCCCCCCGTAGGCAGGCCGGTTACGTCGTTGAGCAAAAGTTTAGTATGGTGTCCCCGGAATTCCCCCGGAATTCCTAGCTGCCGCCCCAGACCCGCGCCGCCGTGTTGAAGATGAACACACCGATCGCCGCCGCGCCCAAGAGGATAATTCCAGGGACACCATACTTAATTACTGCGGGCGCTGCTTCCGTGGACCCCTGGGCCGCGCTTCTGCGGGCGAAGCGCGCGAGCCAGAAGTCAGGAACTGAGTAAGGTGTCCCCAAGAACTACGATAGCACTGGCGCGCTAAGGGGCCAAGGATGAGCTAAGGTGTCCCCGAAACTCGGCCTCGCCTCAAAGCCTCCCCTCTGCTTTCAGGGCCAGGTAGCGATTCACCACCTCCACAGACATGCGGCCGGGGGGCACGTCCAGCACTAACGCTCCCCCTTGGCGCAGGGCGGCCAGGGCCAGGTGGCGCTGGCTCAGCACCTCCTCGGCCACCGCCTTCTGGTAGGCCTGCTCGGGGGTCTCGGGGTCCATAGCGGCCGCGCGGCTGATGGTCTGGTCGGCAATGGTCACGCACAGGGGCAGGTGCGGCGGAGCCAGGGAGGCGATATGGCCCAGCAGGACTCTGGAGGCCTCGGGGTCCACCAGGTCGGTGAAGATGACCACCAGCGCCCGCTTGCGCGCCCGGGCTGACACCAGGCGGAAGGCAGCGGCGTAGTCCGGCTCGCACAGCTCCGCCTGCACGGCGTAGAAGGCGTCCAGGATGCGCGACAGGTGCGGCCGGCCTCGGCGCGGCGGCAGGAACGCCTTGACCGCCTCGGCGAAGACCAGCGCGCCCACGTTGTCGCCTCGGGCGGCGCCTACGTAGGCCAGCATCAGCCCCGCGTTGACCGCGTGATCCAGCTTGGTCAGCCCCTCCAGCTCGGCGGACATCAGCCGGCCGGCGTCAATGGCAATGAGGATGTTCTGGCTGCGCTCCTCCTCGTAGTTGCGCGACATGGGCTTGGCGCGGCGGGCCGTGGCCTTCCAGTCAATGCGGCGGTACTCGTCGTCGGGCAGGTACTCGCGCAGGCTCTCGAACTCGGTGCCCTCGCCCCGGGCGCGGGTGCGCTTGAACCCGCCCTCGCGCAGGCGGCTGCGCCGGGCCAGCAGGCTGTACTTGCGCACGTCCAGGAGGTTGGGGTAGACCTTCACGGGCTGCCCAGCAGGGAGGCGATGCTGCACCAGGCTCAGGCCCAGGGGCGAGCCCACACGCACGTAGATGTCGCCGAACCGATACTCGCCGCGCCGCGACGGGCGCACCCAGTAGACCACCTCGCCCGAGGCGCGCGGCGGCACCTGAAGGTCAATGTCGCGGCCGTCCCCCTCGAACTGGCTGGGGAAGTCGTCCTTGATCTGAAGGCTGACGGGATGCGGGCCGGGGTTGTGCACGCGCAAGGCCACCGGATTGCGCGCGCCTACAGAGAGCCGCTCCTCCACCTGGCGCTGGATGCTGACTGGTTGGATGCGGCGGGTGGCCAGATGGTCGGCCAGCGCGATGATGACCACCAGCGCCAGCCAGGCCCAGCCGGGCACCAGCAGCCACGAGTAGGCCACGCTGGCGCCCAGCAGTGGCGCCCCCAGCAGCACCAGCAGCGCCAGCCTGGTTGTGGGCACGAAGCCCGCGACTGCGCTTCCCATGGCTAGGTCACGAACCCGACCAGCCACTGCCCCCGGGGCGCGGCTTCAGCTTAGGCAACAGCTCTGGCCTTATGGTCGCCGCCAGGTACGAGAACTAGCTGGCCATGCTGGAGGCGCTGCGCGCCGAGGACAGCTACCCTATCGCCGTCTGAGCTCTTCCGATGGGCGTGGGTCGGGGGTCAGGGACTTGCCCGACACGCACTAAGAGCCTATCCCGAAACCCATTGACTGTCACCCTGAGCGGTAGCGAAGGGTCTCGAAGATGCCGCCCTGACGAGATTCTTCGCTTCGCTCAGAATGACAATCCCTCCTTCGCCCTGGTTTCGGGATAGGCACTAACGCCTCGGCCGGTTGAACGCGCTGCTCAGGATCTCGACCACCAGCTCGTCGTAGGTGATGCCAGCGGCTTGCGCCTCGGCGGGGACGTCGGAGAGTTCGGTCATGCCGGGGATGGTGTTGACCTCGCGAATCTGCGGCATGCCGCTCTCGTCCACGTGCCCGTCCACCCGCGACCAGCCGTGGCAGCCCAGGACCTTGTGCGCGCGCAGCGCCGCCTGCTGCGTCATCCGCGTGGTCACCTCGTCCAGGCGCGCCGGGATGACGAACTCGGTCATGCCCTGGGTGTACTTGGCCTCGTAGCTGTAGAACTCCGCCTTGGGCACCAGCTCCAAGATGGGCAGCGCCCGCAGCGTCTCGCCCGCGCCCAATACGCCGACGGTGACCTCCGGCCCGTCCACGAACTTCTCGATCATGGCGTTGCCGTACTTCTCAACAAGGGCCTCGACCGCGCCGATCATCTCCTCCTCGTGGCGCACGATGCTCACCCCGAAGCTGGAGCCCTGGTTGGTCGGCTTGCACACCGCCGGCAGCCGCAGCTGATTGGCTGCGAACCGGCACTGCTTGCGCAGCGATTCCTCGGGGTCAACGACGTAGAAGCCAGGCGTAGGGATGTCGGTGGCCTTGAAGATGCGTTTGGACTGCGCCTTGTCCATGGCCAGGGCGCTGGCCAACACGCCGCTGCCGGTGTAGGGGAGGCCCAGGGCCTCCAGCACGCCCTGGATAGTGCCGTCCTCACCCTTGCCACCGTGCAGCAGGTTGAAGACCACCTGCGCCCCGCTCTCGCGCAGCTTGTCCACCAGGTCGGCGTCGGGGTCAATGGAGACCACGTCGAACCCCTGCCTCCTCAGGGCCCCCATGACCCCCTCCCCCGAGCGCAGAGATACCTCCCGCTCCAGCGACTCCCCGCCTGCGAGTATAGCTACTTTCCCTGTCTGCTTCGGCATGATCTGTGTCACTGCTACCCTCCCTCGATGTGCAGGTGTTTCGGCAGCCAAGCGGCCGAAACACGCCCGACCGTTGACCGCTAGCCGCCCGTTTCCGCCGGTGCCTTCAACGGCTCAATCCCCTGCGGCCCGCCCACGCGGGCGGTCACGATGATCTGTAGCCCCTCGCGCAGCTCGCCTGCCTTCAGAGCCAGCGGCTGTTTGGGCTGAGGCGAGAACAGGTCGGCCACCCCATAGAGCCCGATGCCATCGCCCTCGCTGGCGGTCCCATCGCCGTCGCGGTCGGCAGCGCCCAGCAGGTAGTACTCCCCCGCGGGCAGGGCGAGAGCGAACTCGCCGGCGCTCTCCAGAGGCGCCTGAGCCACATGCTGCTTAAGCTCTGGGTCAGTAAAGGCATTGACCTCGCCGGCGGTCACCTGCTCCCCCGGCCACACCACAGCTCCGACCAGCAGGGCCGGCATCTGCGCGGGGTCCAGGCGCACCCGCCCGGCCCCGTCGGCGCCCTGCGCCGGGCCGATGGCGCCGCCGTCGGCAAGCTGACCGACGATGGAGACCTCGATGTCATTGAGCGCCTTCCCGACCATGACCTCGAATTGCTGGGGCGAGGCCTGAGCGTTGGCGAAGTCGGTGATGCCCGCGATGCCTATCTGGTCGCCGGCATCCACGCGGCTGTTCGCGTTGGCGTCCGCGATAGCGATGACCACGGCCTTGCCCACCTCGGCCAGCAGGGAGAAGACACCGTCCGGCCGCACGCGGGAGACCCCCAAGACCTTCTGGCAGCCCACCTCGGCGGCGCAGAGCACCCACACGCGCTCCAGGCCGTACCCCGGCCATTTCACCACCCCGTTAACCCGACCGTGCACGCGCTGCCGCAGTTGGCCTGTGGACACGGGCACCGCCTTCAGCACGCCGCCTTCGCCCAGGACCGCACAGATGAGGATATTGGCGGTCACCAGGAACTGCGCTTCGCTGACCGCGATGGGCTGCGGGCGCTGCTGGGTGTCGGCCATGTCGGTGACGCCGAAGTAGCCCAGGCCCTCGCCCTGGTCCAGCTTGCCGCTGCCGTTCAGGTCGGCCAGGGCGCGGGCGTAGTACGTGCCCGCCGGCACGGCAACCGCGAAGCTGCCCTGCGGGGTAATGGCCTGCGCGGCGGCGGCCAGGTCCTTGCAGGCTGGATCGCGGAAGAGCTGCACCTTCGCCTGGCTCAGGTCATGGCCCGGCCAGACCACCTGGCCCACGATCCACACGGTCGGCGCGGCAACCAAGGGCGCGAGGGACCCGTCGGCCCGCACGACGGCCGAGGCCTCGATGTTCACGTCGGTGCGGAACTCGCCCGCCTTCACCGTCACGGCCTTGGGCGCAGCGCCGGCCGCTGAGGCGTCGGTGACGCCAAAGAGGCCGATGAGGTCGCGCTCATCCACCTTCTGGTTTCCGTTGACATCAACGTGCAGCCGGGGGTAGTAGGTGCCGGGCTTGACCTGGATGGCGTAGGTGCCCTGCGCGCCGATGGACTTGCTGCTGTAGGCCAGGTCGGTGCACTTGGCGTCACGGAAGAGCTGCACCTGCGCCCGCGCCAGGTCCGCCTGCCCGGCCGCCACCTTGCCCACAACGAGCGTAGTGGGTTCCTGAGACACAACGGTCGCCGACAAGGACAGGCCCCAAAGCACGAGCGTCGCAAGTTCGGGAAGGCGGCTTCTGCTCATCGCCGTTTGCGGAGTGCAACGTCGCCCGATGTTGCAGAGCTGTTCACGCCGTTTATGGAGTGCAACATCACCCGATGTTGCAACGCCGTTCATGCCGTTTATGGAGCGCAACATCACCCGACGTTACGCAGTGCAAAATCAGGTGATTTTGCACTCCATAGTCGCAGACGCAAGCCTTGCCTGGTAGGCCGTCAGAAATCGTCTCTTACCCGCACGCGATCGAACGGATACGCCTTCTCCAAAGCCGCCACATCAAGGTCCTCCGCCGCCAGGTACTCCCGGTAGCTGCTGAACGGATAGTCCTCGGGCCGTCCCACAAGGCCATGCTTCACCGGGTTCCAGTGCACGTAGTTCACCCTCGCCCAGAAAGAACCCAGGCTTTCGATGCAGGTGTCCCAGTAGTTCCACCATATCCTGCGCCCGCGAGCCGAGTCCTCCTGGTTCCAGGAGCGGCTTGTGTACTTGTGCAGGTCCGCCATCCAACGCGCCAGGTCGTGCGCTCCGGTGTCGGGCGCGCGCACTACGATATGGTAGTGGTTCGGAAGCACCGCCCAGGCTATCAAGTCCCATCCGTCCCGCTCCAGCACACGCGCGAGCTGCTGCCGCACGAATTGCCGTCTTGGGTGGGGCTCCATGTGTCGCCGCCGCCCATAGGTAGCAGCGGTAACGATGTAGGTAGCGCCTGCCCGGAAAAGGTGCGCCGGGGCGTGCTCGTACCTCTTGTAGCTCTCCTCCATCACGGTCCCAAAGCGGCAAGCCTTCTGTCGAGCCTCTCTGGAGTGCAACATCACCCGCCTACGCGGGCCATAGCCCGCGCGCCGTCGCCAAAGCGCTATGGCGCGTCGGCGACTATGGCGGGCGAAGGCCCGATGTTGCGCTGCCGTGCAGGCCGTTTATGGAGTGCAACATCACCCGCCTACGCGGGCCATAGCCCGCGCGCCGTCGCCAAAGCGCTATGGCGCGTCGGCGACTACGGCGGGCGAAGGCCCGATGTTACGCAGTGCAAAATCAGGTGATTTTGCACTCCAGAGTGGCTCCACTGCCGCGTCTGCTGCGTGGGCCCCAGCCTCGACCTTATGCACCTTCCCGTCCGTCGTCCGGTACTCGCGTATCTCCAGCTTAAGCGCGCCCATGGTGCGCGCGGCGGCCAGGCAGACCCGGGCGAACGAGGCCGAGTCCATCACCCCTTCGGCCAGGGAGATGTGCGTAGCATCGGCGATGGCCTGGTTCCAGGTGGGGTCCACCGCGACCCACGTGTTGGGCGCCACGTACACCTCGACCCAGGCGTGGTACCAGAAGGCGCCCCGGCTGTAGACTACGCCGGCCACGAACTGGGCCGGGATGCTGGCGGCGCGGGCCAGGCCCACAAACAGCATGGCGTGCTCCGAGCAGTCGCCCTCCATCACTTCCAGGCACTCGCGGGCGGTGATGGGCTTGGGGTAGCTGTCCCGCTTCGTCATGTTGCGGTAGACCCACTCGCGAATCTTCTGGGCCGCGCGCCAGGCGTTGGTCTCGGAGCCCACGATCTCCTTGGCCTTCGCCACCAGCGCCGGATCGCTGCTCTGGATGAACTCGGTCGGGGCCACGAAAGCGCCGACGGCCGGCTCCCGGACGGGAATGGTCAGCTTGCCGTTGGGTGTCTTCTCGGCCGCGATGGCCACCGCCGCTGCCATCTGGTCGCGCTCTACCGTCACCTTCTGTCGAGGGCTGGCGGGGATCAGATCGCGGATGGGGGCGCCGCTGGAGGAAGCCCGCAGCGTCAGCCGCGACACCTGGCCCGCCTCGGGCAGGCGCACAGCCACCGGGATGCTGGCGGATATTTGCAGCGGCGCCAGCTTAGCCAGGGCCTCCTCCTCCGTGACCTTGGTCATGACCATGTTCATCAGCGTGGGCAGCTCCATCCTCAGAACCTGCCCAGCTTCGCTCAGCCAGGCGGTGCTGGTTACGTCCCACGCCTGCGAGTGCGTCTCGATCTCCAGCGCGCGCACTGGCTTGTCGTTGAGCTTCAGCGTCGCCCACTGCCCTACGCTCACCTGCTGCTCATCCAGGTCCATGAACCAGGGGTCGAAGGCGGCGAATTGGAAGGTGTCGCCCGGCTTCAGCTCCCCGCGCAGCGCCCGCAGGCTGAGTTCGGAGTCGGAGCCGAAATCGTCAACCAGGTTGACGACCTTGGAGGTGGTGTTGCCTGCCACCGTCTTCTGGGCGCGCAGCAGGTTGCCCTCGCGCACGGCCTCGACCACGTACTTCTGTCCGAGCTGATCCAGGTCCAGGTGATAGCGCAGCGGCGTCAGGGACTGGTCGTGCCAGACGGTGAGCAAGGTCGAGCCGCTCACCTCCAGCGCCAGGACGCGGAGCTTGATCTCGAGCTGTTGGCTGACTACGAGTTGCGGTTGGCCCGCCGGCGTCTGCTCCAGGGTCGAGCGGATGACGCCGTAGCCGGTGTTCTGGCCGCCCAGGGAGATGGCGTACCAGTCTTCGCCGGTGAGCTTCTCCAGGGTGGCCTGGTCCAGAGGCCGGGCCGCGGACTGGCTCGGGCCGACGTAGGCGCCTGCCGCCACCAGGGCCGCCAGGGCGGCGCAAGCCCAGAGCAGGCGGCCTCTAGACATCAGGCAGCGCCTCCTCGGGAACGACCAGTCGCCCCCGGCGTTCGCGCAGCATCTCGCGGAAGGCCTGCACGATGTTCGGGTCCCACTTGACACCGGCCTCTGCGGCCAGGCGCTGCTCGGCGGCGTGCTCGGACAGGCCGGGCGAGCCGTTCATGGGCGAGACCAGGCGGTCGTAGGCATTGACCACGCCCACCAGGCGGGCGAAGAACGGTATGTCCTCGCCCTTCAGGCCCTCCGGATAGCCGCTGCCGTCCCAATGCTCGTGGTGGTAGAGCACGATGCTCATGGAGGGCCGCAGGAACTCGACGGGGTCCAGGATGCTCTTGCCGATGAGCGGGTGCATGCGCAGGAAGATCTCGTCGGCGTCGGAGACGGCGGCCCCCTCCTCCAGGAACGACTCGTCAATGCCGATTTTGCCGATGTCGTGCAGGATGGTGCCGAAGCGGAGCTGCTCGATCTGCTCGGCGTCGCAGCCTAGCCGGCGGGCCAGGGAAGCGGTCATGACCGTGACCCGCTCGGAGTGGCCCAGGGTGGCTGGGTCCTTGGCTTCGATGGCCATGGTCAGGGCGCGCACCGTCTCGTAGTAGTTGCGGCGGATGTCCTCGTAAAGCTCGGCGTTCTGGATGGCGGTGGCGGCCTGATTGGCGAAGGCGCTGACCAGGGCAATCTCGTCGGCCGTGAAGCTGCGTGGGCGGCGGGCGTAGATGCGGATCACGCCCTTGTTGCCCTCGGTGGTGCGCAACGCGATGCTGAGCACCGAGGTTAGCCCCTCGCGCGCGGCGGCCTCCTGATACTGCCAGGAGGTGTCCTCCTGCACGTTGCGGATAGCCACCAGGCCGTCTTCCAGCACCCGCCGGTCCAGCTCGCTCTCCCCCAGCAGCACCGGCCCCTTGCGCACGTAGTCGGCGCTCAAACCGGCCGTCGCCCCCAGGCGCAGCGCCTGGTCATCCTCCAGCAGCCTGATGGTGCAGCCCTTGGCGTCCATCACCTCCAGGGCGCTGTTGGCAATCAGGTCCAGCACCTCCTGCACGCGCAGGGAGGAGTTGATGGTCTGGGCCACCTCGTAGAGGGTCTTGAACTCGGCGGCGCGCCGGCGCAGCTCGAAGGCCACGCGGGAGCCGATGATGCCGATCACGTAGAAGAAGCAGATGCGGATGACCACCTGCATCAGCGTTTGATCCACGCCCGCCTCGATGTCCTGCTTCATGTGCGGCCCGCACAGGAAAGCAGCGAACAAGGCAGCCAGGATCGCCCCAAGGTCGCCCAAGAAGAAGCCGGCGACCAGGATGGGGATGTAGTAGAACTGGACGGCCGGGCTCTTGGCCCCACCGTCCAGGTACACGAGCAGGGTCGTCACACCGAGCGTCAGGATAACGATGATAATGGCAAGCACTTGCCCTGCCCGTCCGCCTCTTTGCACGTTGTCACCTCCTTACTACGACGATATCCGCCTCGGCGCGGTGCGCCGGGAGCGGTCACATCACCTTCGTGCCCAGGGGGCACTCCGCGTCCACCGTCACCAGAGCCAGGGCCTTGTCTTCGCCAGCCGCCAGGATCATACCCTCCGACACCACCCCGCGGATCTTGGCCGGCTCCAGGTTGGCCACCAGCACCACCTTGCGCCCCACCAGCGTCTCCGGCGCGAACTCCTGCGCCATGCCGGCCACTACAGTATGCACCTTCGTGCCCACGTCAACCTCCAGCTTCAGCAACTTGTCCGTGCCCGCCACGGCTGCGGCCGACTTGATCTCGCCCACACGCAGGTCCAGCTGGCGGAACTGGTCGTGGCTGATGGTCTCCACCGGCGCCCCTTGTCCTTTCGGCGCCGCCTGGACCTGGGCAGCGACGGCCTCGGCACCAGCGCCAGGCGCCAAGATGGCCGCCAGGTCCATGCGGGGGAAGATAGGCTGGCCCGGCTGGACGCGGGCGCCCGGGCGCAGCCTGACCTGCGGGTCGAGCACCTCCCAGGTGCCGTCGTGCTCGCCCGTCAGGCCCAGTTGCTGGCGCAGGGCGGCGCTGACCGCGGGCATGAACGGCGAGATCAGCGTGGCGACGCAGCGGATAGCGTCGGCCAGCGAGTAGACGATGGTGGCAAGCTGCGGCTGGTGGCCGGCGCGATGCAGGGCCCACGGCTCCTGGGTGTCCACGTACTTGTTGGCCGCCGCCAGCAGCCGCCAGATCTCAGCCAGCGCCACAGAGAAGTCCAGGCTATCCAGGGCCGCGCCGGCGGCCTGCGCGACGCGCGCGATGTCGTCGTCTAAGGTAGGCGCGTCGTTCCCTGGAGCGGGCACCTGGCCGCCGAAGTAGCGCTGCACGAAGGGCAGGCAGCGGTTGAGCAGGTTGCCCAGGTCGTTGGCCAGGTCGGCGTTGAAGCGCTGGAGCACCGCTACCTCGGAGAACTGGCCGTCCAGCCCGAAGGGCACTTCGCGCAGCACGAAGTAGCGCACGGCATCCACCGCCACGTCCACGCTGGCGCCCGAGCGTGCGCTGATGGCCTGGGCCAACGCATAAGGGTCCACCACGTTGCCGCGCGACTTGGAGATCTTGTGCCCGGCGGCGTCGCCCATGCTCCAGAAGCCGTGGACGAAGAGCTGCCGGGGCAGCTCCAGCCCCAGGGCCATGAGCATGGCCGGCCACAAGGTGCCGTGGAAACGGGTGATGATGTCCTTGGCCATGAGCTGCACGTCGGCGGGCCAGAGGCGCTCGAAGGTGGCCTCGTCTTGCAGATAGCCGGCCACGGTGAGGTAGTTGGTGAGCGCGTCCACCCAAACGTAGATGGTGTTGGCCGGGTCGCCGGGCACGGGGATGTCCCACTGCTGGACGGTGCGGCTGACGGCCGCATCGCGCAGGCCCTGCCGGATGAAGCTGCTGACCTCGTTGCGCCGGCTCGGGGGGCGGATGAAGTCGGGCTTCTCTTCCAGGTAATCCAGCAGCCGCTGCGCGTACTTCGAGGTGCGGAAGAAGTAGCAGTCCTGGGCCAGCCACTGCACGGGGCGCTGGCAGTCGGGGCAGTTGCCCTCCACCAACTCGCTTTCGCTCAGGTAGGCCTCCTCGTGGACGCAGTACCAGCCCTCATAGGTGCCCTTGTAGATATCGCCCTGCTCCAGCAGCCGGGCGAACACCTTCTGCACCAGCCCCTCATGCTGCGCCTCGCTGGTGCGGATGAAGCGGTCGTAGCTGATGTGCAGCCGCCGCCACATTAGCTTATACTGCTCGCTGACCTCGTCGGTGAACTCCCGCGGCGACTTGCCCGCCTCGGCGGCCGCGCTGGCTACCTTCAGCCCATGCTCGTCGGTGCCGGTGGCGAAGCATACCTGGTCGCCGCGCAGCCGCCGGTAGCGGCCCAGCACGTCGGCCGCGATGGTGGTGTAGGCATGGCCGATGTGTGGGCTGGCGTTGACGTAGTAGATGGGCGTGGTGAGGTAGAAAGTATCTTTGGGCACTGCGTTCCGCTCCGTGAGGCGCAGGACCTGGGACTGGCTCCTAGGCTTTGCAGCCTGCGCAGGTACTGGCTGTGCAGGCGCTGCACGGACGGCCGCCCAGGCTTCTGGAGTCCCCGTCGCCGCCGGAAGACTGGGCAAAGAAAGACGACATGAGCCGCCGCACCCGCTTGCCCCGGCACTGGGGACAGCGCACCGAGCTGGCGGCAGAGCGGCTCACCAGCTCCTCGAAGACCTTACGGCACTTGCGGCATTCGAATTCGTAGATGGGCACGCTTCTCACTCCCTAACGGGCGCGGCCAGGTCAAGCCTGCGGCGGGCCGGCCTGTTGCCCGCCGCCGCTGCCGGGCGCCCTGCCTCTGCCCCGACGACGGCGCCGACGGCGCCCGCGTCGTCCGGGGCCGGGCCCAGTGCGCTGCTCGCCGGCGACCGGCGCGCTGGGGCTGGGCACCGCTCCCTCGGGCTGGGCGGGGGGCCACGGCGCTGGCGCGCGGGCGGCCTGCGCCTTGGCGTCGTCACCTGCCAACGACACCTCAGTCGCCGGCAGCTCCACCTCGCCTTTGTCCTCCAGGAGGACGCGCACCGTCTCGCGCAGCACATTCACTTGGGTGACCTTGCCCTCGCCCTCCGCGGTCTGCACCAGCGCGCCCAACGTGGGCAGTTGGCGCCGCCCGTTCTCGTAGGTCTCGCACTCGTAGCGCAGGCAGCACAGCAGCCGACCGCACACGCCCGAGATCTTGTTGGGGTTCAACGCCAGGCCCTGCGACTTGGCCATCTTGATGGCCACCGGGTCGAAGCTGCGCAGGAACCGGGCGCAGCACAGCTCCCGCCCGCAGGGCCCCAGCCCGCCTATCAGCTTGGCCTCGTCGCGCACGCCTATCTGGCGCAGCTCGATGCGGGTGCGGAAGATGGAGGCCAGCTCACGCACGAGCTGTCGGAAATCCACCCGGCTGGCCGCCGTGAAGTAGAAGACCAGCCGCTTGTGGTCGAAGGTGTACCTGGCTCCCGTCAGCTTCATGGGGAGCTGGTGCTGGGCGATCCTCTCGCCGCAGATGCGGGCCGCCTCCGCCTCCTCCTGGTGGTTCGCCTCGCAGCGAGCACAGTCCTCCGGCGTGGCCGCCCGCACTACCGTCTTCAGGGGTCCCTCCAGCTTGCCCTGCGGCGTCTCCAACGGGCCCTGCACCACCACCCCAAGTTCCAGGCCTCGGTTGCTTTCGGCCACGACCTTTTGGCCCTCTTTCAGCTCCAACTGACCAGGGCTGAAGTGGTAAATCTTCCCCGCGAGCTCAAAGCTTACTCCTACCACTTTCGGCATATCGCACACGGGCGCTCAGCTACCTGCCGGCCTACGCCCGCCGAAGCGGGCTACGGCCCGCGAAGGCCGGCCTACGCCCGCCGAAGCGGGCTACGGCCCGCGAAGGCCGGCCTACGCCCGCCGTTGCTACTCTGCGAAGTGCCTACTCCGCCGGAGTAGCTCCGGCTACGAAGGCTGGAAGCGACCCTTCGCTACGTAGCACGAGAGCGGGCTACGGCCCGCGAAGGCCGGGGAGCGCCCTCACCGCCTTCCTCGCTTCCGGCTGCACGCGGGGCGCCTGCTCGCGATGCCGCAGGCGCTCGATCAGCTCCTCGACCCCGGCGAAAACCTGCTCGTCCTGGCCGGGGCTGTAGCCGAAGCTAATCTGCACCGTGCTAAACGCAGCGCGGGGCAGCAGCTTTCTCATGGGCCCACGCTTGTACAGGGCCTGGAAGAGCCGCACTTCGCGCCGGCTCAACTTGGCTGCGCTCTGTAAGCGTACCACGATCTTCTGTTGTTGCGCAAGCACGCTCTCTAGCCCGACCTCCCGGCAGGCCTCCCGCAGCCGGGCGAGGCGCAGCAGATTCGCCACCGGTGGGGGCAGTTCGCCATACCGGTCCCTGGCTTCCTCCGCCAGCGCTTCCACCTGCTCCTGGTTGCGCGCGGCGGCGAGCCGCCGGTACAGCGCAATGCGCTGCCGCTCGTCGCTTACATAGCTGGCCGGGATGACCGCCTCCACCGGCAGCTCCAGCGACACCTCGTCCTGAGGGGCTTCATACTCGCCGCGCAGAGAGCGCACCGCCTGCTCCAGCATGCGGCAGTAAAGCTCGAAGCCCACCGCCGCCATGTGCCCGTGCTGCTCGGCGCCCAGCACGTCCCCCGCCCCGCGAATCTCCAGGTCCCGCAGGGCGATCTTGAAGCCCGAGCCCAGCTCGCACAGCTCCTCGATGGCCTGGAGGCGCTGCTCGGCCTCCGGCGTCATGCGCTCCGGGTAGCGGTACATCAGGTACGCATACGCCTGGCGATTGGAGCGCCCCACGCGGCCGCGCAACTGGTAGAGCTGGGCCAGGCCCAGTTGGTGGGCGTTCTCGATGATAATGGTGTTGACGTTGGGGATGTCCAGGCCGCTCTCGATAATGGTGGTGCAGACCAGCACGTCGTAGTTGCCGGCATAGAAGTCCAGCATGACCTGTTCGAGCTGGTCCTCGTGCTGCTGGCCGTGGGCCACGGCCAGGCGGACGTTGGGCAGCAGCCGCTGGAGCCGCCCGGCCACGTGGGCGATGGACTGCACCCGGTTGTGCACGTAGTAGACCTGCCCGCCGCGCTCCAGCTCCCGCAGGATGGCCTCCTGCACTAGCTCGTCGTCGTGCTCCCGCGCGTAGGTCTTGATGGGCAGCCGGCCGGCGGGCGGGTCGTTGATGATGCTCATATCGCGGATGCCGGACAGGGACATGTGCAGCGTGCGCGGGATGGGTGTGGCCGTCAGCGTCACGACGTCCACGCTGGTGCGCAGTTGCTTGAGCCGCTCCTTGTGCCGCACCCCAAAGCGCTGCTCCTCGTCCACCACTACCAGCCCCAGATCGCGGAACTCGACATCAGGCTGAAGCAGCCGGTGCGTGCCGATGACGATGTCTACCGTCCCCTGCTTCAGGCCGGCCACGATCTGCTGCTGTTCCGCGCGGGTCTTGAAGCGGCTGAGCATCTGGATGTTGACCGGGTAGTTGGCCAGGCGCTCGGAGAAGGTGTGGTAATGCTGCTGGGCCAGAACCGTGGTGGGCACCAGCACCGCGGCCTGCTTGCTCTCCAGCATGGCGGCGAAGGCCGCGCGAATGGCTACCTCCGTCTTGCCGTAGCCCACGTCCCCGCACACCAGCCGATCCGCCGGCATGAGCTTGCGCATATCGGCCTTCACGTCCTGCACCGCCTGCCACTGGTCGGGGGTCTCCTCGTAGGCGAAGGCATCCTCCATCTCGCGCAGCCAGGGCGAGTCCACCTCGAAGGCATGGCCCTGAGCCCGCTCCCGCGCCGCATACAGGTCCAGCAGCTCCTTGGCCAGCAGCCTGGCCGAGCGCAGCACGCGGCGCTTGGTGCGCTGCCAGTGGGTGCTCCTCAGGCCGTAGATGGTGGGAGGGCCGTCACTGCCGATGTACTTCTGCACCCGGTCAATCTGGCTGACCGGCACGTACAGGCGGTCCTCGCCGGCATACTGCACTAGCAGGTAGTCGCGCTCCACGCCCTGCACGGTCTGCTTGACCAGCCCCTGGTAGTGCCCCACGCCGTGGTTGATGTGCACCACGTAGTCGCCCGGCGCCAGCTCCGACAGCGAAGTGACGCTGATGCCCACCCGGAACTTGCGCTCTTTGGGCTGCCGCAGCTTGTGCCAGCCGAATACCTCCGCGTCGGTCAGGACGACCAGGTCGGCCGCGGGCAGTTTGAAGCCCGACGAGAGCGCGTGCGGCGCGAGCAGCACCTTGCCGGGCTTGAGTTCCCGTTCGTTCAGCCCCTCGGCCTTCACGTCCTTGCGGGCCAGCATCTCCGCCACCCGCTCCACCTCGGGCGTGGCCACGACTATGAAGTGGTCGGTCTTGGCCCAGTCGCGCAGGCCCTCGGCCAGCAGCTCAAGCTGCCCGCCAAAGCTGTCCACCGGCGGCGTGGGCAGACGGACGTGATGGGCCTTCGGGGCCCAGGAAACGTCGCGGGCCAGCATGGTCAGGCAAAGCTGCGGCCGTTGACCAAACGCCTCCACCAGCTCATCAAGCGACGCACAGGCCAGCTCGGGCAGGCGCAGCAGCTCGCCCCGACGCAGGCGCGTCTCGTAGGCCTCCGTCACCTCGGCCTGGAACTGGTCGGCGTGCGTCCGCAGGCGCACCGGCTCGTCGGCCACCACCAGGCCGTCCGGCGGCAGGAAGTCCAGAATCGTGGCGGGCTGCTCGTACAGGTAAGGCAGGTAGTGCTCCGCGCTGGCCGTCCAGTCGAGGGCTTCCAGGCGGTCCAGATCGTGCTCCAGCTTGGCCGCCAGGCGCGTGGCCTCCGCGTGCTTCTCGCCCTTGCGCAGCCGCCGCAGCTCCTGCTCCAGCACGTTGCGGATCACCACCACGGCGTTGTGCACGCGCCGGCGCTCCAGCGGCACCTCGGCGGCCGCGCACAGCGTTACCGTCTCCAGATGCTGCTGCGAGCGCTGGGACTCGGTCTCGAACTCGCGGATGGACTCCACCTCGTCGCCGAAAAGCTCCAGCCGTATCGGGCGCGAGCGTGTGGGCAGGAACACATCCACGATGCCGCCGCGCACCGCGAACTCCCCCACGTCCTCCACCAGGTGGGCGCGGTGATAGCCGCTGGCCAGCAGGTGCTCCACCAGGTCGTCCAGGTCTAGCGCCTCCCCTGCCGACACCTCCAGCAGCAGGTCCTGGAAGGCCTGCGGCGGGGCCAGGCGCTGCAAGGCGGCGTTGATCGGCGCCACCACGAGCTGGCCGCGGCGCGTGAGGAGAGCGTTCAGCGCGTCCATCCGGCGGGCGCGCAGCTCCCGGTCCAGCGCCGCCCCATCGTAGATGACCGACTCGGTGGCGGGGAAGAGCAGCACCTGGGGACGGGCGGGGTCGTCGTCGGTGAAGGCTTGCAGGTCGGCGGCGAACTTGGCTGCTTGCTCGTTGTTGAACGTGATGACCAGGCAGGGGACCTGGAGCCGCTCCTGAAGCGCCGCTACCAGCAGCGACTTGCCGGCTCCCGAAACGCCTTCGGCCGCGACGGTCTCGCCGCGGCTGCTGAGCTGCTCCAGAATCTGCTGGAACTCATCCGACCCTTCCAGCAGGGACGTCAGCTTGTGCATATATCGTCAAGCGGCCGGAGGCCTGGCCCACCTTTCACAGCCTTCCCGCTCAGCCTCAGGCCGCAGTATCGCGTTCCGCCCTCTCCGCGCCGAATACTGCGGCGCCGTGTGTGCCGGCCCACTTGCCCAGCGCCGGCTCCAAGATGTTGGCGACGTCGAAGGCCTCGTTCATGCACCGCTCTCTGACGGTGTCGCGAATGGGCCCAAACAGCAACTCCCCGGCCTTGGCTACCCCGCCCCCCACGATGACCGCGTCCGGGTCCAGCAGCAGGATGGCGCAAGTCAGCGCGCGACCGATCACCTCGCCCACCTCGCGAAACGTCTCCACCGCCACCGCATCGTCAGGCCCCGCCCGCGAGAGCGTCTCCGGCTCCACCTTGCTCAGGTCGCCGCCCACCAGCTCAGTGATGCGGCTCTTGCGCCCAGCGCGGATCTTCCGTCGCGCCCGCTCGGCGATCTCCTCCGAGCCCGCCAGAGTCTCGAAGCATCCCCACTTGCCGCACTCGCACGGCGGGCCGTCCTTCTCCAGCGGAAGGTGCCCAATCTCCATAGCGAAGCCGTGTGCGCCCGGCCACATCTCGCCGGCGATGGTCACCCCGCCGCCAATCCCCTTGCCCAGCGCGATCATGACCACGTTGCCAAACTTGCGTGCGGCGCCCAGCCGCGCCTCCCCCAGCGTGGCCAGGTTCACGTCGTTGCCGATGGCCAGGGGCCCGGCGAAGCCGAGCGCCTGGTGCAGCTCCTCGATGATGGGGACATCGTTCAGGCAGGACACCGCCGGCGCGTTGACGCACACGCCGCGTTCCGAGTCTGTGGTTCCCGGCAGCCCCACACCCAGGCTCTCCGCCTGCTTTGGCGTCCAGCCCACCTGCGCCAGGGCCTGCGCGAAGGCCTGCTTCATCTGCTCCAGCAACGCCCTCAGCCCGTCAGGCTGCTTGGCGGCATCGCGCAGAGGCAGGTTCACGAAGCGGGCCGCCATGTGCTGCTCGCTCAGGGCCTGCGTGTCCGACGCCACCACCCGGCCCTTCTCCAGGGTCAGCTCCATGGCCCCCGCCTTGATGGCATTGCCGCCCAGATCCAGGGCGATACAGCGCATAGATGCTGCCTCCCTGCCTACTCGTCGCCAAAGGGGTCGCTGGCCGGTGGACGGCCGGAATCTTCGTCCGGCGGCGCCCCGGCTGGCGCCGAAGGCGGTGCGGTCGGGGCGGCCCGGGCCTGCTCTCGCCGCTCGCGCTCGGCGCGGGTCTCCAGGGACTGCACCCGCGCCGCCACCACTTCCACTGAGCGGCGCGGCTGGCCGTCCTGGGTCTGCCAACTCCGCACCTGGAGCCGCCCCTCGACCGAGACCAGCGCGCCTTTGGCCAGGTAGTTGCCGCAGAACTCCGCCGTCTGCCGCCAGGTCACAATGTCTATGAAGTCGGCGCCGGGGTCCTCGTCCGAATCGCGGCGCGGCATGCGGTTGACCGCCAGCCGGAAGTTGGTGACGGCCACGCCATTCTGCGTGTAGCGCATCTCGGGGTCGGTGGCCACCCTACCCACCAGCACGACGCTGTTGACCACGGCGCTCCTCCTTTGCTGGGCCCAAAGGTCTACTCGACCTGGTCCGCTTCGCCTTGCGGAGTCTCAACTCCGCCGTCCTCCGCCTCGATCTCCTTCTCGGCCTGCTCCGACTCCGGCTCGGCCGCCTCCGCTGCTTCCTCCTCGACCACGGGCTCGGCGGCAGCCTCTGCGGCCGCCGGTGCCGCCTCCGCCACGCGCGCGGGCGGCCTGGGCCGCTCGACCCTGGGCGGCTGGCCCAGAGGCCAGACGGCCTCCTCATTGGCCACGACCACGATGTAGCGGATGATGCCGGTAGCCAGGTTCATCTCGCGCTTCAGCTCCGGCACCACCTCGGTGCCGCGGAAGTACATCAGCGCGTAGATGCCCTCGTCGTGGCCGCCGATCTCGTAGGCCAGGCGCTTGCGACCCAGCACGTTGAGCGACTCCACCTCTCCCCCCGCGGTCGTCACTACGCCGCGCACACGCTCCACCATGCCCGTCACGTCCTCCTCGGGCAGCGTGGGGTCCATGATGAACATCGTCTCGTAGAGCTTGCTCACCTTACCGGATTCCTCCCTATGGCCTGAACAGCCCGGCGCCGCCTCTAAGCAGCATCCGGGCAGGAAGGCGTCTGCACCCGCGGGCACGCGGGGCCAACAGGCTAGCTGCCGAACTTGAAGTGAATCACGTCTCCGTCTTTGACCACATATTCACGGCCTTCGGAGCGGACGGCGCCGGTCTCCCGCGCCCGAGTCCAGGAGCCGATAGCCGACAGCTCCGCCAAGCCGATTACGTCCGCCTTGTTGAAGCCTCGAGCCATGTCAGTGTGGACTTTGGCGGCCGCCTCCACCCCCGTCGTGCCGCGCGGCACGGGCCAGGCTTTGGCCTCCTTGCCCACGGCGGTGAAGAAGGTCACCAGGTCCAGCAGGCCGTAGGCCGCCTCGACCACCTTCCCCAGCCCCAGCTCCGGCAGCCCCATCTCCTCCACGAAGTCGCGCGCCTCGTCGGCGTCCAGCTCCCCCACGTCGTGCTCCAGCCGGGCCGAGATGGGCAGCAGCCGCTCACCATGCTGCTGGGCCCAGGCCTTGAGGCGCGCCAGCTCGGGCCCGTCGGCCAGGATGTCGTCCTCGCCCACGTTGGCCACGATGAGCGTCGGCTTCAGCGTCAGCAGGAACAGCCCCTCCAGGACCCCACGCTCCTCAGGATCGTACCTCACTGCCCGCGCCGGCTGCCCCTGGTCAAAGGCCTGCGCCAGCTTGGCCAGCAGTCGCTCCTCCAGGCCGATCTCCTCCGGCGTCATCCCCTTATGCCGCTTCTGGCGCCGGCGCTCGACCGTCCCCAGATCGGCCAGGATCAGCTCCAGGTTCACCACCTCGACGTCGCGGACTGCATCCACCACCCCGTGCACGTGCGCCACCTCGGGCTGGTCAAAGCACCTCACCACGTGCAGGATGGCGTCGCACTGGCGCACGTAGGCCAGGAACTGGTTGCCCAGGCCGTGGCCCTGGTGCGCGCCGCGCACCAGCCCGGCAATGTCAATGAACTCCATCTGCGCCGGCGTCTGCACGTCCTGGCCGAATATCTCCCCCACGCGCGCCAGCCGCTCGTCCGGCACCGGCACGACGGCCTTGTTCACATCAATGGTGCAAAACGGGTAGCTGCTGACCTCGGCCGTGGCCTTGGTCAGGGCGCAGAAAAGCGTCGACTTGCCGACGTTCGGCATGCCGACGAGGCCGCACGAAACCATGCTCCTGCTCCCGTCCCGCCTGCCCTGCCTGCGGGCAGCCAGGGCGACAGGCAGGGCGCAGTATAACATAGCCCCCTCCCGATTGCAAGCAAGCCCGGACGAGCGGTTGGCGGCTAGCGGTTCACGGTTCCACAAGCGCGTGGGCAGCCTCGCTGCACGCAGGGCTCGCCCTTCAGCTATGCGGCCACACCAGAGCTGGGCAAGTGGGAGGCGGCTCCAGCCGCCGACGCCGTTGCCGTCAACCGTCAACCGTGAACCGTCAACCGTCTCATCCTTGACACTCCCCCTACCCGGCCTTATAATCGCGGCCACTGCTGCCTGCCGCAGGCAGGGAGGTGCCCAGCGATGATTGACCCCAAACTCCTCGAGATCCTGGTCTGCCCCGACTGCAAGGCCGACGTGGAGCTCAAAGACGACAAGCTATGCTGCACCGGCTGCGGCAAGCGCTATCCCATCCGCGACGGCATCCCCATCATGCTCATTGACGAGGCGGAGCTGCCCGCAGGGGAGCAAGGCAAAGGCGAGTAGCCGCCGCCTCGGGTTCCCCCGCCCCGCATGGACATCTCTGTCTGCATTGTGAGCTGGAACGTCGCCGCCGACCTGAGGGCCTGCCTGCAAGCCCTCGAGAATCAGCGCGGCGAAGTTGGCTTTGAGATCATCGTGGTGGACAATGCCTCCACCGACGGCTCGCCCGACCTGGTAGCCCGCGAGTTCCCCGGCGCGCACCTCATCCGCAGCCAACGCAACCTGGGCTTCGCCCGCGCCTGCAATGTGGCTGTCCACTCCGCCCACGGCCGCTACCTGCTGCTGCTGAATCCCGACTGCCTCCTGCCGCCGGACGCGCTGGTAAAGCTCATGCAGTTTGCCGACGAGCACCCCGACGCTGGCCTGGTGGGGCCGAAGCTGGTCAACGCAGACGGCTCGGTGCAGCACTCCGCGCGCCGGCTGCCCAACATCAAGGCCGCCATTCTGCGCAACACGTTTCTGGGCAGGCTGTTTCCCGGCTCCACAGCCGTGGACGACTACCTCATGCGCCAGTGGGACCGCGAGAGCGTCCGCGAGGTGGACTGGCTCAGCGGCGCCTGCCTGGTGGTACGCCGGGGCGCGCTGGACGAGGTAGGCCTGCTGGACGAACGGTTCTTCTGGGGCAGCGAGGACGTGGACCTGGCCATTCGCATGAAGAACGCCGACTGGCGCGTGCTGTACACGCCCGAGCCGCAGGTGATGCATGCCGTGGGCCGCAGCACCGATCGCGTGCCCTGGCGCACCATCTTCCGCACCCACCGCAGCATGTTCCGCCTCTACCGCAAGCACCTCACCAGAAGCCTGCTGCACACGGCGCTGGTCTGGCTGGGCGTCTGGCTGCGCGCCGCCCTCATCGCCTCCCAAATGGCCTGGCAGATCGTCTGGCGGGGGTGGCTGAGGGTGGGGGGCCGATGAGGTGACCCGTTCGCAAGCCGTCCGTCCTTCTCACCGGGCCACAGGACGAAGGAAGAAGCGGGTCCTGAGATGAACGATTCAGTGCAATGAGAGCGGACTGGCCACGAGCGGTCGATCCAGACCTTGTGCGCCAGGCCATTGGCGGCTCGCAGAGCGCGGTGGAACGGCTCTGGGCGGCCGTGCAGCCCAGGGTGCGCGAACTCGTGTCTCGGAACATCGCGGACGAGACGGAAGCCACGGAGGTTTTCGCCGACATTCGTCTGACCTTTCTGGAGAAGCTGTCCACGGTCCGTGACCCAGGTGCTTTTGACGCATGGCTGTCACGAGTGGCTCGCAACCGGGTTGTGGACAGGTACCGGGCGGCTCGCGCAGACGCTGCGGTCGCCGAACCACCGCAGGCCTCGGGAGAGCGAGAGGCACCAACACAGGCTGAAAGGCCCTTGCTGCAGGCTGAGAGGCGCAGGCGCCACGCAGAGATTGTGAAGCTGCTGTGGGAGGAAGTGGACGAGCTGGCGCGCCAGGATCGCGACATCATCCGACTCGTGATCCGCCAGAACATGACAGCAGCGCAGGCAGCGACGCACCTGCGTATCTCGGTGAGCGCCGCCAAGATGCGATTCTACCGAGCAGTTAGGCGTCTCGATACGCGTGTGCGGCGGCGGCTTGAGCACCTGCCGGCACTTGCTGAGTACTACTCGACCAGACCACGGATCGCGGGGGCCGAAAAGTGATCGTGGGCAGCTATAGGGACGGGATGCCGTCCGTAGAAGGCATCATCCGGCTTCCCGGCAGCGGGCGGTCGGCCCCAGTCAGCTTCGTCGTTGACACCGGCTCATGCGCGACCATCATCTCGCAGGCCGACGTGTTCAACAGACTCGGGATCAGGCGTCGGGAACTCGTACGAGCACCCACGCCTGTACAGGGGATAGGCGGCGAAGCCAGCTTGCTCGAGTACCGTGGGGACGCGGAGCTGGATTTCGAGGGCCTCGACGCTGCCATCCCGTTTACGCTCCAGACTCCCGCGGACAGCCAGACGCTGCTCCCCTTTTCGCTGCTAGGTCAGGACATCCTGCACCGGTTCGCCCTACTGGCCTACAAGGCGAGTGGCCGGGTCTTGCTGCTGACGCACGCCGAGGTCACAGCCGCCTTGGAGGCTATTGGGCCGTAGCTACCGCGGTGGCTGTCGGAGCCACCACACAGTCTGTAGGAGCGGAGACAGCGCGGCGGCCTCCGCGCTCTTCGGTCCGCTCTCCTTTTGGTCCTGACTGCGCTTGTCCGGCGGCTTGCGCTCGCCACTAGCTACGAGCCGGATGAGGGCCTCTGCGAGGTCCCTGTCGCTCATCTCGGATGCACTGCGGATAGCCACCAACGGTCCTCCTTCCTAGAGCACGTAGATCACTGGCTCTGTCCTCAGGTGTTCGACAACGATGCTCTCTGTTCCCAAGAGGCGCTTCGCTTCCAGCTCGTGCTGCAACTCGTCGAACGAATCTGCGGTGGCTCTGACTTCACCATGCAGGAAGGCAATCCACTTGTCCGGGTACTGCTTCCGAAGCTCCTCCCGGGAGGCCTCCACGGCCTCAAGGTCTTCGCGGAAAGCCTTGAGCGCCTGCCGTTCGTCTGTCGTGAGCGGCACGGCTGGTCGCCTCCTTTCGAAGAAGCAAGCGTCCGCTGGCCGATTCCGGCCAGACATCGTGAGGGACGTTCGGTATGCAGAGCACAGAGCATCCCGAACGTCCCTCACCATGTGAGGACGCCGCCAACCGCGGATAGTCACACCCGAGGGGGTGATGCACCTCACGCTTCTCGTGCCCCCGGTTGCGCCCCGGCGCCCGAGACCTTACGTCCTCTTCTCCTCCCTCTTCGCCGCCGGGAACAGGATGTTGTTGAGAATCAGCCGATAACCTGGGGAATGCTTGTGGAGAGACAGGTCGGTCGGGGCCTCGCCCACCACGTGGGCGTAATCCTCGGGGTCGTGCCCGCCGTAGAAGGTGAACGTCCCTTTTCCACAATCGCCGTGGAGGTACTTGGCCACCTGCCCGTCGGGCGACTGGCCCATGACCATCACGGAGTCCTTTACCCGACTCATCCTGAAGCCCGTGGTCAGCCCCAGGAAGTCGTGGACGACCCCCGTGTGGCACTGGGTCAGCATGGTCAGCACCGGGTCCTGCTTGGCCGAGAACTCGAAGAGCTTGAAGACCTGCCCGTGCGACACCATGGTCTCCGGCGCGGGCGAGACATCTATATCGCTGAACTCGGCCACGAACGCCTGCTGTTCCAGTCGGAAGTCCTTGAAGGCGAGGGTCTTGGTGTAGTCCAGGCGCTGCTGAGCGGCCGGGTCAAGGGGCGTGCCGTCAATCTCCGGGGGCACGATGTCCACGCCCTCCGCGGCCAGAGCGATGTCCAGCGTATCGCAGGCCGAGCACATGGCGAACAGGAACCCGCCGGCCTCGACGTAGTGCTTGATGGCCTTGGCCACCGCGCACTTATGGGCCTGCACCGTGGCATAGCCCGCCTGGCGCGCGGCGGTCTCCTCCGTCTGCACCGTCCGGCGATACCAGGCCTCGTGCCGGAACGAGACGAAGAACTTGCCGTACTGGCCGGTGAAGTCCTCGTGGTGCAGGTGCAGCCAATCGTAGTCGTCCAGCTTGCCAGCCAGGATCTCCGTGTCCCACACCTTGTCGTATGGTATCTCGGCATAGGTCAAGGCCAGGGTCACGGCATCGTCCCACGGCTCCTTGTCCGGCGGAATGTACACGGCCACCTTGGGAGCCTTCTCTAGCTGCACGCGCTCCATGTTCTCCTGCCCAATGACTCCGTACATCTGGCCAACTTGGGCATCGCTGGCCCGCTCCACGGCCACGCCCATCGCCTTGGCCCGTTGGGCAACATCAGGCACGTCTGGCAACAGGAACGCCCCGCCGCGGTAGTTGAGCAGCCACTCCACGGCGTAACCCCGGGGTTGGTCCAGGCACCAATAGGCCAGGCCATAGGCCTTGAGGTGGTCGGTCTGCGCCTCGTCCATGGGCACCAGCAGTTGGTCCGCCGCGCCTGGCGCGGCGGCCAGCAGAACGAGTGCGAGGCAGAGAATCGGATTGCGAGGCATGGTCCTGTCCCGATCTGGAGTGCAACGTCCCCCGACGTTGCGCCTTTGGGGTGCGACCTCCCGTCGGCTTGCTGTGCAAAATCGGGGGTTTTGCACTCCAGATCCGCACTACTTGCCCATGAACACCTCAGTGATCCAGTAGTCTCCCCGGTCGTTGATGGCGAAGCCCACGCCTATCTCGCCGAACTCCGGGTTCAGCATGTTGGCGCGGTGGGGTGGGGACTGCATGAGCCCGGCGTGGCTGAGGCGCACGTTGGCTGCCGTCAGCATGCTGGGCCAGCCGTAACGCCGGGAGACATTCTCCCCCAATATGCGCGGCCGATCGTGGGCAAGCTGGTCATACCGCTGCCGCAGTCCGCGCAGCTCCGGCGTGGGGGACTCGTGGGAGAAGTACTGGAGGTCGCGCATCTCCGCGCTGTGCAGCCGCGCCAGTTTCACCAGCGTCTGGTTGACAGTCAGCCTCGGTAGGCCCACCCGCGCCCGCTCCTCGTTGATCAGGTCCACCACGAGCTGCTCCAGGTCTGCGGCGTCGGTGTCCGTCCCGCGGATTCCGGGCACTGCCGGCAGATAGCCGAGGTTGACCAGGGCCTCGATGGCGTGCAGGTCAGCGGGGGCGAAGTGCAGGGCGTTCCTATAGGCGCTGACTGCCTCGGCGCGGTGCCCGGCCAGCTCGTGACAGTAACCGAGCAGAATCTGGGCGTCGGGCCACGAAGAGAGCGCTTTGGCCGCCCTGGAGGCGTCATCGAGAGGCGGGTTCGGGCTACCGGCCAGTGCTGCGTAGCCGCCCGCTCGCCGCGGCGGCAACAGCAGCTTGTCCAGGCCTTGCCGGTAGAGCTGGTAGGCCTCGGCGGCTCCCTCGCCTCCCTGTGCCTCCACTTGCTCCCCCAGACCCTTCAGCGCCTGGCTGGCGAATATGTCATGGGGCTCGCGCTCCATGGCCTGTCGGTAGTGCTGCGCGGCCTCCTTGGACCTCTCGGTCAGTTCGGCGATGAAGCCCAACAGGTCCAGCGCGTTAGCCCAGCCGGGCGCCGCTCGCAGGGCCTGCCTGAGGTCGTCCTCGGCCCTTTGCGGCTGCCCCGGCTTGAAGTCGGCCAGCGCCGCGCGGTAGGCCATGAAGGCTACCCGCTCCTGGCTGATGGGCGACTCCAGCATCGAGCCCGCCCGGGAGTCGAGCTGAGCGAGGCACATGGCCGCGGCCGAGAGCGCGACGATCACGGCTAGCAGAGCAAAGCGCAGTCTCTCGGTCATTCGTGGCTCCGGCTGTCAGCGACGTCCACCGATGCGCGTTTACTCACCGTGTCCTTGACGCCCTTGGCGTCTTCCACTATACTGGCCGTCGTCCCTCTACATATAGCTCGGCCTCAACCCCGACTCGAAGTGCAGGGCGGGGCTCAGGGCTCCCACAGCCAGGAGGGTTCTGTTGTGCCCCCGGAAACCGTTGCTTCTCCCTCTGCGCGCACCAAGCGGCGTCGGTTGAACGACCTGTCGGGCAAGGACTGGGTCCGGCTCACGAAGAGCTGGTTCGTCGCCGACGGCCACAGCGAGGAGATCACGCCCGACATCGAGCGTCACCCCGCCAGCTTCCCGCCTGCCGTGCCTGAGCGGCTCATCCGCTTCTTCACGCACCCCGGCGAGCTAGTGCTCGACCCGTTCGTCGGCTGCGGCAGCACGCTGGTCGCCTGCCACGCCACCGGCCGGCACGGCATTGGCGTGGACATCTCGCCCGATTACTGCGCTGCCACGCTGCGGCGGCTGGCGCTGCTGCCGGGCCGCGACGGCAATCCTCCCGTGCGGCTGGAGGTCATCCCCGCCGACGCCCGCGATCTGGCCCACTTCAGCCTACCCAGCGTTGACTTCTGCGTAACCTCGCCGCCTTACTGGAACATGCTGCGCACGTCGCGCGGGGGCGTGGACTCCAACCACAAGCTGCGGCAGCGCCAGGGCCTCGACACCCACTACTCGGAGCATCCCGCCGACCTGGGCAACCTGGCCGACTACAGCCAGTACCTGGCCGACCTGTCTCTGGTCTTCCGCCAGGTGGAGGCGCTGCTGGAGCCCGAGCGCTACCTGGTGGTCATCGCCCAGAACGTGCGGCCGACGGACGGTGTAATGGTGCCCCTGGCCTGGGATCTGGCCCGGGAGCTGTCGCAGTTCCTGGACCTGCGGCAGGAGTTGATCTGGTGCCAGGATCAGAAGAGGCTGGGCTGCTGGGGCTTCCCCACCACCTACGTCTCCAACGTCCACCACCACTACTGCCTGGTCTTCCAGAAGCGGGAGTAGGGACGGGGTTCACCCCCGTCCGCCAGGTCCCTCCAGCCCCAGAATGCTCGCCGGCGTGTCGCGCACCATGGCCTCGGCCTGGTCACCCACGATCCGCCGCGCGTGCCGCAGCGCTCGCGATAGCACCGGCGCACGGTCTGACGGCGAGTGGGCGTCCGTGGCGATAATGTGCACCAGGCCCTCGGCTAGCAGGCGATGCGCACATTGGCGCACGCGCCGTATAACCTCTCGGCCCAGCGAATCG
>Ga0315282_10001566_pt1 | contig 42850 bp, 40 predicted proteins | sample YL17G07_20_MG_FD_203693 | JGI IMG/M metagenome (GOLD analysis project Ga0315282, IMG submission 203693) | Sediment microbial communities from Yellowstone Lake, YNP, Wyoming, USA - YL17G07_20 | ecosystem: Environmental > Aquatic > Freshwater > Lake > Sediment | place: USA: Wyoming | collected... | reverse complement strand
CTCAGCTGAACTTCGCTCAATCTTCAACGCTCCACTAAATATATTTCTGATAGAAGCACTAATCCTTTCTCCCAATATAAGTAGAGGACCATTAAAGTGACCCTGAAACTTCAATACAAATAGGGCACGTGCTGACATGACATACAAGGTCCACGCAGCTCCGCGCGCGCACGCGCGCTTACGATTTTTCCATTTCTGTGAATGCGGACGGAAGGCCCAGGATAAGAGAGTTTGGTAATGTGCAAAAGTGTCACTACGGCCCGCGCGCTCTCAAATCAGGGAGCAAAGCGAACCGCTAGTGGATGTGTCAGATGAGGAAGAAGAGGTTGTAGTGTTGGCCGAGCTTTCAGGCGTGAAAAAGGAGGACATAAGCCTTTACGCGTCCAAGGATGGACTTACTATCAGCGTGGACACCCCGCAACGAAAATATCAAAAGGAGCTACCACTGCCAGAGGAAGTAGATCCTAAACCAGTGAAGGCCTCCTACAAAAATGGCGTCCTCGCGATACGATTCAAAAAGAAGAGCAAAGGAGAAAAGATCAGCATTCAGTAGCTGAACCGCGCTAGAAAAAATGCGTGCCCTCTCGCTTTTCGATCTCATGATTTCTCTCTCTATGATAGCCCATGAACATTTGAGAAATCCAAAGAAAGATAAATCTTTAGTACAGCTTAAATGAAATAAGAGGTGATGGAAGATGGGGAAAGTATATCGATGCCCAAATTGTAATAGAACAGAAATCATATGGGATGCAGGACTTAGAAAAGCTGTATGCCCAAAAGATAAAACACCGGTAAACAACTACAAAACGGAAAATAATGCTTGAAAATATCTTTGACGTTCGCGCGCTAGCCTTTTCCTCTAAATCTCTGTCTTGCTTGAAATAGATCTCACCCGGACATAATTTGTTGCATAATATAGAGCGCATTGTAGCCCATCTCTTGTTCAATATTGAAGCGTGCGTGCAAAGTTATGAACCAGAGCTTATAAGCTAAACCTGCATCTTTTGTCGTTTTATGGCTTTGCCGATAGCTAAGATCGACTTACATATTCACACTAGTTTCTCAGATGGAGCTTGCAGTGTCGATGAAGTCGTTAACTTAGTTTGTTGCCGATTTCCGTATACGTCTGTCTCGCATTTTCTTGAAGCATACTAAGAATTTTCCAATCCAACTCGTCTCGCACGCTACCTTGTCCCTAAAACGGTTAAAAATGGTCTAAATTCTGCTTTTTGTGGGCTGGTTGGTGATGGATTGGTTTGTAAACGTGTTTTGGTTTGTGCTAGTATGGCAAACCCTTCTTTTGCTCAGTTTCTGTTGTTTCAGCCGCCTCGACTCTCCGTGCAGATTTGAAAAAAGAGGCGACTCCAAGAAAGACAAGGAAACCTAAAAAAACCCAAATCAGCCTCCAAATTAGAAAACAAGAATTAAAACCATTTAAGACCAATTTCGGGACAAGCCAGCGCGCCTTTGTCAATGAATGCGTCCGCCATTTCAGGATCTCTTGACAGAGGTAGGTTCATGAAAGCAAGGTTAAAGGCATGAAGGAAGTGGATGTTTTTGAACATTCCTCAACAAGATTATCACAATCCCATCCCTTTCAAAACCTCTAAACGATCCCCTCACAGAGGCTTTTCACTTCTCTTTTTGCGAGGCTTATGCAGTATGAAAGTGTGGCCTCGAACATCGATTAGGGTGGATTCTGTTTGTTGAGCTGTTTTTGACGCGATGTCTTTGGCGCTCTCATCCTTAAGCGCACTTTTCAATATTTGGGCTTTCACTATTTTCCTTTTCTCCAACTGCCTAGAAATCTCATTCATCGTCTGCGGCGACGCTCCCTCCTTACCAACCCATATTGTTGGCTTCTCTAAGCTTAGCTCACGTTTCATTCGATTTTTCGCCTTGGACGATATCATGTTTGCTCCCATTCCTTCAGTCCTGGTTAAACCATTTGCATCCAAATAGTACAACGGAGCTCCTAAGATATAGGCATCAGCTTTGTCCAAAATCTCATGCAGTTCTCTAGGTGTCTCATGACCTTCAGACCATCGAGGAATATCATAGTCTATTAAATATATGATATCAGTTTGACCACCAGCTTTCTCTGATCCTTCAATGGCTTTAGTAACAAGCTTATTCGTCCTACCATCCTTGTGAGGACTACCAACAATTCCAAGAACCTTCATAACATTCACCATAGACCATTCTGCGCGCGCCAGTTGAGATGGGAAAGGAATACGAAGTGAACATAACGGAAACGAGCAGCCAAGGGGAAGGCATAGCCAGAATCCAAGGCTTCGTAATATTCGTTGCCAACGCAAAGCCTAGAGACCATGTGAAAATTAGGATCACGAGGATAGGCCGTAGCGCCGCAAACGCCGAAATAGTCAAATAAGACTTTTTAGTGTTTTTCTACATCACCATGCCTAATTTTTATTCCCTAGAAAGCAGATGGTCTTCCGAAATACTTTCCAGCTTGACGTTATTTTCTAGCCATTTTAAAAGCGATTTCTCGCCACTTTTCTCGCCAACTTTTCCACCCTGTTTTGACTAGGCTTTCTCTAAATTCAGGTTTTTCCCCAACCCAAATGAGCACTATACAGAATCTTTTCCCACTATCCTGAGAAAGCATTTCGGCTGGAACGCCGATTCTGGCATGCACGCGCTTGGTCGACGCGCGGGCTAGGGTTCAGGCAGCCCTTAACGCTTACGGGGGCTACATCCAAGATTCTGTTAATGCAGGGCTAGGTGACGCTATAGGAAAGACGCAGGTAGCCCTCAATTCGTATCGAGGCTACATCCAAGATAGCTTGAACAAGGGACTACTTGAGGTTTAGGCAGAAGGTGCATGTTGCCTTCGCCGATTTCAGAGAGCGCTTACAAGCCAACTCCGACGAAACTATGAATTCGCCAACCGATCACTGGCAAGCTTCAGAGACTCAACCAACACTTCGCTAGAAACGCTGTAGGTGTTTGCACCCAATTGAGTTCAGGTCCATGATGGGGCTGCCCGGATTTGAACCGGGGTCACGAGCGCCCGAGGCTCATAGCCTAGACCAAGCTAGCCGACAGCCCCCCAAAGCTGGAACTCTCATTTCAGACTCGAAAAAATAAGTGTTCCTCAACGCCTTTAAACCCTTACTCCTAAATAATACGCTTACGGTTTCGAGGGTTGTAGAGAGTTGTCTGTTCCCCAACGGGTCCGCGGCGTCAGGATACTGAAGGCTGTCTCCTCACCTTTGAGGCTGCAGATTTTGAACCTGCTTTTTGACAAGGGCCCGCTTTCTTACACCGAACTGATGGGTTCTCTCAAGATGAACCCCAGCAGGGATGCTGGAAGGTTTGCGTACCACCTGAAATTCTTGCTCAAGGCGGACTTGATTGAAGCGGATGTCGAGGCAAGGAAGTACTGCTTAACCGAACTGGGGAAGATGGTCATTGATGTTGCGGACAAGATTGACAAGAAAGCTTTCAAGCCGAGAAGTGCGCTTGTTCGCACGAGCCGTCTTGCACTTGAAGAGTTTGATGCTAACAAGATTGCGAGCTCGTTGACAAGAGAAGCGAAGATGCCTGCGGAGCTTGCGCAAAGGGTGGCCAAAGAAGCAGAAAAACAGCTGATTCGGGCAAGAACGAAGTATTTGACTGCTCCACTCGTGAGAGAGGTCGTGAACGCGATCTTGATAGAGAAAGGCTTGGAAGAGTATCGACACAAGCTCACACGCTTGGGGATACCTGTTCACGACGTAACCAGTCTTTTAGAATCGAGGAACAGAACCCTTCGCGAAACGGTCTCAGCGCAGGAATCAGCCGGTGAAACAGTCTTCAAGGAGTACACGCTACTAAACATTCTCCCAAGAGACATTTCAGATGCTCACTTGTCAGGTTCCTTACACATCAACGGCTTAAGCTCATGGATCCTGAAGCCCACCGAAATAATGCACGACCTCCGATTTTTCTTAACAAACGGTTTAGACTTAGAGAGAATTAACCCGCTACAACAGTCCCAATCAGCACCTCAGAACTTGCAGGCCGCGCTTTCTTTGACTTTCAACGTTCTTCTGCACAGCGCTAAAGAAGTCGACACCTCGCAAACACTCGACTACTTCAACATATTCCTAGCCCCATTCGCCAAGGATGCTGAACCCTCCAAGGTCAAAGAAGCTTTGCGGTTGTTCACTGCAAGCTTGGCTCAGCACACGCATGTTTCTCTAGGCCTAGAGCTGACTGTTCCAGACTTCTTGGCCGAGAGGCAAGCGGTGGGACCTGATGGAAAGCATGTCGGCAACTACGCAGATTTCACCGAACAGGTCCAGCTTTTGGCATCTCTCTTGCTTGAGGTCTTCGCTGAAGAAGGCGGCTGTAAGCCGCTAACGGACCCAGAGCTTATCCTGAAAATACGCGCAGAAACCACCTCGAATGAAAGAGCAAGAGCGTTACTGCTGAAAGCTCACAGCTTGGCTTCAGAAAGAGGCGTTCTATACTTTGCCAACGCGCTCAAGAAGGAGAGAAAACATTCTGTTTTTTCTTCATCAGGGCTTGTGCTCGACGCAGATTTGAACGGTGACTGGGAAATTGATACGTTGCGCACAGGGTGTCTCGGAGTTGTAACGATCAATGTTCCGCGGATTGCGTATGAATCGTGTAGAGACCAGACAAAATTCCTTGAAATTCTAAAGGAAAGGATTGAGATGGCAAACAGGGCCCTAGAAATCAAACATCGGACCCTGACGCATCGCGGCAAGAATCTGCTGCCATTTATCATGCAGGGCGGCAATGGTGACCAGTACTTCAGACTTGAAAGCTGTTCTCGCATAATAAACTTGGCGGGGTTGAAACAGGGTGCCGAGATGTTCTGCGAAAAAAGTGTTGGCGACGAAAAGACACTGGCCTTCTCCGAGGAAATCGCAAAAGACGTTTCAGCCTACGTTCAGAAGATCGGCAGAAGGCGCGGAAAACGCTTGTCCGCTGCGATGCTTCCCAACTGCGAAGCTTCTGAGAGACTGGCCCAGATGGACATCGAAAGGTATGGAGTTGCGAAAGTGAAGTTTTCAGGCGTGAGAGAGAAGCCTTTCTACTCCACTGTCAACCGAATACCGATCACCAGAGGAAGGGTCGCAGAAGAATCGTTGACGTTTGAAGACAAGCTGGCCGAAACGCATGTTGGTGGAAGCCTAACGGTGGTCGACCTTGGCGAGAGCAAGCACGAACCTGAAGAGCTTATGGCAATTACCAAACAGCTCACCGATGGTCACAACGTAGGCGTCTTCACTTATGACCGCAAACTCACCTATTGTTTCAGTTGCAAGAAAAGCTGGTTTGGCCTACTGCACAAGTGCCCCTCATGCGGAGCAGTGGGAACGTTAGCCTTCCTTGACAGGTTCATGGGCACGTGATCCGTGAACGAGAAAGCAGTTTGCTATTTCACCGCGCCAAGTATCAGGGCTAGGAGTGCCATTCGAACTACGATGCCGTTTCGAACCTGCTGGAAGTAACGCGCGTACGGCGTGTTGTCAACCTCAGTGGCGATCTCATCAAGCCTCGGGAGTGGATGAAGAATCGTCAGGTCTTTCTTGGCTTCTCTCAGGGTTTCAAGGTCTATTCTGTAGGAGCCTTTAACCTTGGCGTACTCCACTGGGTCGGGGAAACGCTCCTTCTGTATTCGTGTGACATACAGAATATCCACGATCGGAACTATTTTTTCAAGGCTCGTCTTCTCCGTCACGGGTATGCGTTCCTTTATCGTCTGAAGAACCTCTCGCCGCATTCTCAGAGTCTCCGGAGAAACCAGGTACAGCTCAATTTTGTAAAGTGAAAGAGCGTAAGCCAGAGAGTGAACTGTCCTTCCGTACCTCAGGTCGCCTACAAGAGCAACTTTTAGCCCTTCGATTCCACCCTTTTCCTTCACCATCGTGTACAGGTCTAGGAGTGCTTGCGTCGGATGTTCCTCGGCGCCGCTTCCGCCGTTGATGATGGGCACCTTTGAGAATTCTGCGGCCAACCGAGCAGCACCCTCGAGCGGGTGTCGCAGGGCAATCACATCCGCGTAGTTATCCACAGTGCGTATGGTGTCGGCGAGGTTCTCACCCTTCTTCACCGACGCTATTTCTGCCTCTGCGAAACCTATCGTTGCGCCACCCAGCTTGTGCATTGCAGACTCGAAGCTTAAGCGGGTGCGTGTGCTCGCTTCGAAGAAAAGTGTTGCAAGAATCTTTCCCCTCAGCATTTCTGAACCTTTCTCGGCTAGGGGTTCCATGGTTTTGGCGACTTTGAAAACATGGTTTATTTCGTCCCTGGAGAAATCTTTGATCGAGATTATGTCTCTGCCCTCAAACTCCAAACTCCCACCCAAAGCAAATCCACACAACTACTAGATAAGAATTTGTAGCACCCCTTCTCAAGAGAAGAGCTGCTTAAGGGCAGCCGAGGATAAGCTTTGCTTGCCTATATTCTTGCTAAAGATTTTTCGTAGTCAACAACGACGTATTTCTTGCCTTTCTGAATCACCTTGTGTCCCTCTTTCTCCAGAAGCCTTCTTTGTCCTTCAACTCCTCCTGGATATTTCTCGTTTATCACTCCGCCAACTTTCAAAGTGCGCCAGTAAGGCGTAATTTCTTTACCCTTTACAGTTTGTTCTTCTGCAGCGCCAGCTGCAATGCGAGCAAAGATGCCCGTCGTGATGGGACAGCCGATTGAAGCATTGTGTTTCCTCGCTAACGCTTCGCGAATTTCATTTATCGTGATGATTCTCCCTTCGGGCACCTTCCTCATGATTTCATCCACTTCCCTCGGTGCCGGGATGACCACTGTGCCTGTGCCCCACCTCTTGTTCATCTTGGCAGTGATCTTTTCAACTCTTGGCAAACTCTTACTGTCCTCGAGCTTTTCAGACCAACTTTTTTTCTTTGGCACATCATCCCCTGAGACAGTCTTCAACCATTCCTAATAAGCCTTGAGAATCGTTCACAGCATAAATCGAGACACCCACTTCATCTTGCGACTTCAGAAAACCCGTAAAGAATTTGGCGGTCTCTTCTCTATTCACATAAGAAAAAGTCTCACTCTGCCAGAGATTAAAGTCTTTTATCTGCGGTTGTGGTATTACCGTTTTCTTAGAAGGGGATTTCGAATGACCGAGACCGAGCTGCGTGTTTCAAAGATCAAGGATGGCACAGTTATTGATCACATAACGAGAGGACATGCGTTGGACGTTGTCAAGATTCTAGGCATCACAGGAAACGACAAGGGCCCTATCACGATCGCCATTAATGTCCCGAGTAAACGGCTAAAGACGAAGGACATCGTCAAGATAGAGGGCAGGGAATTGAAGCCGCAGGAGGTTCACAAGATAGCCTTGATCGCGCCGCATGCTAGCATCAACATCATTCGCGACTACAAAGTTGTAAAAAAGGAAGAGGTGAAGCTGCCAAGCGTCATTGACAACATTATCAAGTGTGCTAACCCAGCTTGCATAAGCAACAGCAATGAGCCTGTTAAGGCCAGGTTCTACGTTGAATGCGAGGAACCGCTGTCATTGAAGTGCCACTACTGTGGCTACATTGTCGAGAAGAAAGATGTGTTGCAGCAGTTTTGGTATTAGTGTTGAACAATTGGACTGGCGAAACGTTTATATCGTAAGATAGCATATTCTATAACCAGATATGTCCGCTCTGGGACATATTGTATCCGTGCAGAACAAAAATACACGTGGTGAAAAACATGATTGAAACGTTCACGTCCAACCTGTGGATAATCGCGCCCAGCTTGTGGGGTTGTTTCACAGTCTATGTAATCTGGTACTCTGCAAAAGCGAAGGATTACGCGCCCATAACGCCTACAGAAGCCAGACAACTCTGGGTCATTCATCAGCAAGACTCCCACTGCGGCAGCAGAAAGTGGCGACAACTGAGAAAACGAGGCATAACAGTAGGCTTCGAATGCGGCTGCGGCCATAAGCACATGCAGCTACGCCCGATCGTGGCCCACCTGCCTTCAGCGGCGGTTCAGCTGCGGACCACCGCGCTCAACACCGCAGAGCCTCCGAACAGAACCTCGTAAGAACCTGAATCGGCATCGGCAACCTTGGTTCACCCGATTTGATTACGGGCCAACCGGAATAGCTCTTCGAAGTAGACCTTTCCCAACAGCCTGCCTCTGCCCATTCCTGGACATTCCTTCGTGGAAGAAAAAACGAGCCTCCCGCTTCCTAGTGTTCTTAACTCGAACGGATAGTATCGGCAGACAAGCGGTCTCGAAGCGTATATGATACATGTGTCCTTTTCAAGAAATGGACACCTACCGCCTATGCTCTTTCTCATCTCATAGACATAGGGTTCGTAGCCTTCGGTTCTGCACGCGAAATCTTCAACGGGCCTTGAGGTCGTTTCAGAGATCCTCTCCGCCTCTCTTTTCAACAAGAGAATGTGCCTAGCCCTCGCTTCTGTATCGCCGCAGCACAGCCCACATCTCGTGCATTGAAATCGGACATTCTTCGGGTAGGCGAAGTTCATATGAGTTCTAGACATCAACCAATGATGCAGGAAGCCAGGGGTAAAAACTCTTGTGCTTTAAGCTTTGATTCTCGGTTCTAACGGTCTTATTCACAGCTTTTTCGAACCCAGCGTTCTTTTCCTCCGAGTGCACTTCCACTGTGGCTAATTCTGGACTAATGATCCTCAAGGTCTCTTCTTTCGTTTTGCCGTCTCTAGCGAGCTGCTTTCCTGCTTCTCTTGCGTCATTTCCAATTCATGTATTCGGGTCGCCTATACCTCAAATGTTATTTACTTTTTCAGCTGATTAGAATTCGCAGAATGTGGGCTATATGGATCCAAGGACCCTTCTGGAATACAGTCACGCGCTCAGGAATCGATACCTGGAACAGCTTGCCACACTTCCTTGGGGGGAGGTTGTGAGGGGCCGTGGAGCCAGCTTTGATTCCTTGAGGAATATTCTTTTGCACACGCTCGATGCTGAAGATAGGATGGTTAACTACGTCATCCCTGGTCGTGTGAAAGACTGGGTTTCACGGAGCCCAGACGATTTTCAGGACACAGCTTCCATCCGAAGGCGCGTGAAAGAAGTTGAATCAAAGACTAACGTCTATGTCGCACAGATAACTCCTGCCGAGCTTGAAAGAAAAGTGGAATACTTGAGGCCAGGAATGCCACCTCTAACAGTGCGAGTGGAGGACATTCTGATTCACGTTGTCCTTGAAAACATACACCACTTCGGCGAGCTGATCGCGCTCCTGTGGCAAATTGACGTGGAACCGCCTCACATGGGCTGGATAACCTACCTTCAGAGATAGCCTCTCCACAGCTCGTAGGATCAGCAAATTTCGCGCGGTCTAATCGAGTTTCTGAGAATCAATCAAGACAATCGCTGAAAGCGTATTGATTTGAACGGGGCTCAGAGAATATGAGGGTCAGTAGGAGCAGAACCATGTTTAAGTTGCTGATGCTAGATCTTGTTGAAGGCCTGCTCCAAGTCGGCGATGATGTCTTCTGGGTCTTCTATTCCCAGGGCCAGCCTGATCAGCTGATCCGTTATCCCTGCCTTTTTTCGGTCTTCAACGCTGACGAAGTAGTGCGATGCCGTGACAGGCTGAGTGACCAGCGTTTCAGTTCCTCCGAGGCTGGAGGCTAAAGAACAAAGCTTCAGGTTTTCCACGAACTTTGCAGTTGTCTCAAAGTCTCTGTCGATTTCAAAGCTGACGACTCCGCCGAAGCCCGTCATCTGCCGCTTGGCAATTGCGTGCTGGGGGTGGCTTTCGAGGCCTGGATAGTGCACGGTTTTGACTTTTGGATGTCTCTCAAGATACGTTGCCACCTTGATGCCGTTGGAGTTGTGCCTCTCCATTCGCAAGCCCAGAGTCTTTAATCCACGTAGTAGTAGCCAAGCGGCGAGGGGATCAAGAGTTCCGCCTAAGCTTTTGCGCATTTTTTTCAGTTCTTGCACAAACCTTTCTGAACCGCACACGACTCCAGCGGTCACGTCGTTGTGCCCACACAGGTATTTTGTGGCACTGTGGACGACGACATCGACGCCCAGCTCCGTAGGCTTCGTATTGTATGGAGAAGCGAAGGTGCTGTCAACAACGACCGTGGCTCCTTTCTCTTTTCCGATCTTGGCAACCGCGGATAAATCCGCAACCTTAAGCGTAGGATTGGTCGGGGTTTCAGCGTAAATAACCTTTGTGTTGCTTCTAGTGGCAGACCTTATTTCATCCAGGTCTGTTGCCTCCACCAAAGTCGCTTCCACGCCGAATTTCGGCAAAACCTTATTGAAGAATTCCAACGTTCCACCGTACAAGTCCCTAGTGGAGACAACGTGGTCACCTGAAGAAACAAGCGTGAAAAACGTTGTCGCAATGGCCGCCATGCCGGACGAGAAAACCGCTGCGTCTTCACTTTGTTCAAGTTCAGCCATCTTGTTCTCAACACTTCTAGTCGTCGGATTTCCATACCTGGTGTAAACATACCCTTCGGCTTTTTCGCTCATAACGTCTACTAGTTGCTTTGTGCTAGAAAATGCGAAGACGGATGTCTCATAGATCGGCTCGACAACAGCTCCCGTGGAAGAACCTCGCTTATCCCCTGCGTGAACGGCTTTGGTTGAAAAACCCTTATCTCTTGAAACCAACTTGTCACCCGTTCAATCAATAATGAAGGAAACAATTTTACTTTTTCCCCAGCGCGCGCGGGTAGAGGAACTTTGAGGGCTCGTGTACCTGACAAAGTTCGGGTACCCGGCTTTTTTTTCAGGCTGCAACATTGGCTTTTTCATTCTCTCCGACCCCAGAATCGACCAAAACTGCGCGCGTTCAGGAGTGGCTTAAAACATCGGGCCCCATTCATGAAGTAACGTGGAGTTATGACACTCCCTTTGTTTAGGGGGCTTAGCGAAACCACAGCACAGCCATGTGTCTTTTTGTTTGGTTGAAAGCTGAAACAACCCTATAAGCTGAGCTAGAAGAATATGAAAAAAGTTTTGGATGGCGAAAAGGTGGCAATCCTCGGTTGAGTTGTGGCGCCGCCGATAGGACTTGAACCTATGACCGACTGGTTAACAGCCAGCCGCTCTACCTAGCTGAGCTACGGCGGCATTTTTAGAGGATTACAAGTTTTGGGTTTGCAGTGGTATTTAAGGTTAGTTGTCTACGGCTTTATGTTGATGCCGGCCTGTTTGGCCTTGTACTTTGCTATGAGTGTGAAGAGCTTGTAGAATGGTCTGACGGCGTGGCCTTTCCAGCCTTCGGAAAAAGATATGCCGATCAGGTCGTCGATCCAGTGGAAGTCGTGCTGTACACACTTCGTCAGCAGCTGTTCATGCATTTTTGTCATCTTGCCTTCCTTGAACCAGTCCTCGTTTTTCAGCCTGCCCATCGGCACAAAAAACAGTGGCACGATGAGGCTTCTACAGTCTCTCACGTCGTCGAGCAGTTCCATTGTTTTGATGAGGTCGTCTTCGGTCTCCTCTGGAACGCCTACGATGAGTGTGCACGCTGGAACCAGCATGTTGTCATGCATCAACCCCATACCTGTGCGGGCGACTTCTGGCCATTCTTGAGGCTTGAAGGGGTGAGCCTTCGCGGGCATGATCTTGGTTGCAAGTTCTGGTGAGCCTGTTTCAAGCCCTATTTCAACTCCCCACCAACGCTGCTTCTGCCTTACGATTTCGGCCACCTGTGTGAAAAGCTTCGGCTTGGCTGCCACGGCCGCGAGGGAACAGTGGCTCCAGCCTATTCCATCACACTTTTGCAGGACTGTTTCGTGCAGTTTGAGGACTTTTTCATCGTCTGGCAGAGTGGTTTTTGAACCGTAGAGCATGACATCGTCTTCGTGGAGGATGACTCCTCTGTTTCCAGCGTTCAGGTTCACGTCTACTTCTTCGAGTATTTTCTCGATTGGGAACCACCTCAACGGTCTCAGCGTCACGCTGCAGAACTTGCAACCTCTGCAGCATCCGCGACCGATCTCCACTAATCCGTTGATTGAAGCATTGACGATGTTCGGTATCTCCTCGAGGCTCGGCGTCTCTCCTATGCTGACCTCATAATTCGCTGGAAGGGTTTCACCGTTCATGGCGGCCTTGAAGATCTTTCCGACAACGTTCTCCGCTTCTCCCTCGATTATGCAGTCTATGCCGTATTTCTCGACGAACTTCGGCCTGTAGTTAAGCTGCCAGACACCCGGACCGCCCACGATGATTCTCAAGCCGCGCTTCTTGGCTTCCCGGACTTCAGGAAGTTCAAGCAGATGGCGGAAGTACTGTGCCAGGAACGGCTCCTTCTTAAGAATGGATGCAAGAGTACTCGACGCGGGACCCAGACCGAAGGGGTCCATAACGTGTATCCCGAGCACCTTCGCCTTGTGAATCCACGCGCCGAGATGGTCTGGCGCGGCAGTTACCACTTTGAAGCCTTCCTTCACGAGCTGGGCCTCGATTTTCCTCAGCCCATAAGGCGCGGAAACAGGCCTGCCGCCTTCCGTTTTGATTGGCGGAAAGAACAGTCGCCGGTAGATGAAGTCTGGAACAAAGTTTGGTGGAGCACAAGTCCCGAAACCAAGGAATTCGTTCTCACGGTAATCGCTCATCAACGTGCTGTCAGCGGTTAATACCACTGTGTCCTCCAAACTTGTCCTCTCCAAAGTTCTCGTCACGCTTTTACTAAGATGTCTGCTTAGACCTTTAATTCTTACGTTCCTGCCTAGAAAAGTGTATATGTTCCGTGATGCAATTAGGCTGAAAGACCATTGGAGAGAAAGATGTTGCAGAAACTCTTGGAAGTCAGATGGCACGGCAGAGGCGGCCAAGGAGCATGGACAGCAAGTGAGCTTTTCGCCCGAGCAGCCATCGCTGAAGGAAAGTACATTCAATCTTTTCCAGAGTTCGGCCCTGAAAGGATGGGCGCACCCGTGACGGCCTTCACAAGAATAAGCACTGAGCCGATAAGGCTACACTGCGCAGTCTACAACCCAGACGTCGTAGCCGTCTTAGACCCGACACTGCTCAAGACAGTTAAGGTTGCAGAAGGACTGAGCGACGAAGGCGGAAACATCATAGTTAACTCAAAGGAAACTCCATCCGACGTCAGAAAGGCACTAAACACAGACAGGGGAAAGGTCTGGACTGTTCCAGCATCGGAGATTTCGATGAAGATCCTAGGAATGCCCATAACGAACACTGCAATGCTCGGAGCCGTGGCACGCGTAACCGGGATAGTCAACCTGGAAACCGTCGAGAAAATGATCAGAGAACGTTTCAGACCAGACGTTGCCGAGAAAAACTTCGCCGTCGTAAAGCAGGCTTACCAGGAGGTAAAATCTGAATGAGTTCAAAGGAAAAAACGTGGAAAGAAGTCTCCCCAGCAGCGGTCTGCTGGAAGAGCAGCTTAACATACTTGACCGGAGACTGGAAGTCTTTCACCCCGGTCAGGGACGTTAAGAAATGCACTAAGTGCTTGTTATGCACACTTTATTGCCCAGACGGCGCGATACACTGGAAACCCGAAAAAGGCGACATCGAATTTGACCTTGATTTCTGCAAGGGTTGCGGCATATGCGCCAACGAATGCCCAACCAAAGCCATCGTGATGAAGATGGAATAGGAGGATATGACGGTGAAGAGTGTTGTTAAACAGGAAACACAAGGCCTCAACGGAGACGAGGCCGTTGCGTTAGCGGTGAAACAGGCAGACGTCGACGTGGTTGCTGCGTACCCGATAACTCCTCAGACGATAATCGTCGAGAAGCTCAGCGAGTACGTGGCCAACGGCGAAGTTGAAACAGAGTACGTGTGCACAGAATCAGAACACAGCGCAATGGCCGCGTGTCTTGCAGCATCAACAACGGGCGCCAGAGTCTTCACGGCCTCAGCGTCCGCAGGCTTGGCTTATATGCACGAAATGCTATTCGTGACTTCAGGATGCCGTGCGCCAGTCGTCATGGCAATCGCGAACCGAGCGTTGTCAGCGCCGCTGAACATTCACGGCGACCATTCTGACGCCATGGCTGAACGCGACAGCGGCTGGATACAGATCTACACTGAAAGCGCACAGGAAGTCTACGACTCAGTGCTCCAAGCCTTCAGGATCGCTGAACACTTGGACGTTCAACTGCCCGTGATCGTGGGCCTAGACGGGTTCACGTTGAGCCACACGCTCGAGAACGTGCTGACCTTCTCAGACGAGACGGTCAAAGGGTTCGTCAAGACTCGCCAGTTTCCAGTCGTGCTCACGCATGAAGGAAAAACCGTCCCCTTCAAGCTTGACCCAGAAAACCCGATGACGATGGGGCCAGTGGCAATGCCGAACTACTACTTCGAGTTCAAACGGCAGCAGGAGGAAGCGATGAAAAACGCGTTACGAGTGATCCAAGAGGTGCATGAGGAGTACGCCCAGCTTAGCGGCCGATCATACGGCGATGGTCTGCTCGAGCAATACAGGCTTGAAGATGCTGAGACAGCTGTCGTTTGCTTAGGCTCAACCTCCGGCACCGTTAAGACGGTGGTGGACGAGCTCAGAGAGAAAGGCGTCAGAGCTGGGTTGCTCAGAATCCGAACTTTCAGACCGTTTCCGGTTAAAGAGATTGCTGAGGCACTCGGAACTGTGAAGGCAGTTGCCGTCATGGACAGGAGCATGAGTTTCGGCGGAAGCGGCGGAGCGGTTTTCCATGAAGTCCGCCATGCGCTGTACGACGCCTCAGCCCGACCTTACGTTGTCAACTATGTCTACGGATTAGGCGGGAGGGACACGAGCCCCGCTCAGATACGCATGATCTTCGAGGACTTGCAGAAGATGCTGCAGACCAAACGTGTTGGAGACCTTGTGCGTTATGTTGGATTGAGGGAGTGAAAAGGAGGAAAAATGAATGGAAATATCTGAAGGAAAATTCACGGCGAAAGACATCGCTGAAAAACCCGACTTGTTCCTTTCAGGCCACAGAGCGTGCGCAGGATGTGCGCCGGCAACGGTGCTGAGGCTGATCATGAAAGCGACAAGAGGACCGACCATTGTTACGAACGCCACAGGATGCATGGAAGTCGCTTCAACCATCTATCCCTACTCTTCTTGGGCGACACCGTGGCTGCACACGGCCTTTGAGACCGCGGCTTCGAACGCTTCGGGAATCGAGGTAGCGTTGAAGATTCTCAGAAAGAAGGGAAGGATCAAGAACGAGCAGGTAGACGTCGTCGCCTTTGCAGGGGACGGTGGAACGTATGACATAGGCATACAGGCGCTGTCAGGAGCCGTTGAAAGGGGACACGACTTTCTGTTCGTGCTCTATGACAACGAAGCCTACATGAACACTGGCATCCAGAGGAGCGGAGGCACGCCGTACGGAGCCTCAACTACCACTTCGCAGGCTGGTTCAGCCGTGCCTGGAAAGCTGGAGCAGAAAAAACCGATGGCAGACATCATGGTGGCACACGACATGCCGTACGTGGCAACAGCTTCACCATACTATTGGAAGGACCTGATTCAGAAGACCAGAAAGGGTATTGAAGTGAACGGTCCTGCCTTTCTGCACGTGTTTGCACCGTGTCCGAGAGGATGGCGAAGCGAGTCTTCAAAATCTATAGAACTCTCAAGACTGGCAGTGGAGACGTGCATCTTCCCCTTATGGGAAGCTGTGAATGGCGATTACCAACTCTCAGTTCCGAGCAAAGTCTTGGCACTTGCTCCTCAGAAGAAGAAGCCCGTGAAGGAATACCTGCAGGTTCAAGGACGCTTCAGACACCTGTTCACATCGAAGTACGAAAAGATGCTCGACGAAATCCAACGCAAAACAGACGAGAAATGGAACCGACTGCTAAAGAAATGCGGAATCACACAGCCTGCGCAAGCTAAATGAAACGCACAGAATTACTCCCTTATTTTAATGACAACTGAGAAGGAAACCATGAGAATAGCTTCTATGCGAGATGGTTTTGAAAGCGCTTTCTGGAACCATGTTAACCAAGACCCACTGCATTACTATTTCTTCATTCTCGACTGGAAAGAACGCCCAGAACAGACGAAAATCTTCTTGGCCATGGAAGGAAAGAAGATCCAAGGATTGATGCTGGTGTACGCAGACGCCATTGTTCAACTGCGAGGAAGCCGAGAAGCCGTGGAAAAACTGCTCGATTCTGTCAGCCTGGAAAAAGTCGAGCTGCAAGCCCCTCTGGACTGCGAAGACATCGTCACCAGAAACTACAGTCCTCAGATCAGGTACGAGCTGGTTTTAATGATCTTGAAGAAGGGAGAAGAGAACACACAGGTCAGAAGCAACCCTGTGAGGCTTGGACCCGAAGATGCAGAAGAAGTTGCTGAGATAATGAGAAAAGCGGATCCTGAATGGTGGGGAGACATAGCGGTTGAGAACAGGAGAGAGTCGTTGGAAAAGACGTTTTGGCTTGGAATAAGGCGTGACGGGAAGATTGTTTCGGTTGGCAACGCTCGTTTCGCAGATTTTGGAAGCAACATCGGCGTTGTAGCTACGGATGAACGTTGTAGGAACATGGGTTACGCAACTTCAATTGTGTCAGCGTTGGTTCAAGAAATCCTCAAGAGGTCTCCACCCGCGCTGATTCACGTGCTCAGCGACAACGCGCCTGCTATACGTGTGTACTCGAAAGTCGGGTACAAGCCTTACAGACACTATCTTCTGATTCGGGCAGAAAGAATCAAGAGTTGAGGAAGGCAACATTCAGAACACTCGGAAGTTTCTTACGTTGTTCTGCTTAGATATTTTTCCACTTCACGTTCAGCGTTGTCTGCCCTTATGAAAATCGGCACGTTTTCCATGCCTGTTGCTATGTAGCTTGAGAGCAGCCATTCTCCTGGAGCGAATTCCAGCGTTTTCTCGAGGATTCCTTTGTCTATCATGAATGTTTCGCTGATGAGTTGGCGGTCGTACGGTCGTGGCAGAGTTCCTACGAAGTACGTGTGAAGCTGCTGCAGCGCGTTCGTGTTCAGGTAGGCGATGCGCTGCGTGGCGATGCACACGCCGAGGCCGTATTTTCTGCCCTGTCTCAGCAGGGTTTCAACGTGTGCTGAACACTTGGCATCTATGCCGCTCGCGTTGCTGGCGATGAACTCCTGCGCCTCATCGAACACGATGAGGACGTGCGGCTTCACCTGGAATCGACGCTTTCTACGGGCGAGCAGCGCTTGGGTCAGGTTTATGGCGAGGTCTTTTATGGCGTACGGGTCGGAGATGGATATGCAGACGAGCCTTGTTGTCTTGTCTTCCAGCAGTTCGCGGATTCTTTCAACGGTCAATCCGCCCTTGACGTCGTCTTCTCGGGTTTGCCGCTTTCTTATCAGGTCACTGAGTGAAGACCTGGTCGTTGCCCACGCGTACAACCCGCTCTTGTCGCTGACCTTGAACTCCTCAACTGCTGCAGCCGCAACTTCGCTTATATGTTCCACGAATTCTTCGTCCACTTCTTGATTTTCACTTAAACCGTGCTCCTCGACACACTCCAACGCGGCTGCATGTATCCTGTCTATCGCGTTCATGTAGTGAGGCCTATCAACAGACGACCTTCTCTGGTCACCGAGTTCGCTCATAAACTGACCATACGTCGGAATCTGCTGTCTGGGCTTCACATAATGGGCCAGCCTGCCCTTGTCGATTATGCACTGGAGACCAGACTTGGTTCGCTCATCGGTCTCGAACTCTCTTGGTTTCACGACGGAGTTGAAGAACTGCTCAAGCGAGTCAATCCTGTATTCTAGGATTACCTTTGATGAAACGTTCGGGTCGGCCAGCATGTCCAACAGGAGGAACACGTACTCGCAGCTTATGTCAAAGATCACGACCTTTGTGTCACTGTTGTGCAGCAGGAGCCTTCGCAGGATGTTCGACATCAGGTTGCTCTTTCCGCCGCCCGTGAACGCAAAAACACCGAAGTGGTAGCGAACTAGTTTCTCAAAATCCACGTATATCGGTATGCTGGTCTTGCTTGCCTCGAACATTTTGATGATGCCTAGTCTGGGGTCAGTTCGGGCGTCTTCCACGGTCTTCGACGTGTCCACACCGAGCTTTTCAGCGATTTTTTGGTTGTAGATGCGGTTTATCATCTCACTGTTCAGCAGGTACGATGGGCAGCCCGCAACCGGGTAGGAGAAGCCCTTCACAAACGTGAATTCACACTTCCTGTCCAAGACGAGATCGTAGTTTATGGGTATGGCGTCTATCTGAATCATCATCGTGGTCTTGTCATTCGTCTGCCAATCGTCTTCAGACTGTTCGATGATCTCAAACTGCATTGGGTAATAGCCGTGGTCGGAGAGGCCGCGCAGGCCGAAGTGCTCGGGCCAGACTCGGCTGAGCTCCATTAAAGTGTATCTTTCCAAGCCTTTTTCAGTCTGTTTGAAGTTCCTGACGGCTAGAAGCATGCCCTCTTCCAAGAGGGCCATGAGGTCTTTCTGGTACTCAACCTTGACTCGGCACTGGTACCGTGCGCTCGTGCCGGCAAGCTTCGTGTCCTCCGTTGTGGCGAAAAACCTTGGGATCACGGCAGCAAGCCTACCGTTGAACCTACTGTCAAAGTCTGTGAAACACGCGTCGTTAAGTCTACTCTCTTCTTGCGGCTTCAATAGAAGCCCTCCTTTCTCTGAAGGTGCTCATGTAGAATATGAACTTTCTCAATCTATGATTGTTGAGTATCCAGTCAGCCGTGGTGTCCACGATGAGCCTGAACTGGCCGTAGTTCCATTTTGCAATCTTGTCTGCAACGAAGAGGGGCTTGTTGTGTCCGAATGCTTCTGGAATGCTAGAAGGAGCCATGGCCGTCAGCATGGTCATAATCATGTCTTGAAGCCTGTTGAGGGCATCTTTGTCCTTGAAGAGAACGACCTCAACCGGCTCTTCGGCGCCTCCGTACTCGTTCCAAAACTCCATGACGTTTTCGGGCTTGCAGTCGTACTCGGGGTAGACTAGCCTGTCTATCAGCAAGACGTTGCTGCGAAGTATCGGGTCCGTCTTCGCCTGGCTCAGTTGAACATATGTTTTCAGAAAGACTTTCTCCAAGCCTATTCTGTTCTTTATGGCTCCTGAGACGAAGCCTTTTCGGTTCTGGCGGTCTGGAACCATCGTTCGGAAGGCCGAGTCGTACTCTATCAGGCTCCAAGGCGGTTTGATTTCTTCTGGGTTCAGCATGCTCGTTGACTGCAGTATCATGCGGTCGGTGTTCGGCAGTTTTTCAAAATCCACTCTTGAGACGGAGGTTTTGAGAAGACCTTCGTTGTGCATTATCGGGATCAGCTGCCGTTTGAAGTCTCTTGCCGCCGTGTCCTTCGTTATGCCAATGAGCAGGACACGTCTTTTCCAGCACTCTTCCATGATCATGTGAAGAGTGAAAAGCGTGAGGAAAGCGATGTCGACGGTTGTGAGCCACTGTTCCTCACCGTCCTTCAAAACCTTCATAAGGCTTGACGTCTTGGTCGCTGACGTTTCGGTGAAGAAGAATCGGTCGCCCAGGCTGATGACCAGCTTTTTGACGCGTTCAAGAACGGTGCTGTACTTTGGGTTCAAACTGTGAGTCTCGTTTTTCTCGGCTAGAACATCCTCGTCCACTGAGCGCTTCAAATGTCGGGCGACCCTCTTGGCTCTTTTTTCGTCGCTTATGCCGAGTTCGACGAGAATCTGCTTCTCAGCTAAGGGTCCCCTCTGTCTGATCAACTCGATTATCGCATGGCTCAAGTAGTCGCCTCTTGGAGGAGGCAAGCCTAAAGCTTCGTTGCAGACGCATTGTCTTGCGATTGTCAAGTCGTTGATGTCAAGCGGCTCATCATCGCCGTTTCTGTAGCCGATCAGGCTGCACCTCGTCTTCCACAGGTCTCGTTTCGCCGTGTCGTAGACCAGGCTTGCCCGCTCGGTCGATAGGCTTCTGTCCAAGAAGATTATGCGTATCTGTTGGCTGGGGTCTGTTACAAGCTTGTAAGCTAGGTAGTATTCCGCGAAGGTCATTATCCAGTTTGCGATCGTTGCGTTGTTTATGATTGACTGGTCGGTGAGCGGCTTGTTCGGGTTGACCTCGCCGGCCTCTTCGGCCTCAAAGAAGGCATGGTCCACCTCTGGGATTTCGTTGACGTAGACCGGCACGACGCTTGATATTCCCGCGGCCTGTTGAATCGTTTTCGTGTCATACTTTACCAGCGGAGCTTCTTTCTCAAGAAAAGTTATGGTGCCCGTCGACGCGTAGGCTCCTCCGAAGAAGATCATCAAGTCAAACAGCGGTCTCGAGTACATCGTACCGTCTATGCCCGCAAAGCGGACGCTAGAAGTGCCAAAGAAATCTTTCGCAGTTTCATACGCCTTTCCGGAGTCAAACTGCATTCTCACAAAGTTTGAGAGCAGATCATCGTAAAGGTTTCTCAACGATGAAAAACGCTGCTCATAATCCGAAACCTGCGATGAAGCTCCTAGCCTCAGTGCTTCACTCGTCCGTTTTATGGCACCGCTTAACGACGACATCCCGTCAGTTCTCTCCAGCATCACATGATGATCATCTAATGGTAAAAGCGTTGTCAACTATTACACTTTCACATGTCGCCATGCAGCTTGACGGTAGACATTAATGCGTGGTTATTCTGATGACAAGTAGCGTCGACGCGCGAGCTAGAGCTTTGGAATATTTTATATTCGCTCATTATTCTAGATGATCGTCATGCCTAAAATTGAACTCAGATCCAAGCTCACTCTCTTTGATGTGACGAATCTAGTAGTGGGAGCAATTATAGGTGCCGATATTTATGTAGCCTCATCGCTTGGTGCGGCTCTTCTTGGCCCATTTTCAATGGTTGTGTGGGTGATTGCAGGGATCATTGCAATCGTCATTGCTTTGTGCTTCGCTGAGTGCGCTGCTATGGTTCCAAAAGTCGGAGGACCATACGCGTATGCAAGAGAAGCTTGGGGACCGTTTGCTGGATTCACTGTCGGTTGGTCGCTGTGGCTAGCAGAATGGATCTCACTCGCAGTTTTTCCAGTGGCCTTCACCCAATATTGCTTGTTCTTCCTTCCAGGCATGAATATTTTTTCTCAGACAGCCGTAAAAGTGTTGTTCATCATCTTCTTAATAGTCACAAACATATTTGGTGTCAAAGCTGCGGGAAGAACAAACGACGCTCTGACCCTGGCCAAACTTGCCCCGTTAATCTTCTTTTCCGCAGTCGGCATTAGTTATGTAGTTTCAAACACGGCAACGGCAACCAGCAACTTCTCCCCATTTTCTCCCTTCGGCTTGGGAAACTTTGGCCCCGCCCTCGTTCTCATATTCTGGGCATACGCGGGCTTTGAGATTTCAACCATACCGGCAGGAGAGATCGACAACCCTCGCCGAACAATTCCAAAGGCAATACTGATCGGGATTTCAATCGTCACCGTATTCTACTTGACGACGAACTTTGTGCTTCTGGGCGTAACAAATTGGAATCAACTGTCAAGGAATGCGCCACTTGCCACGGCCACAAGCACCGCGCTCGGGTCAATACCGACGCTGGCGTTGGCGGGTGCGTACATAGTTGGAATAGGAGCTCTGATTTCTATTGCTGGGTCAGACGAGTCTGGAATGATAGGGACCTCTAGACTCGGCTACGCGTTGGCTGCCGACGGCCTTTTCCCTCGCGCGTTTGCTCGAATTCATCCGAAGTTCAAGACACCCTATCTGGGCATCATTATACAATCGGCCACTGCGTTGGTGGCAGCGATTGTGGGCGGATTACAAATGCTCATAGCCACTTCCGTGTTCTTCATGTCAGTGGCTTACGCAGCAACGAGCGCGTCTGTCTTCTGGCTACATCGGAAGAGCGGAGAATCTCAAGGCCACATCGTGGGCCGCGTAATTCTTCCAAGCCTCGGAGTGATATTCTCGGTCTACCTGATCTCACAGTGCCCGCCGACGCAGATCGCGCTTGGGCTAGCTCTCCTCCTCGTAGGAGTTCCTATGTACATCAAATACTCTCCGAAGAAGGAAATGGCAGAACTGAAAGAAGCATTGATTTCAAGAGAAACTACACTGAAGAGAGCCTATGAACAAGAGCACACATTCTTGGCTCACGCCCTCCGGCACATCAAGAAATACTACAGAAGGGTGACTGGCAAGAAACAGACGTGGGACGAAGCGGAATGAGTCAATTTTGCTGCGAGGTTCAGTGCGTCACAAAAGCGTTACGTCGCGGGCACCAGATGACGCAAAGAGCCTAAATTTGACGGGGAAAAAGCGTTTATCTAGTGAAAGTTTCACTACTGTGTGTGGTGAGTGTGGTGAAAAAAAGCGTTGAAGAACAAATAAAAACGCTGCTTGCCAGGCATTCATTTCCACCTCTCGAAGTGATCATACCGATTCTTGAAAAGGCAGGACGAGGAGAACAAGAACTGAGAGACCAAATGTATGACACGCAAGTCTCGATAACCAATGGAGTGAGAGAAATCCTCAACCTCAAAGGCAGAGACATGAAGACCCTTGCCAGGATATTCGAAATCATATGCGACTTTTATGGACAGAAGATTGAACCGATCGAATTGTCACAGACCCAGTTCTCACTGAGCATATCGGACTGCCCCATGTTGCACGTGGGAAAAGACGTGAGCATAGCCGTCAAAAGCAAATTCTGCGACCTGTGCTGCTCCGCCGGAGCTAGCGCCACCGCTGGCACCGTGCTCGACCAGGAGTACACCTGCTCTTGGGACAAGAAGCTGATAAGAGGCGCAGGCAAGTGCACAACGACTGTTGAGTTAGGGAAAACCAAATGAGTCATCCCAGAAGCACTCTGCTCCTCGTTTTCATTCTGCTGGCAACCGCTGGAATAGTCTTCATCCTAGCTTGGAGAAACGCCACATGGTCCGTGAGATATACTGACCTAACGACAATTCTCTCCACAACTACCGCAACGTTTGGAACCATGCTGGGAATAATAACCGCTGGACTCATGTTCACCCACGGAAGATTCAGCGAACTCGCAAGTGAGCTGAGCGAGAAGTCTCCCGACTATCTCATGAAAACATTGTCGCTGGAAAAGGTGCAGGCAGTCGGATCTCATCTCCTCTTTCTACGAAAAACATTCTCGCACCTTGAAACAAAGACATCAGTTGCCGAAGAAAAGGGCCTTTATGAAAGGATCATCGAGAAAGCATCTTCAACGTTCGTCAACTTTACCGTGCTGCTGAACCTGAAACTGCGACGACAAGGACTACCGGACACAGGCTTTGTGATCTCAGAGATGGATTCAACTATCTATGCAAGATACCAGAAAGAGAGAAAAAACCTCAAGAAAGAGTGGCAGATACTGGCAACCTTCAAGCAAATAGTAGACATGTGGGAAGGACGAGCTGCTTCCATCATCGAAAAATCGGAAAGGACGACATCACTCCACTCAGACCTCAAAAGCGCCCTCTCTATTCTAGAGCTGAAAGAAAAGATCAACAAGAGCTCGAAAAACGTTCACGGCGACGTCGCAATAGCACTGAGTGAACTGAGTGAGGAGATAAGCAAGATCGAGAAGCAACTTCATGAGGACAGGATACCTCAACTGCTTTTACAGATGCAGGACGCAAGCGCTCTCCGCGGCAGATACTTTTACCTAGCACTTGCGTTCATCGCTGCTCCCCTTTTCGTTAATCTCCTGGTCTTGCCACAACTCTCTGAATCGACTGCACCGTTCTTTCAACAGGTCATTTCAGCAACGAGCTTTCTCAGCGTGATCGGAGTCATTTTCCTGCTCGTCTACATTTACAAAATACTGAGCGTGTAAAAGGCTGAATGGAGAGAATACTTCCTCGACTTCTATTCGCAGTCTTCGCGCGCGCTTAAAATATACGAGATTTCATCTGGATCTAGGGGAGAACAGGACGGCTATGCCCATGAAGGAACTTGACCTTCTTCTAACTTACAAGTGCAACATGGAGTGCGATCACTGCTTTGTCTTTGGGAGCCCAGACGCAAAAGGAGTGATGAAGATTTCCGACATACGAGAAATATTAAACGAAGCACAAAAGGTCAGAACTATCGAGTGGATCTGTTTCGAGGGCGGTGAACCGGTTCTCTACTACCCTATCCTCCTGTGGGGACTGCGTGAAGCAAAGAAGTTAGGGTTCAAGACAGCGTTCATCACGAACGCCTACTGGGCCACCTCAGTTGAAGACGCAAAAGAATGGCTGAAACCCATCTCAGAAATAGGCGTATCCGATGCGGTGATCAGCGAAGATGAATTCCACTACGGCAAAGAAGAAGAGAATCTCGCAAAACACGCTTTTCAAGCGGCCAAGGACCTTGGGTTACCCGCGAGCAGCATCAGCATAGAGCAACCCAAGAAAGACCTGACTGGAAGAAACTGGAAAGGAGAGCCCGTCAGAGAAGGCGCTGTCCTCTTCAAAGGAAGACCTGCCGAAAAACTGACTGAAGGTTTGCCTAGAAGACCGTGGCAAGAACTCGACAAGTGCCTAGACGAAGACTTCTCGAACCAGAAGCGGGTACACATCGACCCGTTTGGGTACGTCCACGTGTGTCAAGGCATAACCATAGGCAACATGAAAAAGACAGCACTGCACCTACTATTCGAACAGTTTGACCCGTACGAGCACCCTGTGTGCGGACCGATTCTTAAGGGCGGCCCAGCTGAGCTGGTCAGAAGGTATCATGTTGATCATGAAGAAGGCTATGTGGACGAGTGCCACCTCTGCTATTCTGCCCGCGTGAAGCTGAGAAAGATGTTTCCGGACATTCTTGCACCAGATCAAATGTATGGGCTCTACACTTGAAACAAGGATCTCGGATATTTTAATTCACCCTAAGTCTTAGGGGAAACACTGCACTCCATGAAGCTGATGTGCTCGTTGAAAATGTTTAGCGCGCGCTTGCCTTGATTGGGATGCTGTTTATGCCTTGTCTGTCAACCATCGCGGTTTTGGCTAAGGACTTCGGATGGAAATCTGCGGCTGCGATATCGATAGCTAATTTCGCATCTGCAATAATTGTGGGAGGAATAGCCTTCAGGCTGCTCTCTCTTGTACTATGATTGACAATCATTGAGTGGTGACCGAGACGAGGCGCGATATGTCGTGCTTTCAAAAGGTCCATTTTGAGTTGTCTTTTCCTGCGCTGATGGAAAGAGTAAGGTTGCTCATGCCAAGAAGAACAGTCCTAACCCACGTTGAAGAAATCGAAGTCAACGCTTGGGGCTGGGACCACCTGGGCGAAATGAGAAAACAGTACTCAGACATCAATTTTGATTTTGCGAATGACGGAATAAAGATCCGAATACAGAACGACGAATGTTTACAAAAGAACGTAGCTTAAGAGCCCTGCACGTTTTCGAGAGAGCAAGCTGAACCTTCCACAACGTGGAAAGCTCCTTTTCTTCCAACTCTTAGTTGCTTTTCGCCTCTGAACGTGGATATGCTTCCGTTTTCAATTTGAACAGTGTCTCCTGTGGACACAGAGCTTATCTGTTCGTTCCACAGGCACAGCTTGATCCTTCCAGTTTCGTCTGATATCAAAGCGTTAGCCACGCTGGCGTAGTTGCCGAACCTTGTAAAGACGAGGTTAGGCTTCGCAATTTCTAGGACCTTGGCCTTCAGGTTCACTTTCTTCATGCCGGCCTTCAAATCTCTGATTTGAAACGAGTGGGGTCCATTGTTCTTGTTGAGCAGACGCCTTCGGAACATGCTGGTATCGCTGAGGTCTTTGATTGACTTGTTTTGTTCGAAGAGAAACTCTTTAGAAACGGGGAATTGAGCGACGACCTTTGCGCCGTTCGTTATCAGCAGAACCACCTTGTTCCTATGTGTTCCACGGCTTTCGATTGAGAGGGTGCCACACGTGGATTCGCCGCTTTCTGCCGCTGACGTCAACGCTTCGAAAAATTTGGTGGGGCCGACATCGTATTTTGCTGAAAGAAACGCCAAATATTCGCCGGCTGATACTTTGTTCCGCATTACTACTTCTCCAGAGTAAGCGTCGTCTCCTTTGTTGAAACAGTGACGCTTCTTGCCTTCTCCCGATGGCATCCCCTGTCAACGATAGAAGGACATTGCAAGATAACTCCACGCTTCCTTATAAGGACAATCCAAAGCTTGTTAGACCATGAAGGTGAAACTCTCAAGTGGTCATGCTCCGTTTCGGGCGAGTTTGACATCCACATCAACAGGTCATATGTGCAGTAGGGGGTTTACTTCACGAACTTCATCGGGTGTCTTTTAAACCTCTTCTTGCAGGTCACACTGCAAAAGTGATAGGTTTCACCGTCAAACGTGATCTTGAACTTGGATGTCTTGTCGTCCAGAACTGTGCCGCAAACTGGATCCTTAGGCATTACGCTGATCTTAACCTCAATGGAAAGTGTGCTTTCTGCTTATTATCATTAGTGGTGAGAAAAGCTGCAAACAAAAAAAGTGAGGGGAAAAAAGCTTTGAAACGAAGATGAGATGTTAGCTTGTGAGCTTAATATCTTCTCGGCGGTCTTCGTTTAGAATAACACTCTTGGCAGTATACTGGTCTGCTTCCGTCTGGTTTGAAGGGAACTTCACATTCCTTTCCGCAATCAGCACAAACTGCCTTAGACATCTCTTTTTTATACATCTGCTCTTTCAACTCCTTCTACTGTTTAGCGCAAAAAATTCTTTTTGCACAACTCTTTCATGTGTGCACGTCGTTTTAAACTTATCCGTTTGTCAAGGCCATTTTCATGGTTATTTCATAAAAGGATAATGTTGGACATCTCATACGAATTCTTGAATTGGAGAATCAGCCGAAGAGTCGGCTAATTTTTCTATCGTGGTTTTGGTCAAGGCTTTTATGTTGTTGAAGTCTGACAGCTCTCCATAGCTTACAAGCGTTATGGCTGTTCCTTCGCCTCCCACCCTGGCTGTTCTGCCTATTCTGTGGAAGTAGACTAAGGCTTCCAGTGGGACATCGTAGTTTATTATGTGAGTTATTCCCTGAATGTCCAGGCCTCTTGCTGCAACGTCGGTAGCGATGAGCAGTTTCAGTTTTCTATTCCTGAACAGGTTGATGACAAAGTCCCTTTGGGATTGAGTGAAGCCTGCGTGCAACGGCTTTGCATCATATCCTCTGCTTCGCAACGTTTCTGCCAGCATGCTCGTCTTTGTCCGGGTTCTGCAGAATATTATGGCTCGGCCTATGTGGTTCTCGTCCAAGATTTTGCAGAGAGTCTTGAGCTTGTCATGAGAGTTCACGATCGTGTAATACTGGTTCATCTGTGTGAGGGCTATCTCGTCTTTGCTTACGAGTATTTTTTCCGGGTTCTTCATGTATCTGTTGCACACGTTCATGACCGTTTGGTCTATTGTCGCTGAGAAAAGGCTGGTCTGCCTGTTTGACGGTACTCTCGAAAGTATGAATTCAATATCCTCTATGAACCCCATGTCGAGCATTCTGTCGGCCTCGTCTAGAACGACGATCTTTACTGATGCCAGATTTAGGATGTGTCTCTCAAGCAAGTCGATTATACGGCCTGGCGTGCCGACAACTATTTGGACGCCGTTTCGCAATGCACGCATCTGCTTCTCAATCGATTCTCCACCGTAGACCGGCAACACTCTCAATCTTGCGTATTTTGCAAGTTGGCCGATGTGCTGTGCAACCTGCACGGCAAGTTCCCGGGTTGGCACTAGAACTAGACCTTGGACATTGTTGATTCCTGAGTTGAGTCGTTCAATCATCGGAATTCCGAAAGCCGCGGTCTTACCGGTTCCGGTTTGTGCTTGTCCGATGACGTCCCTGCCCTCAAGTAGCGGGGTTATGGCTTGAGCCTGTATTGGAAAAAGGTTACTGAACCCAAGCTCTTCTATGCTTTTCAAGACCTGCGAACTTATTGGCAGGTCTTTAAAGTATTCCATTTGCATATGTTTCATTTCTCCTGCCACAAAATTTTACATGCATTTCCAAAAGCTTTCAGAAGCTTCGTTAATTACATGAATTAATGTGACAAGGTCAGTAGACACCGATTCTCATATAAAAAGGTTTAGCAGCCATAGGGAAGAAAAGAATCAGACAAAACTCGTGAACAATGAAGAAAACCTCAACAAGTTGGTCAAAGTCGGTTTCGAGTATGATTGCCAGAAGAATTTCCCACTGCCATCAGTTCATGGTTTTCTTATAATTTTTCACGCACTTGCTTGTTCCTAAATTCCTAGATTCCGTTCAAGAGGAAGGCATGACGTTTCTCGATGGTTACTGTCACGGTTCGGGCTGGGTGCCTGCTTGCTCACACCCTCCCCCCGGGTATCCTATATGAGCCAAATATGGTTGAAGAGCAAAATGAGCAGCACAAGCCACTTCCAAAAAGAATTCAGGAACACGCTAGCGCGCATTCGGCCACCCAAACACTCGGGCCATCAGAGCATCATTCTGTGACACGCGCGGAAGCATAAGTCAAAAACTCCAAAACCCTCGACTACTGAGAATAAGCTTCCATACCTCTAGACACTGGAAAGCCACAAGCCTATATCACCAAACCAAAAACATATTGCTAGTCAAAGAATTCCTTGGTCACGCAAGCCTCGAAAATACCTCACTCTACATACAGGTAGAACAAGCCATATTCGGTTTGAGCAATGATGACGAATACGACGTGACAGCCGCAAACGACAAAGAGGATATCAAGAAGCTAATCTCAGTCGGACTTGAGTACATATGCCAGAAAGACGACATCCTGTTCTTCCGAAAACGCAAATAAACAAGACCCACCACAATCCTAGACGGAGTCAAGGAAAACCAGGCAAAAGCAATGAGAGAAACCTCGCAAAAACCTGCGGGGTTGTTAAAAAACTGGGCGGGGTTGCCCTAGCCTGGTAGGGGGCAGGCCTGCTAAGTCTGTGGCTGGAAACGGCCGCGTGGGTTCAAATCCCACACCCCGCGCCATACTTTTTTGTTCCTAAAATTACCCTGATTCTAAACCGTTTCATATGAAGGACTGATCAGCGGAGCTACAGTATTTTGTTAAAGCTATGGTAACCCCAATTCCGTTCTCAACCCCAGAAATTGCTGTTGACGTCAGTCTCTTCTGGCTCGACACTCGACAAGTCAAGCTTCGCTCTTCCTTGAAAAAGTCTGTAATCTTGAAGACGTTGAGCCCTTCAGAAAACCCAAGTGGCGACAATTAACCCCGCATCATTGTGGTGGAGCCCTTGGGACATGGGTGTGTGCCTCGCGTGGGCTCAGAAGTACCGCTCACGTTGAGTACACAGGTTCGTCCGCTGATTCGAAGCTGATGTATTCTGTTTTATGTGTGACGCTTGGTCGTGAAGAGCCTGCACATGCTGTGAGTGGTTGTAGATCCAAGCTCCATTTTTGAAGAACTCAAAGGGGATAGTTTCTCTTGACCATTTGCCCACTCGCAAGTCTTGAAGTACGTAGTCGTAACTCTCTAGGAGGTGTGCTCTTGCGAGGTTCGATAGGGCGTCGATGAAGTTTCTGAATTCTTGTCGTGGAAGATAAATCTGTGAGACCAGCGAGTTTTCGTTCAATATCTTGCCCAAGATGAACACGAAGGGTTTGTTCAGCAAGGATCGGGCAAACTTGCTCAGTTTTTCTTTGTCGCTGAACTTGAAAATGAAAAAGAGCATGTCGGAAGTTGCTCTGTCAAACGGCAGTATGGCCATTTGGAAAGTCTCGATCAGTCCATGTTTGACAACGTGTGTCCTGTAATGATAGCGTATGTTCTGCAACGATGTTCCAAGCTTCCTGGCGATAGAAGCCAAGCTCACGGTTGCGTCTTTCTCCAGTTCCTTTATTATGAACAAGTCAGTTTCATCAGCTCTCAAGGGAAAATCCCCTGGGTCCTTCAACGTGTAGGGCAATTCATCAGCCGCTGACGAAACCTCCTCCAACCATTCTTTCCACCGAAAGACCCAAGTCTCTCCTTCATTGTCAAACCAGTTTCTCGTCAGGTTAACCGTGTGAAAACAGGTAGACCAGAACAATTCAATGCTCTGTGTCACTCCCATTCTTTCTACTTCTTCGACGAAATCCTTGAATTCAGCCGTGTGCTCCACGGGAATCACATAGATTCCCACGCATCCTTCAAACAGGCCGAAGCATCGGCTTAGGTAGATATAGAACTTGTTCACCTTCAAGCAGTTGAAAAGGAGATCCTCCTGCCCTGGAGTCGCTTTCGCAAGAACCACTGCCTTCTTCAGCCCGAGATTTGTGTGATAAACGGTCGTACCCAGATTCAGGAAAAAAAGCGAGGACATGCGTTCTATCCTTGATACCACCGTTCCTCTAGGCATGTCGAGTTCTCTTGCGACTTTTGAGATGTTTCTTGGACCGTGTTCTGCAAGACCCTCCAGGACTTCGATGTCACGACTGGCAAGATTAGCGGGCATTCTTTCCTCGCCTCTATCCAGCTCGTTTGGACTTCGTTATTAACTTTATGGTCCAACCGGTGTGTTGATCGGTTCTGCATGCGTCTTCACAGCCGCAAGAGACAAGGCAACCAAGCCTATTTGAAGCACTATCACGATTGCCTTCCAGTGTCGAGTTACAAACGTTCTCCAGTTCAAGCATATCACCTCCTTTTATTTTTGTCGCCAAATAAGCTTTATCTTCGACAAAAATAAAGCTTATATATGTTCTATTCTAGAACTAAACTCCATGTCCGCCGACCCAGATGTCGAACAGAGAATTCTGCAGTGTATTGATGAGGCCCTCGGGACACTCGGAAAGAGTGGAAGAAAGGCCCTCCTCCTCCATCTTGAAAAGAGCGCCGGTATCAAGAGAAAAGAGATTTCCACGAACCCCGAACTGTTCGCTAGCGAGTTGAACCTGATTCTGGGAAGACAAGGGGCAGTTCTTGTCAGCAAGTTGATCGTTAAAAAACTGCAGACAGGCTTTGGACTCCGACAGAAATCAAACTTGAGTCTTGCCGAAACCATCAAGATGATCAAAGCAACACAGGAGAAACCTCGCCATGTTGCCGGAAGCGGTCTTTAGGAAAATAAGGCCTTATCTTCCAAGAGAGGCCACGTAACCGCCAGACTTCGAACGTTTCACAGATCAGATCAACACTTTTTTGCCGTCCTGCCTGCTCTGAACCAAAGAGTATTTGTGATGAGAAACAATTACTTTGCAGGAGATGTGTTTAGATTCAGTGTTCTGGTTTTGGAGACAAGGTGAACGTCTTTGAAGCGTAGAAGGGGGTATAGGCGCGGCTATCCTGTGGCAATTCTAGCAGGACTGGAAGACGACCGAGCGGTCTTGTGGAAGGTCTTCAGCAATGTTGTCAAGCCTGAAAAGACCGTCTGGCTTGACGGAATCAGGAACGACCCGAAGGCCGTGTACAACTTTCATGAATCAATCGTCAACGCGCTGAGACCCACGCTAAAAGAAGGCGTTAGAAGCGTCATCCTTGCATCCCCTGCGAGGACCAATTACGCCCAAGGATTCATCGATCACATTCACGGGCACCACGCATGGCTAGTCCAAGGCCCAAACAAAGCAACAATCTCTGAGATAACTGGATCCGGTGGCACACTGCCTGAAGTAGCCGCCATGACAAGGACTCCCATGTTCGGCCGACTGATCTGCGAAACCACGTCAGAGGAGACGGAAGACCTTGTTGACATGCTGGAAAAACATCTCAACTCTTCAAATCAGGACAAAGTTGTACTGTATTCGCTTATGGAAATAGAAGACCTGATCCTTGGGCCGCAGAGGCCTAGCAGATTTACGGCTGAATACCTAATGCTTACTGACGAGTTCCTTTCAAACAGTCACGAAAAGAACAGAATACACAGGCTGATGCAGATCGCTACTAACAGAAATGTTAAAACAAGGATAGTTGACGCAGAATCGACAGCAGGTCTACGCCTTACGCAACTGGGCGGAATGGTCTGTCTTGCACACCTCAGATAGGCAGGCGTGGAATGTGCACATGGCCAAGTGCTTCAAGATTAGCCGTCTGTCACCTATTGTACTTCTCTTGCCGCGTCGACGAATTCCGCTCCACAATCAATACGCTTCTAAGCGTGCCAATGAATCTCTTGCTTCAACTTCCATTGGAATATGTGAGGCTCAAAGATGACAGCAAGTAGTCTTGTTGGCTTCCAGCGAAGAATGGCAGACGGTCTTGTTGGTCTTTGATCCAGAGAGTGGCTGTATAGCCTATTTCACGAGGACCTTTTGCATCTTCAATAGGAGCTTGAATCTGGATAAAATACCATCCTCTTGATGGAAGAGGTATAGAGTGTTTGCCGCTGCCGTTTACTTCCATCCCCCAAATAGGTTCGTAAGACAACGCTGGAGAAACAAAAGGTTCACTGGCAATGGAGCTCAATGGATCTGTAACGTTCACGATGGAGCCAACATAACCCACACTAGACTTGACTAGTTGTCTGAACACAGTTAAAGACAAGTAATCCTGAGGTCCGCCAGGTTTGTCAACTGAAATCTCGATTTCCAATGTGGCATTATCCATTAGATTATAGACAGAGTAGAGTCTGGAATGCCTCGATGAAGATATCCATGAAGAAACGGTAAGGCCATCAAGAGTCTCATTTTTGACAAATGCGTATGCGGTTTCAACCGTGCCATTCACTGTGTATTCATGCACCATGATGGCGCCTCTGAGATCAAGCACTTCCGGAAAGAATTTCTGCAAAAGCCCACTGAGGTTTGAATATTGAGCAGAAAGTTGAGTTGATCTTTCATACTCAAAAAGGAAAAGAGCGGATAGCAAGACAAGCCCAACCATCATCGCGACTGCCAACACCTTCCACTTTCTCCATAGAAACGGAAGACGCGAGGGAGCCTTGGGCGCCTCTTCCACCCGATTCATCATGGAGACAGCTGCTTCACCAAGCGAGGATAAAGCGTATTTTCCATCCTCAGTCTTCAAAAGGAGATCACCCAAACCCTCAAGATGATAAGTCAAATGGGAACTCTCTATCTCAACCGCTTTCTGCAATTCTGAAAAGCCTTTAGGCCCCGATGATAGAATTCTAAGAATCTTCCGTCGGATGGGATGCTTCAAAGACGCAAAAACTGCGGAATAGGTCTCATCTTCAAAACCGGCCATTGTCCTTCAACAAATACCCGTTCCCCCGGCAGAGATAAGCGTTTTCGTAAAGATTTCTTTACGAACAACAAGCTGAAGACTGACTGACCTTGCCAAACATGGCGCGCGCTCTGCCGTCTTTGCAGAACTGGTTCGTTGACTATCTTTCGCCCTTAAGCCAGCCTTTGATTCCGAGCTCCTTAACCGTTATGCTTATCGGTTCTGGCTGGTGCGACTTGTACTTGCCGCTTTCGTCCAAGTATAGTATCGTCGGTCTTAGAGAAAATTCGCCTTGAACCTTGGGTTTGAGGGTGAGTTTCACTTCTTCTGTTCTCAGCGGATCAATTCGCTTTCCCTTCATGTTGAGGTAGCTGTCTTCAACACGGTACATTTCGGGTTCTACTGCCAGCCCGAAGCCCGCTGGAATGAGTTCTGAGATTTTAGTCAGGAGTGCAGGCTTTTTTCCAGCGTTGACAAGCTCTATAACTAGGTTCAGGTTTTCGCCGATTTTCAGTTCCTTCGGGCGGGCGATCACGTTCGCCTGTATGTCAGCATGCTCAAATCTTTCCAGACCAACTGCCTCTTCTTGAGTTTGAGTTGGAGTCGAAAAAGCTGTTGTCGCAGAAACAATGGTCGGTGCGTGTAGCACTTCGTTGAGGGACACGGCCAATTCTCGATCCGCCTTTACCTTCTCCAACAGTCGCAACACTTGTTCCCTTTTTTCCGGATGCTCAGCTTTCATATAGGAACCTGCTGAGGTTTGCAACACTTTTTCAGCGATCGTGTAGAGCTTGGCCTTTTTCTCATGGTCAATTTCTTTCTTGGCGCTGTCCATGTGCATGTAGGCATCGAAGAGCAGCTCTGTTGCTTTGGCATACTCTGAAGCGTTTTCGTACCCGGCCTTTACGTAGTATTTCGCGGCGCTCTCAAGGTGTTGCACTGCAACCGAGTGGAATGTTGCGTCTCCGGTGTCAGCGAATCTCGTTCCGGCTTCAAGCGCCCTGCAAAAGCGACTGTGCCCCAATGCCAAAAGACCTGTCTTTTCGGTGTTGCTTTCTCTACTGGCCTGTTCGAAGAGTGTAGATGCCTCCAAGTACAGCTCTGGAGAGTCTTTAGCGTCGGCTAACATCATTTTTTGCCATGCTTCAGAAAGAGTAATGATGAGTCTGAGTTCTCTTCGGTCTTGTTCTGATTCCAACCCTTGGGCTATTCGACTGAAGGTTTCGGCTGCCAAACGATACTTTTCTGAGCTGGAGTAGTGGTCGCCTTTCTTATCGAGAATTCTTGCATCTTCGAGAGCAATTCTCCCAACGCAGTATTCCTGTCTTCGGTCTGTTGCTTTGATTATGTTCGTTACCATTCCCTTTTCATCGAGGCTCTTGATCTTGCCGAGTTCTGTTTGAATGGACTCCTTGGTCTGACTGAACAGCTTGGCTGCTTCCCTGAAGGCTTCGATGGCCTCTTCGCATTGTTCTCTTCTGCTAAAGTCTTCCGCGTCCTCAAGTTGAGCCCAAGCGAAATAGTTTGGAGCGAGATAGTCCCACTTTTTCAGGGATTTGTGCATGGAAGCAGCTTTTTCGTAGTGTTCCTTCGCTGACCCATATTCCTGTCTTGCGTGATGGTGTCTTGCCTTCTCGATTTCGTTCCAAGCCTGCATGTAAACTGCATAGTCTTGGTAGAATTCCTTGAGTTGAGGGATTTTCTCTGCAACGCGCTGATAGTTCTTGAAGGCAAGTTCGAAGTTGTCTGCAGATCTGGTGTGTTCGCCACGTCGGTCGCAGAGTCTAGCAGCTTTCCAGTAGGCTTCAGCGACACGGCTGAGCATCCCAGCTTTCTGATAGACTCGGGCGGCACTCTGGCAAACTTCGATTGCCCTGCCTGTGATTTTTTCATCCGCTGTCAACGAATACAGTTCATCGAGGATCTCGCCAAACCAGTCGTAGTACCATCCGACCACCGCGAAATTTCTAAGCGAAGGATCAATGTCTTTCTGCAAGTATTTCTCGCATATTTCTAAGCATTTCTCCATGTGGGAGATCGCTTCTTCAAGCAGACTTCTTTTCTTCTCCTTGCTTTCCTGCAATCTGGCCAATTCAGCGTTTATGAGGGCCAAGTAGTTCTGGAACACACCACGGTTCCACGTATGAGGCGGGCATATCTGATCCGAAATCTTGATGCCTTCTTCCCTGAGCAACAATGCTTCCTCAAGCAGCTTCTCCTTCTCGGTATTGCTTGATTCTGTCTGGGAAAGGAAAAAGAGAGCCTTGCTAAGCGCATGGGCCACTTGTTCAGTTAAATCCTCAGGGCAAGAGAGCTGCCCGTATTCATAGCCTTTGCGTCCGACTTCAACAGCCTTCTTCAACAGAACACGTTTCTCTTCAGGTCTGGCTTCATTCTCTGATAGGTCCCAATAGACGTCAACGAGCAATGAATAAGCCCAGGAAGCCAAGTCATAGCGGCACACTGGCATGCTATTCTGGATGGCCTCCTCAGCGAGCCTTATGGACTTTTCCTGTTTTTCTTTTCGTTTGTCTGGATCCTCTTCGGTAATAGCTTCCCACGATGCGATAAAACCCCCTGCATATTCATGCAGCCCCAGAAAATAGTGATCATTCGCCTTCTCAATTTGCCGTGAGCACTCCTCAACATATCTCAATCCAGCCTGCCAATCGCCCATGACAAAAAGATTGGTGTATGCAAGTACGTAATGCGCGAAGAAACGCAGGTAGGCATCATCTATGTTCAATGAAACCGCTATGACCTTTTGAGAAAGGCTCGAGATTCTGGAAAGCAGCTCATCTCTTCTCTCCTCAAACAGGTCCTCGTACAATGCCATCAAGAACATCGTCATCGTACAAACCCATGTGAGCTCTTCCGGGTCTTTCCTTGTTTCCACCAGTTTTGCCACAGCTATTTCGCCGCATTCCATCGTTTCGGCTATTCTTTTTCTTTCCCGAAAGTCACCCGTCCAACCATATCTGTCCCAGAGACAGAATGACAGATCTCGAAACGCTTTCGCATAGCCTGACCGATTCCCGGCAACATCAAACTTCTCGATTGCTCCTTTCATCAGTCTCCAGCAATCGTCCAGCAACTCCCTTTTCTTAAAGGGTCTTTCCTCAACCCAAGAGCCAGAATATCTTGCCATGGCCTTGCAGTACAGACCTCTTGCAGCTTCAATCTTTTCAAACAGCTCTGCTGCTTTCTCATAAGCCTCAACGGAACTCCCCATACGATTCTTGAACACTTTCACATTGTTCACTTGCATGGAAGCTCTGAAGAAACCATAACCCATTCGTTCATGGATCTGCGCCCTTTCCAAAAGATCCCGTTCCGGCACGAGTCCCAACGCCTTTCTGTAAGACTCAGCCGCTCCTGACCAATCGAATTCGCTTTCCTGCTTCTTAGCTCCTCCCAGGATTGCTTCCAAGTTTAGCGCTTCTGACATTTCAGCATACCACTAGAAGGTTATCAACAAGTCTCTGAAAAGGCTTTTCGCCTTTCATTCGCTCAATGATAATCTGACGATTTTCAGTTTCGCAAAAGGCTCTGAAACATCGATTTCTACACAGCTACGTCAAGGACGATTTATCCTCTGAGCGCGCGCTTCAACTTTGGCTCGCATTGCTTCATGTTCAATTCGAGGAAGACTTCTCCCATCGACCATTTGCCCATGAATTGTCTGAAATGGTGCTTCTCATAGAGTCGTCTTGCGTCAGGATTGGCCGTTGACGTCTCGATTCCAACGGCACCCTTGGCTAAGGCATCTCTCATTGCCAGCCTTAAAAGGTTGGAACCGACCCCCTTTTGGCGGAATTCTGGAGCAACATAGAAGGCCGTGATGAAACAGTTTAAGCCACCATCGACTATGTCCTCATGCATAACATAATGAATGAAACCTATGACTTCGCCTTCACATTCAGCTACAAGCAATTCCTTATTTCTACCAGCTCGTTTGATGGATTTTTCTCTCGGTACTTCCCAGCTCAGCCACTCCGCAATCATTTTCTTTATGGCTGGAACGTCTCTTTCGGCGCTCCGACGAATTTTCACCGATCCCTTCAAGTTCCAATAGAGCCTCCTCCAACAATCAACGTTACCATAATGTCACTGCTATTAAACAATGCTGGAAAAAGGGTGGAGATGGATTTCATCAGTACCCAATTCATGTCATCGCAGCCGGATGCTCTAATCCCTGCTCTACTCATCATCTGAAAAAAAGCAACTTTCCTAAGCGTAGCCAACAAGAGCCCGAATCTACGCTTCTCCGGTTCTGTTAACTCTTAGGGTCTTGCATGGACAAACGTTTGTCCATGTTAACCAAAGGGGCTTAAAGCAGCATGTATCATGTTGAGGTTCGCCGATCTGTTAACTCTTCGGGTCTTGAACAGCGAGAGAGTTCCAAAACTATTAATACAACTTGAAATCACATCATGAAAATGGCAAGAGGAATAAAAGGAGGTGGTAGAAATGACTGTTTTCATAGTAGAAACGTACGTTGTGAAGTCAGAGAAACAAGCCGAGTTGAAGTCATTACTGCGGAAATGGCAAAAATACATGAAAGAGAACCCAGAGAAGCTCAAAGAAATGAAATCATGGAAGCTTTACACTCAAACGTTTGGCAGTATCTCCGGTGCATACATTGAACAAGTAGAATATGACAGCCTAGCAGAACATGAGAAATGCAACGCGCGATTGTTAAAAGACAAGGAGTATTTGAAACTCTATCAAGAGGCAATGGCCCTTATAGACACTGCCACATTCTCGATGAGTGCATGGGAACCTGTCAAGTAACTAAAGAAAAATCCCATCAGTCAACACTTACCCTTTCTTATCACTAAGCCCTTAAGAGTTAACAGAACCGCTTCTCCCAATCTTAATAAAGCACAATATCAATTTCGGACTTTTCATACAAAATCCTTACTGTCCTGTAAAGGTTCCAAAACCACGTGAACCGAAACTTACGGAGCGAAGAGGTAGCACAGGGTTAGACCGACCTTGGGAGGTGCTGACTCGGTAAGACTGAACACCGAAATGTGACTCTGTTAAATTTATTTGCAAGTCATCAGAACTAGCTAGATGGAGGATTTGTTTGAAAAGGTTGAATGAAAAAGTTGCTATAGTGACGGGCTCGAGTCGTGGAATCGGTAAGTCAATTGCTCTAGCTTTTGCAAGAGAAGGAGCGAATCTCGTCGTAAACTGTATCCTCTCTGAGGATAAGGCTCGAAACGTTGCTTCCGAAATAAGGTCTATGGGCAGAAAGGCTATCGCAGTCAGAGCAGACGTGTCAAAGATTGAAGAAGTCGAACAGATGATAGATCAGTGTGTCAAAGAGTTTGGGCGATTGGACATCCTTGTCAATAATGCGGCTGACTTCTCAGCGATGGAATTCTCGTTGGATAACCCTGACTGGGCGGGATGGCAGCGAATGGTAGACGTAAACATCAGAGGAGTGCTCCTATGCTCTCAGGTTGCATCGAGGCACATGCTGAAACAGAAAAGTGGCAACATAATCAACATCGTGGCTGACTATGCTGGCGGCGGCCTCAGTTACATGCTTACCAAACCCGCTGGGATTCCTCTGACGAAGGGTTTGGCCAGAATCCTAGCCCCGCATGTACGGGTCAACGCAATCAGGCCAGGATCTATAGATACTGGTTGGGTCTCAGCGTTGCCGGAAGAGGATAAGAAAAGGTTGAAAGAGAGTATTCCTCTCAAGAGATGGGGACAGCCTGAAGACGTGGCGAAGGTCGCGGTATTTCTCGCGTCTGACGAATCAGCTTATATGACTGGAACCGTAGTTGCCGTTGACGGTGGAGAATCAATTAATCCGTGGGCTCCATAGACTGGCACCATTTAACACTGATGTCATCAAAAAGAGCATTTATACTGCTATGAAAGTTGGAGGCGCTGCCTTGTGCAAAGATTCAGCATAGAAGGGGTTGACGTTACTAGGGCGATCCTGGGTTGTGACAGTCTTGTTTCTTGGCTATACGAAGGTGATGACTCACGCTTCAAGGGACCTGATGGAAACATCGATTCTTCGAAAGCCTTCGAAGTCATGAGAGCCAGCGCAGAGTGTGGAGTCAGAAGCATTGACTTGTCTCCGCTTTTGGTTGACACGTTCAACATATTGCAGGATGAAACTGACGGTGGAATTGAGGCTCTTGGGGCACTTCAAGAATGGACTTGCAGAAACTTCGTTATTGACGACGTGCCGCTTGCAAACTATAGCGAAGAAATAAGGGCCAATATGCATTCGAAGTTGCCTCCAAGGTATCTGGAGAACCTGAAGCATTCCGCTACTGCTGGGTCAAGCTTTGCCAAATCATTCCTTGAACCTAAGAGCTTAGCTCAACCGTTGACTAAATCTGACATCGACAGAATCAGAATGAAACCAGATTTCTTCAAGGAAAGACTTGAGCTTTATCGGAAGCTGAACGTGAAACTTGTGCAGTTTGGAGGGGGAACTGCTGATTGGTTGGTCGCGTTGGGAAGGATCGACCTTCTCAGGGACCTTTCTCAACTCATCCGTAATAACGGGTTTGTACCGCTTCTGATCTGCCACTGGACCAGCCTGGTTCTTCCTGTAGCCGAGAAAGAACTAAACGTAGCCGGGTACATTGTTCCGCTGAACAAGTTATGGGGTTTGCTCACTCTTTCAGAAGCGTTGGATACGATCAAGAGCGTTGAAAAACCAATGATAGCCATGAAAACTCTTGCCCAAGGAGCTCTGGCACATGACCTTCAAGACGCGTTTACGTATCTCATCGAGAAACTGAAGGTAGCAAGCGTTCTGGTAGGCGTCTCTTCTGCGGCAGAAGCAAAACAGACTTTCTCGACTTTGGCAAGAATACTAGGTTGAAGAAGACTAGAGGTCAGAAAGACTCAATGCAAATGGCAACATGTACTGGCACGTAGCTGTTTTTCTAGCAAAAAGCTGAATAAGACTAACGCAGCCGAATTGCTATTGAGATGGGTTGGATGGGTTGGAATATAACAGATTCGAAGGCACTTGAAGAAAAGATCTTCAAACTCAAATTGAAAGTTGCGGCGTTTATCGGCATACAGAAAGGAATGACTGTTATTGACGTAGGCTGTGGACAAGGAGGGTTTACTGCTTCTTTAGCGAAGATCGTGGGAGAAAAGGGGAAGGTTCTCGCAGTTGACGTTTCGGATGAATACTTGAAGGAGTTTACAGAACGATTGAACAAATACGGCGTGAAAAACAGAGTTGCCTTCATCCAAGCAGATGGAACTAGTCTTGGAGACGTCTTGTCTGGTGGTGTCGCCGACGTGGTTACAGGTTTCCGCCTTCTTGAGGAGTTGAAAAGATGCAAGGATATGCCCAAGATCATCCGTGGAATGGTTCGCGTGGCAAAAGATGGTGGAAAGGTGTGTCTCATCGAGTTGAGCACCGTGGCTAGAAACAAGGCTGAGGAAGCTTACATCAGGCTTCACAAGGAAAGCGGAGACTGCTTTTTCGAACAGGACAGAATTGTTGATTCAATGAAGGAGCATGGACTGATAAATGTCTGCGTAGAGAAGTTTAACACTGACATCTGGTTCTCGCCTGCCCTTGCGAAACAAGACCTCAGTTTTGCGCAAGTGTGGTTCGACTCAAATGTTGAGAGAAGCTTGGCACCTTTGATAGACACGTATGGCATGAAATACCCTGAGTTGCTCATATTCTCAGGACAGAAATAGGCGAAAGATAGCTGGGCCAAGGACCCAAGGCTTTTGGTTATATATCTGAACACTATAACGCACGCCCTGATGACTATTTATCGTAAAGTTTACTTCTACTTAGGTATCTTCGTATTTCCTTAGAGGAGAACACGATGGTGTCAGGCGTTGACTTTGGCGTAGACATTGGTCCTTTCTTCAATTTTAGTAAGAATTCTTCATCCATCACGAAGGTTGCAATGAAGATTGAAAGACTTGGGTTTGACTCGGTTTGGGTTCCGGATCACGGAATTGATCCTCTGGCAACACTGTCTTTTGTTGCTGCAAGTACAAGGAGCATAAAATTGGGCACGTGCGTCCTGATTCCGAACCATAGGCACCCAGTGCTCCTGGCCAGAGAAATATCAACATTAGATAATCTATCTGGGGGGAGGCTCATTCTTGGGCTTGGGGCTGGAGAAGGCAAGGAAGCGTTTGGCACTCTAATGGAACGACCCGTTGCTCGGATGTTGGAAACAATCAAAATATTGAGGGGACTGTGGAAGCAATCCAACATGACTTATCATGGAGATTTCTGGAAAATAGAAAACTATTCTTTAGAATTGAAGCCGTTACAAAAGCCTCATCCGCCAATCTGGATTGGTGCAAGTGGGCCGCGGATGTTGAAGATAACTGCAACGTATGGAAATGGTTGCTTCGGTCCTCAACTTGTCCCAAAACACTACCAAGAATGGCTGAACAGACTGCGCAGCATCGCTAGAGAAGTGGGTAGAAACCCGGATGATATCATGCCAGCACATCTGCCGTTCACAAGCATCTCAAATAACCACGATACTGCTCTTAAGTGGCTAGAGCCTCATGTAAAATGGTTTCTAGTATGGGCGTCTCATCCCCCAAGCTCATTACCGCAAATACTTGGCTATGAAGAAAAATGGGAAAAAGAAGAAGACGTACCTCAAGAAGCAGTCGAGAAATGCTTCGTCGTAGGAACACCGGAAGAATGCATTAGAAAAATGAAGGAGTTCCTCCGTAGCGGCGTGAGGTATTTTGTTCTAGCAATCCGCGCTCCAGATGAAAAAAGCTACTTCCAGTCCCTCGAACTGTACGCAAGAGAAGTGTTGCCAGAATTCAAAGACATATAAGAATGGTAGCTTCGGTAACAACGAGCCGAGAATCGAAGGGAAGCCCTAAGCTTGGGTCTTCTTTTGTAAAATGCTGTTAAGTCTATTAACCAAATGCATTATTGTATAGAACGGGAATTTAAGTGCAGTTTGGTGTAGTTCTTCATGTTTCTGCCCCCTACGCTAACTGGGACACTTTCTTGACCATAGCAAAAGAAGCGGAACAACTGGGATACGATTCCGTATGGGTCTCTGATCACTTCGTTTCACCGGATGGTCGTCCTCATGCGCTGGAAGCTTGGACCGTCCTATCTGCGCTAGCCTCATCATCGCGTAAAATCAGGTTAGGGACCTATGTTCTTTGCAATCAATTCCGTCATCCCTCATTATTGGCCAGGATGGCCTCGACATTAGATAATATTTCTAATGGAAGGCTCGAGTTGGGTGTTGGTGCTGGTTGGCTTAGGGATGAACATATAGCCTTCGGTTTCGATTGGGATACACATTCAAAGAGGGTTGAACGACTAAAAGAGACTATAGAAATAATAAAGAAACTCTGGACAGAAAATCACGTGTCTTACGATGGGAAATATTTCCGGCTGAAAGACGCCACTCTTGAGCCAAAACCACTTCAAGAACCGCATCCCTGCGTCTGGGTTGGCGGAAACTCCGGCGACATCAGGAAAGTCGTTGCTGAGGTAGGCGATGGTTGGATTCCAGTTTTGCCCACACCCACGCAACTAGCTAGTGGTGTGCTGCAGATCAAGGAAGGAATGAAACGCGCTGACAGAGACGCTCAAGGGCTACGGGTCGCTTACGGAGGAAGCGGTTGTGCCTTGATAGCAGAAAATGAAGAGCTAGTGAAGAAACTGTCAGAACCATTGATTCGTTCATTGACAAAGCCAAACGAGGAATCTACATGCCTTATTGGGACTCCAGAGCAGTGTATACGAAAGATAGAGGAGTACCGAAAAGCTGGCGCCCAAAGAATCGTGGCAGGATTCTATGATTTCCCCTCTACGAAAGGCTTGAGACTTTTCGC
>Ga0315282_10001565_pt1 | contig 42852 bp, 60 predicted proteins | sample YL17G07_20_MG_FD_203693 | JGI IMG/M metagenome (GOLD analysis project Ga0315282, IMG submission 203693) | Sediment microbial communities from Yellowstone Lake, YNP, Wyoming, USA - YL17G07_20 | ecosystem: Environmental > Aquatic > Freshwater > Lake > Sediment | place: USA: Wyoming | collected... | reverse complement strand
GAATCATAGCCAGCTCTGATTGTGTTACCCCTTCAACTTCCTTCTGGTGAAGTGGCACCAAATCTCCAGGTTTCAGACCTGCTGTAATCTTTCCAGGCATAAATACTCTCTTAGAAATAACTTTCCCAGACATATTGAGCCAAGAAGGAGAAAATGATTTCTGTGTTTTCAATACAGCCATTTTAAGCATTTCATCATAAATAGCTGCATTACCCTTCATTCTGCTTACCAATGATTTTCCATAAGCAAAAAATGGATGAATTGGCTCTCCGTTCTGCTGGATTATGTTGTAATCGTCATAACCCCAAGGCAAAGGCATCCCAATCGGAGTCATTAGCACACCATTGAGTAAAATGGCATATTCATTATTCCATTTGTCCTGATAATGGATTTCCTCTACTTGATTGGAAGTTACCTCTGTCAATCTCCAAGTATTGTAAATAATTTGCGAACCAAGAGTGTTGGCAACTATCTGAACAGATTTGGTAACATTCTTCCATCTCTCCCAGATATCATTCCCATCTTCATCTTTTTTGCCATATTCTGATTGAGCATCTTCATAAGAGCGATACTTAACTGTGAATATGAAAGGCTGTAAAGAGGAATCATATTGGGTGATATCTCCAAGATAAACATTCAGTCCTGAAAGAATATTCCTGACTGGTCGTGCATAAAGCATTTTCAGTCTCTTTGACCATTTGGCACTTTTAATACTTCCTTCAAACTTCTTAATCCATTTCTTTGCCCATTGCCATCGTTCTTCCCAAAGCTCTTCTATAAAAACATATCCGTGTTTAAATAATTCATAAGCTCTGAACAGCTTTTTTTCATCATCATTATCCAAAGCATTAACCTTAAACATTATAGTTTCAATTGCCTGTCCCAGTGATGTAATTTCCAGCTGATTGGAATCCCAAGCGTGAATATCAGGAGTCAAATCCATATTGGTAATCTTGGCAATTAAATCAAAAAGAGTATCTCGCACTATTCCTGATTGGAAATTCGTGTCTTCTCTATTTAGTTTGGGAGCTATAAAAGTGGAAGCTGCTTTCTCTTCTGCCTGCCAGCTTTCAATAAAAGTCATCCCATCAAATTCTTCGTGTGCTGTATCACGCATATTGCGTGCTCTTTCCAGCTGAGTTTGTAATCTTCCAAGATATTCTATCTCTTCAGCAGAATAATCGGGCTTATCAGGAATCACTGGCTTGTCCAATAATTGACTGTCTGCTGATTTAGCTGTTATTGTTTGTTGTGGCATTTTATTTTCCTCGTTTATGCTTACGACGTTTATGTTTATTTATTTTATGATGATGTCTTCTTTTCCAATTCATTCTACCACTGAAGGAAATATCCCAAATCTATTAAATAACTTATTCTCTTCTGTCGCTTCAGAAGAAATAACTACATCTGGATATCTAAAGGTTAAAGCAAGTGCGTCAGCTACATCGGGAGATTGAATTCCCTTCTTAAACATTTCTTCTTTTGGCATTATCTGCATCTTACCTTTCATTCCTTCCAGACGCCGTCTATATCTAATTCCCAAAAGTTGATACCAGCTATTATTTAAATCTTCATCTTGATTGGTTAATAACTTTCCACCTCCTAAAATCCATTGTCTCAATCTCCAATACATAGCAGCTCGTAAGTTAAAAAACATCTCTCTGTCTTCCAAATTCTCCCAATCTTCCAATTTTTCTCCTGCATTAATGCCTCTTATACCCTCCAGATTTCTATTTAGGATATCTATTACCCCTTTCCCCACTCCTACGGCATCTATCCCAATTTCTGAGTTATCCACCTTATATTTCTTCTTAAAGTTAATAATTGCCTCTGCAAAACTCATCGTATCAGGACTTTGATTCTTCAGCAATATCCTCGCAACATTGGAAAATCTTTGAACGATAACTGAATAATTCTTTCCTCCACCAGCGGGGTCTCCACCCAACCTGTTCATTCCAAATCCATTCACTTTTTCATCGTCCAAAACATTTGGAATTCTGAGTGTTGCTCTATCAATTTCATCTCTTGTAAGTAATGGAGTCCAACCTTGCTCGTCCATCTGACTCTCTTTGGGAAATTTACATTCGTAAAGAACTCTCCAAAATGGTCTCTCTCTCATCTCAAATGCCTGTTCAATGGAAAATCGTCCCTCTTTTATTCCCTGTAAATAATCAATAGTTATTTTGTGATATTTTTCATTTGAATCAGCTTTTCTGAAATGTTCAGATTCCCAAGGATTGCCAACTTTAGCCAAAAAGTTATCAGTCTTATCTCCTAACATTCTCATTACTAGAACTTCTTCATCATCAGGAATAAGTGCTGATTCATCTTCTACAACATTTTCAGCTCCAAATCCCAAGGCTCCTCTGGCATTTGTTATAAAAATCTCTCCAAGTAATCCTTCTCCAACATTAAAATTAATCCTATCTTTATTTCTATATCTCCTAATTGATTCCTCTGTTTCTCCTTTACCTATAACAAACTTTGCTCTTGTATATGGATTATCAAAAAGATGGTCAATGATATGGCTCATTATGATTGATGCCTGCTCATTATTTCCTGCGGCAATAGCCCATTTTTCAGGATAAGTAGAAGCTCTTGTAAGCACAGCCAATCCAACAGTCATTGATTTCCCATATCTTGTGAATGTCTTAATCAAATTCCTCGGATATCTCTTTCTAAAAATTAAATCAAAAATTAAGCATTGTCCATCTGTCAAAATTAATGGTTTACCCTCTTGGTCTTTATATAAATTAGAAACCAATACTCGGGTTTCTTGTATTATTTCTTCTTCAGTCATTTCTTTTCTGCTAATTGCCTTATTGTTTCTGTAAGTTTGTTTATGTCTAAATTGGCAATTAATGATTTCTCTGGAGCGTAAGTTCCAAAAACTTTAAATACTAATTCTGCCGCCCTCAATCTATTCTGTTCGTTTCCGTTTAATAAAATCTCTCCGACCATTGCTTTTGCCGTATTTTCGTTAAAACCAAGTTCTACCAAAGCATTTTGCACACCTGGACTCATTATAATAGCTTTAGAATTTTTTTCGCTATTACTCAAAGAATATCCCGCATCGGCAAGTAAATCTTTAAGATATTCAAATCTTATATCCGCATAGTAAAACACTAAATTCTTTGCGGTTCTTCTCTGTAATTGACTTGGCATTCGTTTTGCCATAAACCAAACTTGTTATATTTATATTTAAGTAATTCTTTTAAAGCAGGAAACAAAAACGGGATGGATGGGTTAAATCCTTACCCGCAACTTCAGGCGTTGTGCTACTGCCCAGCAATTGAATTTTACTTCACTTTTGGGATGCCCTCTGTACCTCCCCCCTTTCTCCCTCAGCACTTGCCGTTGGGTTAGACACACACTTTTCAGTGTATGGCTTCAGGGTTTCAACTTCCGCTTACCGCCCACAAAAGAGAGTGCCTTATCCCATAGCACGAGGATTGTTCAGCCATTTTGTTTCCTGCTTTTAAAGAACTACTTCCAATTAAAAATAATTGGCTTTCTTACCCTTTTGTAATTATATAGTACTTCTATTAAAAAATCAAGTTAATCTACATCCACAAGCCGTACAAAATCTTTGACTTTTTGAATATTTTTTTAGAATATCTGAAAACGAGCTTTTTTAACAAAAGATATATAATTACCCAGGTAAGGATAGAAAACCCGTTACAACTCATTGTATTAGAAGTACTGATAGGTTAAAAATGGAGATATCTATAGAAAAATCAAAATACACTCTTATGGGGCTGGTGAGCACCTTTCCGCCTCGCCATTTAACATCCGCCTCTAACGGCCTGCACCCCATAGTTTTTAATTTAATTCTTTATACTGATTAAAACAGGCACGACTCTAAAACTTTTATAATCAGAACGAGCTTTACCATATTCTTTTGCTTCTTTCTTGCTCATAAAAATTCTCGGGTAAAAAACTTTTTCTCCATTATCTATAACCAAACGAAAAGCTATTCCATCTAATCCTAAAGATGATTTGTATAAAACAGCCCAATATGTGTGTTTTTCTTCTTTCATAGTTTTATTTATTGGGGAATTATTTACCTTTTAATAAAAACTTTCTTAACTTATCTTGTAGTGCCAACTCGCCAAACATTCTTATTTTTTCTCTTTGATATTCTTGTTCTGTTATTTTTGAATATCCATAAAGAGGTATTTCTGTTCCCCACCATTCTTTATTCGTATAAGGTGCTTCGGAACTTATGGAAAGATGTGCCTCGCCTTCTTTGTTAATATGAAACTCCTCAAAAATCAGATAAAGCGTATTATTTTTCCTATTCTCAACGTAGTCAAGAATTTTCCTATAATAACCATCATCGTAATCTGATTTAATACACACACCGACAAGTGCCTTTATTCTTGGATACTGAACATCTTCAATTTCTTTTTGTTCTATCGCGTATTTTTCATTAGACAATTTGTTTATTTTGTCTTGTATCTCTTTTATTTTTTTTATTTCTTCTTTCATAGTTTTATTTTTCATCTTTTAATGATTTTTAACATATCTAATAACAACTGATTAATCCGACACAATTCTTTAATCAATTGCTCTCTTGACCATTCTTGATAAAATTTCTTATTTGTGTTTTTATTTACTTTTTTCATTTCGTTGGGTTTCATTTCGTTTTTTGAAGAGAAGAATAGAATTTATCTTTTTAGTCCACCATTCCAAATAATAAGAAAAAACCTCGTCGGTGTCTTGCGTAATTTTTATACCAGCATCAAATAATGAAAAAAATATAAGATGTGATATTTCGTGTGCTAAAATTTCGGGCTTTAGTTTACCTTTCTCAACATAAATATAATATCTCGTTTGTTGGCTTTGTTTGTCTTTTCTGTCTTCTATGATATAACTTCCTGTTTGACCGGTACATTTTTCAAGTCGGGTTTTGATTCCGCTAAGATTACGCAAATAATCTTCTGCTTCAAATGCCAGACAATCATAAATCAACAAAAGATGGATGTTGAAAACTGGCTCATATATTCTTTTTATTTTCATTTCGTTTTATTGAGGGGGGTTAGCTCTCTAAAATCTGCGGGCAAAATCGCCTATTAATTGTTAATTACTGAAATCACCACTATCGGAAGAATTACGGACGACCTTTACTAATTCATAAGCAAGAATATCATCTTTAATTTCTTGCCAAGTTTTCTCGCCGTATCCGCCATCAGCCAAGTCGTTACCCCTGTTCCAATCCTCGCCCGCCCTTGGCTTGCGAGTTTCTGCAATACAACCGAGATAACCATTATCTGCTCTATTTTCATCTTTTCTCGGTAAATGGGCAGAAATGTGATACGTATGGTCTTTTGTGAAGATTTTTAATCGGATTTCTCCTTTTTTATAGTCGGAAATGTAAATGAAATCTTCAACTTTACTGAACCGACTGACTTGCTTGAACCAGTCAAACAAATATCCAAACTCTTTCAAGACCGAAATTGAAAACTTCGGCTTGTGCTTATATGCCTTATCAGGCACATTCAACGCTTGTTTTTTGGTCATTGTTTTGTATAGCGTCTTGACCCGCAGATTTCAAAGAACTACCAAGTAATTATAACATATTTTCATTTTTTAAATACCCAAAAATAAGAATGAACTTTTCGCAAATGTCGTTGTATTAAATTAGGATTAGCCACCTTATTTTTGGGTAAATTAAGTATAGCTAAATCTTTCGCATAAAAACCTTGCTCTCTTGCCCATTGCCATACAAAACAATGAGTCATCGTAGTTTTATTATCTGTAAAATCTTGGCATTTAAAAATGAGTATCCCTCCTATTTTTAGAACTCGGTATGCTTCTTTTATTATGTCCTGATATAATTCTTTTAATGCTTCAAGGTTTTGTAAAATGCCGTGAGTTGCCGAACTATAATATTCTTTTGTTTTTCCATGAATCCCAAACATAAATGGGGGGTCAAGTATTACGCATCCTATGCTTTCATTATCTATTGGCAAATGCCTTGCATCTGCCTTTTTAACTCCTAAAACCTGTGGGATAATATCAAACTTATATTTTGGTTCTTTAATTCCTTTATAAAAATTACCCTTAAAATACATTGGGTCTAATTCAATTCCTGCGGAACAATGAATTTCTATCAATGCTTTTAATAATTCCTGCTCGTTAGTGAATATACTTTTTTTAATTTCTTTTTTCATTTCGTTGTTGGGGCTTTTTTAACTTCTGCACGAAGAAATTGATATGCTATTTGTCTTTCTTCTTTTCTCGCCGCTTGGATGGCTTGGGAGATGAAAGATTTGATGCCAGAAGTAACATCATAAGTTTGAAAATGATTCGGTGATTTTAGAAGAAGCTCTACGCCATCTTGATAGTGGTACTTCTCATCAAACTCTTTTTCCCAATTTTGTTTGGCGGGCCTCCAACGAGCTTCACACTCGGGACAACAATCGTCAAATCCAATCCCTATCATTTTGTGCCCGTTCACGCAGGTTTTTATGTCCTTAAGCTTATTTTCTTTGGCGGATTTGCGGAAAAAACCGGTGTTTTTCATTTCTTCTTTCATGGTTTTAGATTTGGCTACGAGCATATTTCTTAAAAAGTTTGTCTGCGTATTCAAGCATAAACTTTCTACCATCTTTCAGCGCATCTTGATATTCTTTGAATTGTTCATCGGGCATAACATACGCCATCGTGTCAAGCCAAATATCTATTTTCATATTTTTGCGGTGTTGGCTTTCGGATATAACGCCGCCACAGATTGCACCAGTATTTTTCATAGTTTTATTTATTGGGGGTTAGGAATTCTTTTAATAGTTCCCAGCGAGATTGGTAATTTTTTATATCTGAATTGTTTTCAATTTCCTTCAATTTCTCAATAACTTCCTCCCTCACCGCTTTTTCCAATTCATCAAGTAGAGAAAGAAGATTTTCTATTTCGGAGAGTTTGGAAAGCAGGAAAGATTTCGCTTCTGCCCTGCCAATTTTCCATTTTCCATACTCATCAATCATAAATTTATCAAACTCTTCAATCGCTTTTCGCTTTAATTGTTCTATATCTTTTTTCATAGTTTTAATTTATTGGGGGCAGTGGACATAAGCCCTTTCTACGACCTTTAATATGGGACTTCCTCTGGCTCTTCGCTTAATTTCTTTTCTACGAACCTTTGAAGTTTTCCTAATTCTTCTTGCGCCGATTCCCAGCCAAAACTTTCTGCCTTAATTTCAATCGGATATTCTTTGTCTTCGTAGAGAACTTCAATAGTTATTTTTAGAGGATTCATTTTAACTTTTACGCTTTTCCGACCTTTAAGGTTTATAAACTTCGCCATTTTCAAGGTGACATTCATAATCTTCTTTTTCATCACTCCAATTTTTCCATTCCAGTTTGATATTCCCATAAGCTTCTATAATTGCTTCAGCCCAAAGCTTGTCGCCTTCAGCCCGAAGCTTGTTGCCTTCAGCCCAAAGCTTGTTGCCTTCAGCCCGAAGCTTGTTGCCTTCAGCCCGAAGCTTGCTACCTTCAGCCCGAAGCTTGTCGCCTTCAGCCCAAAGCTTGTTGCCTTCAGCCCAAAGCTTGCTACCTTCAGCCCGAAGCTTACACCTATACTTCCACACGAAACTTAATTGTAATCCTAATGCTTTCTTCATTTTAACTTTTACGCTTTCCCGACCTTTTTAAGATTTCTGATTTTTTCTTTTATTTCTTTCCACTCGCCGCCGTTCACTCTGGGATAATTCTTCGGAAAATTATTATCTTTTCTGTTTTGAAGGGATAAATCGTTCCAAGTTCTTAATATCCCTGCCATCTTCCCGCAATCTATACTTGCTTCAGCATATCTTCCAAGCCGAATTTCTAATGAAACACGACGAGCGAAGTTCCTAAAGATTTTTATTTCATTAGCGGTTTTATAGTCGTTCATTCTTCCATAATACACCCGATTGATATTGGTTTTTATTTTTATTGTTTTCCGACCTTTGTTAAAGAATTGTCCTCTGTCCATTTTATTTATTTCTTTTATTATAAATGCTTACCCTTACAGAATCAAGAGGAGTTATCCACACCTTGTTTTTCGGTGTTATACCTCATAATTTCCTCTCTTATCTCTAAATATTCTTTTACAATCATCATTAAACCAGCAGTTTGGTCTTTTTTGGTTAATGATAAGGCGTGTCTAACAATTTCATACTCCGCCTCACTTAAAGGAAATGCCATTACTCTATTTCGCTTTTCTTCAACGACTTCTTCTTTTTCATATTTACTAAAATCAAAATCTATCAATTTCTTTTTGTTTTCTATCTCTTCATTGGTAAGAGGAAATAATGACAAATGATTTTGTTGGAGTTCTCTAAATAATTTAGCTTGTTTAATTGGGTCATCTTCGCCACTTGTATTAAGTAACTCCGTCAATGCTTTAGCGTCGTCATCTTTTATTTCACCTAAGTTATCCACTTTAAGTGTTGTATATCCTAACTCTTTACAAATACGCCATCTATGCTCTCCAGCAATAATCTGATATTGCCCGACATATTCTCTAACAAGTAAATTATTAATCATTCCGTATCGCTCAATAGATTTTTTAACAGATTCGTGAATTTTTTCACTTTGAACATTTGGATTCCATTTATTTGGAACAAGTTCGTTAATTCCTACTTCTATTACTTTTGTTGGGAATTTATTAATTGTGGACATAAATTGTTTTTGTTGATGTATTTTTTTTGAGCTCCTTAATTGTTTCTAAATCATTTTCATAAAACAAATCAATACCAAGTTTTTTAATTTTATCAATCTTAAATGCGATACTTTTTTGTTTATCTGGTTTATTTTTGTCGTAATCAATAATAAGTAAAACATTTTTTAATCCCCATTTATCCAATTGCCTACGAGTTAAAATAAATTCATTACTTGGTCTTCCTGTTATAACATAATCTCCAGAATATACAGCATTACAATATTCAGTTTTCTTTGCGAATAAATGAGTAATAAACGACCAAGTCTTTGGAAAAATCTTCCAAAAAAACTTTATTAACCAATTATTTCTAAATTCAGTACACAATACTCCATCTAAATCAAATCCTACTCGTATAAAATTCCTCTCTCTTCCCACAATCTTGTTATTTCCTTCTCGCATTTAAGCAATTCTCCTACATTGTGAATCAACCGACCTTTATAACTTTCTATAAGATTTATATTAAAATTATGTTTTAAAAATGAATCTTTGTCACTATAATGAATACTTGTTTCCATATCAAAATTCTTACTATCCCATTTTAATAATTGACCATATTGACCTCCTGTAAGCCAAGAAGTGCTATCTACTGAATAAAATGGATATTCAACTAAATACTTCAAAGCAGTTATCCCGAATCCGTGAACTTTTGTTTTATATTTAATTGTAGTTCTAAAACAGAAATTCAGAAAGTTTATAACCGATTTCGTATCTATATTCATTCCAGCAATTCCTCCTACAGCTATATATTGATTATTTTTACAAAACTCATCAAGTAAATCCTGTCTTTTATTAGCATATTCCGAGTAATGAAAAACTGGTATAATTGGATAAAATTGTTGTAAGTATTTCTGATTTTCTAATGCTATATTCAAATCATATACATCAAGATTTGCAGCCATAAAAATTCTATCTTTATTTTTCTTTAAAAACTCACCATATCTTTTAACATCAATGTTTACTCCCATTTTTCTTGCCGTATATCCACCACTATCTACAAAAACATTGAATCTATCTGCGATTTTTTTAAGATTCTCACTGTTTTTTGTCCAGTAAAAAGATATCAAAATATTCTTTACGTTACATTTTTCAAGAATATCTATAAACTTACTATTATCTGCCCCCGCAAAAAATAAAATCATTCTTTTAATACCATAACATAATTACAAAACAATCTTTTTTGTCCAATAAATGGGTCTATTCTAATAAATTCTTTATCCCGAAGATATGTTGACCCAAATTCCATAATAGTTAAATCTTGAACTTCATTCTTAACTAAATTTTTTAATTCGTCTAAATCTAACTCTTTCAAATGATAAGAATTTCTTTTTCCTTTGAAAATTTCCACCCCTGCGATTGTATTTGGACCTGACTTACTTGTGCTTCCTATAACAAATCCCATTTTTGTAATCCGATTCATTTCTTTAACAAGTTTCTTTTGGTCCTCTTCATTAAGATGTTCAATTACTTCAAAACAAAACGCTCCATCAAAAGATTTATCTTTAATTTGTTTTAAATTCGTAACGTCGTCAACGATAAAATCCGATGTTTGAAGAAGCATATCTTTATCAACTCCAAGAACTTGTTTAAAATAATTTCGCATTATATTAATTCCAAATCCATTTCCACATCCCAAATCAACTATTGTTTTAAATCCTATATTCCAGAATAAATAAGAAAAATGTCTATAAGGAGTCAAATATAATTCTTTAATAATCTCAGGAGTCTCACTATCTATTCTCTCTCGTATATCATTATTCATTTTAGTAATAAAGATATCGCTCTAAGGTCTTGTTTACATCTCCTTTTTGAGTAATGACTAAAATCTTTTTTCTTTAAGGCATCTCCCAAAACTTTAAGATATTTATCAATATATTCTTTACATCCAATTCTAACATCTACATCGGTTTTTAAAATAAGACCATTTGATATATAAGCTAATGCTTTTCTTAAACAAGATTGACATTCCCCGCAATGTCCCTCTTTTTTTTCAAAACAACTAATTGTATAATCCAATTTCTCAAGAGGAAGATTATTTTTCCACCACCGAACTAAATCCGTTTTTGTCTCATTTTCAAGTGGAGTTTCTACTACTACTTGATAAGGAAGCCTCTTGAATAATTTATTTACACTCACTAAAAACTTTTTTGATTTATCTCCACCACTTTTTGGCATTTCTCCATTTAATACTCCAAATAAAATTCTTCCACCACCCCTCATTTGTTCCGCTATTAAAGCCAAAAAGTAAAAATTTCTACCAGGAATAATATGTTTCCAGTATAGTTTTGAATTAAATGATAATCCGGTATTGATATAATCAAAATCTATTCCTAATCTATCCAATGCTTCCATTTCTTTATCTTTATACGGCTGACCAATATCTATATAGTAAGCTCTTACATTTTGATAATTTTGAATTGCTCTAAAATATAAAACCGACGAATCAAGTCCACCACTAACAAGAACTGCGGTTTCTGGAATTAAAACTTCAAATGTCGGTTTATACTCTTCCGGTTTTTCTGGAACATTAAATAACTCTTGATTGATAAATCTAGCAAAATCTTTGGATACTTCCAATGAAGACTTATTTAATCCTGCTATCATTATTTCTTTCGCAATTTCTGAATAAGTATTATCTTGTATCATAATCCTATTAAATTAAAGAATTCCTGTTTCACGCCGAATTTATCTTTGAATAAACCTCTAACCTGCGATGTTATCATTTCTCCTTGTTGTTTTATTCCTCTCATTTCTTTACAAAGATGACGACCTTTTAATACAAGAATTACTCCTCTCGGTTTTAATTGTTGCCATACATCATCAACTATATCTTTTGTTAATCTTTCTTGAACTTGTAATCGTGAAGCGTGCCATTTGACTAAACGAGCAATTTTACTTAATCCTACTACTTTTTTACCTGGAATATAGCCAAAATAATACTTTCCGAAAAAGGGAACAATATGATGTTCGCAATGACTATAAAACATTCCTTCGTCGCAAACAATTTCATCATATTTTATTCCATCTTTACCATTATCAAAAAACGTAAGAGTTGGCTTTTTACTTAAATTATATCCTTCAAAAACTTCATTCCACATAGATTTAACTCTGTTAGGAGTATCTTTTAATCCTTCCCTATAAGGAGAATCTCCTATACTTTCTATTATTTTTTCTATAAGAAGAAATTTTTCTATTTCTGTTTTTGTCATTTTATTATTAGATTTACTAAAGTATATCCTATAAAAATACCTATTATTCCAAGAATTCCTGCCAATACTTGTGGCGCAGGTATTGGTAGTTTAAATATAGAAAATATAATACCCACAACGAACCCCGTAAATAAACTGAGAAAATTATTCGCCATTGTAAATTACCCAACTTGAATTTTTGTCTCCTTTATAACCTTCACATACAAAAACTTCCCACATACCAATTCTTTCTTTATCAATTTTACAAGTGGTAAGAACTCTACTGTAAATCCACTTTGCTATATTCTCTGCGGTTGTCGGTATTTTTCCAAAAATATCGTTTAGAAATTTATGGTCAAGTTCAGAAATGATATTTTTAATAATTCCAAAATCTACTACCATACCTGATTTTTCCACCTTTCCAGATAATACTATTTTAACTTTATACGTATGTCCGTGAAGATTACAACATTTTTTGCTCACCAAATCTTCACTATCAGGTAATTGATGAGCCGCTTCAAAGAATTGATTTATTTCTAATTTCATAGTTTTTTAAGATTTTGGGGAGTATAGACAATTATACTCCCCGTTTGTTACCCCACTTCAGAACTTGCAATCGGGGAGAAAACAACCATCCAAAGAGTTGAGCGACCGATTCAACTTCTTTTTCTTTTGTTAATTGTTCCTCTCGGGTCTTTCCTTCTGCCATAAGATAAACCTGTTTCATTTCGTATTTGTTAACAAGCGATTGAATCTCCAAAATATCTTTCATATCAACTACAACGAATTTGAAATAGACTTTTGGAGACGAAACAAGCTTTCTCAATGCCTCGGGTCGTTCCCGTTTCTCAGAAGGATTATCCTCTCCAGAATTACTTGTCTTTGGTGAACAGTTAATCTGGTCTACCAATGACAAGAATTCATCTGTAGGAACAATTGTTCCATTTGTCTCAACTTCAATCCACCAACCGTAACGTTTGAAAATTTGTAAAAGTGGAATAAGTTGAGATTGTTGAAGTAGTGGTTCTCCACCCGAAATCACGAGATTTGTAATCATTCTTGGTCCTGGAAGAATACGCCAAAAAACTTGCCACGGCGTAAGCGAAACAATCTCTTTCTTCGGGTCATACTTGTCTGGATGTTGAAATTTTGTTCCAATCCAGTTCCAAGTATAAGGAGTATCACACCAGCGGCATCGTAAATTACAACCAGCAAGTCGTAAGAAAATAACTTCCTTTCCCGCCGACTTGCCTTCTCCTTGAATAGTCGGGCCAAAAATCTCGTTTATCTTAATCATATATCCTCCTTTCAATGTCCTATTTTTAGGATAAATCATTTTGTTTATGAAATCAAGTAAAGTTATCCACACCTATTTCTCGTATTTATAACCATACTTTTTAGCTAAAATCCCATACAATAACTCCTCTTTTTTACGAGTTGGTAACTGTTCCACATAATCGTGATGTCCACTACATAAAGTAATTAGATTTTTCATATTATTATTTCCTCTTAAACTTCTTTTTCTTATATGGTCTACGGTCAAAGGTGGAAAACAAAATTCTTGACTTTTAAGTAAACAGGTAAAATTATCTCTAATCAAAACTTCTTGTTTTATTTTTGAAAATTCTTCTCTATATGTTTTTGTTGATTTATTCATTTATAACTTTTAACTTATTCATTATATCTTTATCCACTTCAACAAAATGTTGAATCCCACACTTTGAACAAATCTGTTTTAATCGCATTGAGTGTTTACATTCCCACGAAGTAGGTTTCCCCATAGTTTCCGCCAAAGCATTTTTCCATTCAAGAGAAGTTAATTGTCTCGCCTGTTCTAATAACTCATCCAATTTTTCGGTTGGATTAGCATTAACAATGTTTTCCAATCTTGTAACAGGAATATCCAAAATATCTTCAAGTTTGTATTTTTTTTCTCCAACAAAATATCCGAATATTTTTCTATACCTTTCAACTTCTGACCTTGTATAGTAAATCTCAATCAATCCTAAATATCCAGACCATACTGGAGGTGGGTCAAATCCTAAAATTGCTTTGTATAATTGTTTATCAAACATTTTTTGTAAATCAATTATATTTTCAACGAGTAAGGCTCTTCTTTGTAATTCTCTTTTACAAATTCTTTGATGAGTTTCAAATGCCTCGTCGGGGTTAATTTTTTCTTTATCTAATGGTTTATATTTCATAAGAAGTATTATAAAGATTTATAATTGAAGAATGATGTTTTTTAAGTAATCTCGCAATTTTATTAAAACTATAGTGTAAAGAATTCTTTACTGTTTTAATAAAAATTGCTTTCTGTATAATACTAACTTTCTTCCTATCTAATTCAGATAATCTTTTAGCTTCATAAAGTAAACTCCTACTATTTTTAATTATACGGCTTAGAATTTTAAGGTAAGAATTTTTAATTTCACAATAAGGACAAAGTATAAGAAATTTAATGTGATGACTAAAACATTTCTTATATTTTTTTTGAGTTATAAGTTGTCTAACTCTTTCCTGACTAATACCAAAAGCATCTCCAATCTCTTTTAAGGTTGAACCTTTTTTACGAAGTAAAGTAATCTTTCGTAATCTTTCTTTTAAATTCTTATACTGTTTTCTACTCATAACAAAGGAAAATAATCTTCACCGACCTTTAACTCTTCCTCTTTAGAAGACATTTCTTTACAAAAATTCTCATAACTTTCTTTGCTTTTTATATCTTGAATTTCTGCTTCCTCCATCTTTGAAAATATACGAGCGGTTACAGGATTTATCGTCGTATTATCGTTTACTTCAAGTAATTCTTCCCATATCTTGTAAGATGGTCTACTCCACTTAGAATTTTCTTCAAAAAACTTTTCGGCAATCTGAATGATTTTTTCTTTTAACTCTTTATTTGGTTTTTCTCCTTTAAGTCCAAAATAAAACAAACTAAAATGACCCCATCCCGATATTTCCGCTCTTTCTCTTGGACTTAAGGAAAGTAATTCATCTCTTTTTTTATAGTAATCCAACAATGCTTTATTATGTGGACTATCCACTCGTCTTTCTGAATCCAATAAAACCAAAGAAATCTCTTTCTTTTTAGTTATAATATCTCCCAAATCAATTTCTGTATTCTCAGAAACACTATCATCAAGCATTATTTTCTTTACATTTTTAGCTCTCTCATTCCCAATTTCCACAAGTTCATTATGACCTCTAATTTTTAATTTTGCCATTTCTTTATACTTTTATTGATTTATCAATTTTTTCTGGTTGTAAACTAAGAAACATATCTATTCTATTATCCGAGCTAAAGAACCACGCTAACCCCTTGTCTCTATTATTTTCCATCCACCAACGGTTGTTTGCGAAGTTGTCAATGCTTAGAAGCATATCCTCTAACGTGTAGCTACCCAAACGTGACCGAATTTTGTGCTTAGCAGCCATTGTTAACCGAGAAGCCGCGTTTATCTTTAACTTGTAATGGTTAAAAACTGCTTCTAAGTCCTCATTAGCAATAGGTTGCCTGCTATTAGAAGATTTTTTTTGGCTATTAGCCAATATGGGAAGGCTCATTATATATATATTACTACTTTTATTATTACTTATAAGAGACGACGTATTTTTAATTATATCTTCCTTTATATTACCTTCTAAGTTATCACTATTACCTTCTAAGTTACTATTTGCCTTAAAAAGTTTCTGAAAAGCAGTCCAGTCTGGGATAGGATATCTGGCTCTACGAGTATAATTGGGTCCCATACTTTGATAATCTTCCCAATTAACTATTTCTAAATAAATATCTTCTTTATTCTCTATTTTATATCTCTTTATAAGACCTACACTTTCTAACTCTATTAATGCCAATTCTACTTCTTTAACCGTTCTTTTTCTTAAAGGAATAACTATCGCCCTAACTATTTCAGGGCTTCCATCCATATGTCCGTAATCATCGCAATGAGTAATAAGCCAAGTAAATAATAAAGCCGAAAAATCAGAAACTTTAGATAGTTTAATTGAAGTAGATATTGAACTTGATATCATTCTTCTTTGTGCCATTTTTTTGGTTTAATTGAATGCCCGTCTCAAGCAGGCATTCTATAAACTAAAAAGGTAAATCTGGTAGATTATTTGGGAATTCTTCCTCGCTTGAAACTTGAGTTATTTCTTTCTCACTTAAAGATTCTACTTTATCTTTTTTACCATCTAACTTCGCGATAACGGGATTTTTATTGTTATCTCTATAAAAATTATCATTTCCAATAAAAAACTCGTGTAATCGCTTCATTTCCGAAATAACCGTTTCTAATTCTATTTCTTCCAATTTTTGACCTTTCTCAAAATCAATACAGTAATAAACTTTCTTTGTTTTCTTATTCTGTTCCTTTTTAGGATGAAGAATTGTGGAATACTGCCAAACGTGTTCTGCCCCCTTAAAACTCCCTAAGTAGTTGTAGAATTTTTTTGGGTCATCGGGATTCTCTATAGAACCAAGCGAACCTCCTCTAACAATTAATTTAACAACCTTTCCTGCATAATAGAAGTATACCACGTGTTCCGTCTTTAATCTTGGATTTTTTGCTTTTATATCTTTAGATAATCCCTTATCAATAGCCCTTCCTTCCTGATATAGTATTATTTCATCATTCGGAGTATTGTGCTCTATACTTCTTATTCCATCTTCAAAACTAGATAATCTCCTACGAATTCTTAGCACTATACCTTCTGCAGAATCTCCTATATTAACAGAAGAAAACTCTCCAGTATTTTCGTCTTTCTCACCAAGAATAAAACTACCTTTTTCACCTTGCATTCTCAAATAAGGTAAATTCAATCTTGGAGGTCGGCGATAATACTCTTCACCAGAATATCTTTCTGCTTCCTCTAAATCTATACTCATTATTTATTTTTACAAGTTTTCGTTCTTGCCGACCTTTAAATCTTCAATGTAATGAATTAACGCAATAAGTGGGACTCCTGTAAGTTTTAAAACTTCCTCTGATGTTTTACCTTTATTTAATAATTGAATAGCTCGTTGATATTTTTTAATTCCGTGAAATTGTTCATTGGCGACCGCTTTACGCATTTTCTCTTTATCTTTTAGATTTGAATTTCTATTTTTAATTTCTTTCTGTAAATCTTCAATTTTTACGTCTCCAAGAATTTTATCACGATATGGACTTCTATCAATTTGCCAGTTAAAAGTCCATTGTTGTCTTCTGGTATCAAAAATAATTAATTCCGGCTTTGGAGGTTCTGTTTTTGTTCTGTAATAAAAAGTCATTTTTCTTAACCAATCGTGTAATTCTTTAACTTTTTCTTCTTTTACGATATTTGGTAATTCAGATAAAAAAGTTGTATCTCTATCAACATACAAAAATGAACCAAGAACATTTTTTAAACCATCGCTATTATATAATTGATACATCGTAAGTTGATTAATATGATGCTCATAAGGATTTGAAATTGGTTCGTCTTTTGACCAAAATGCCATTGAATTCAAACTTTTAACTTCGTAAATCTTATCTTCTAAACCATTCGGATATTTTTGGGATAATCCTTCAAGTAATAATAAAGTTTTTTTTCTAACTATTTCATAGTAAGGAAAATCAAATCCCAAATCTTGAATTTTATTAAAAAAATCATATACTTCTTTTTTGGTTTTTTCCCAATCGCCATCGTGTCCAGCAAGAATATCATAACGACCATAAACTGGAAGATATTCGGGATTATCAAGTAACCGAACTTTACCTTGCCAATTTTTTAGAATACCGCATTTTCTAAAAGTCCAAACAATCCAAGCTTCAATAAAATTACCAGCTTCCATTTTTCTTCTAATTGTATCTGAAAAAGGATTGGTTGGTTCTATCCCCAACATTTTCCAATACACATCTAAAAATGGAGCTCCTATATCGCCAACATATAAAATATCTCTGGGCTCTGTTTTTCGGTCTTTTTCAAGAATTAAAGAACCGTTCCAGAATTCTTGAATACTCCAGCTCTTTTCCTTGTTTTTTGATTTTTCTATAGATATCTCCATTTTTAACCTATCAGTACTTCTAATACAATGAGTTGTAACGGGTTTTCTATCCTTACCTGGGTAATTATATATCTTTTGTTAAAAAAGCTCGTTTTTGCCATAATTTGACACTTAACTCATTTTAATTATAAATATCTTCTATATAGAATCAAGAGGAAGTTATCCACACCTTATTATTTCCTCAAGACCGAATTTTTTGACCGTTTTGCGATATTCTTCAAGTCCGTACTTAGAATGAATTAATCTTAGTATCAATGAAGCAATATCATATTTATTTGATTTCTGTGACCTAAGAACTTTTTCAAGTTCTTTATGTAAATCTTCAATTGTTTTCCACTTCATAGTGTATAGATAACTATTTCTGTTCTGTAATACTTTTTTTTATCCAATTCTTTTTTCTTTGCCGTCAATTCTACTATCTGTCTATCGTTTTTTATTACTTTTGCTTTCTGTAATAAATCAAAAATAGTTGTAGTCATTCCATCTAAGTCACTTCTGTTATCAGTCTTAAATAAAATACTTAATCCACACGGAACCGTAATTATTTGTCGGGCAGGATAATATATGGCATAGTAAGCCGCATCCATCCACGCTGTAACTTCTGGGTCTTGATACATTCTACCACGACTGATTTTATAACGATTCTTTTTCGTTGGAACTTTTCCAATAAGAAAAAATCTCGTTTTTCGTTCCTGTTCCATCTATTTATTTACTGTTTTTCACATCTCCTCGTTTTCTTCTTCTTTTTTTTTCTCTTCTTCTTCGTTTTCGTTTTCGTCTTCCTCGGGTAACTCTTCAAAAGAAAGACCAGCGATGAAGAAATTATTAAGTGTTTGTTTAGATAACATATTCATTTTAGGTTTAATTTTCTCCGACCTTTATTCTCCCGTAATTGTAAATCTATGTCGTGGACAAAAGATTTGTGCTTTATTATCTTCACCTTTGTTAAAATGATAAAACCGACCATACTTTTTAAACTCTTTTGCGGTTATTCTATAATGTAATCCCATTTCACTCTCCCAAATATGTATAAGTGCATTTTTAGGTAAAAGAACTTCCGTAAAGAAATATCCGTCAATTCCCCAAGCATCCAGCTTTCTGAATAAATGTTTTGATTCTTTAACGTTTTTTCTAAAAACATTTATCTCTGGAAGGTAATCTCCAATATATCGTTCTCGTTTATTTGTCATTATTCCTATCTTCATATTGTGATTATAAAATGGTTTCAAGACCAAAATCAAGAGGAGTTATCCACACCTAACCTCTAAAAACCCTTTATTTTACGTAGTTATCCACACTTTATTAAATACAAGTATTATATAATTAAGACGGAGACAAGATAGGGATACAAATAAGTCTATTTTGCCTATTATCTTCTCTCTATCGTTTTTCTCAGAAGGGTCGCACCCGTCTTGAATATTTGGGGTTAAGTAAGATGTATCCCTTAAAGAAACTCTTACTTTAACAGTATTCAGGGAGAAATAAAAAAGACCAAAAAGAAAAACTGGTCTTTTTTATTTATACCACTTGTTTCTGTATTTCCAAGTGCTCCACTCGTTTATATAACCATTTTTAATATAATTAAGACTCCAATGAGTGCTACAAAATAAGCTGTTAGCACATTCATCTGTAACTTCCGGATGATATACTTTGTTTATTTGCCAACAACCTCTTGAATTTCCATTATCTCCTACAATCTCCGCATTAAAACCGTTTTTATCTTGGCAATAATTAGATTCGTGTCGTATAATAAAATCAGCCGTGCTTGTAGGTATTCCAATTACAGAAGCCATACGTTCTACAAATTCTTTAACAGAACTCGTAGAATTAATAACCTTCGTATTTGTTGCTGTTTCTATTATAGTATCTGCTGAAACAATGGAAAAAATTGCTTCTTGAATGAGAATTTTATATAAAACCCAGAGAAGTAGAAAAATAAGTGGTATAAGAACTATTGTCCATATAACTTTTTTCCAAGCCATAATCGGGAAGCTTTCAGCTCAGTATAAGTTCACTCATTAAGCATTCCCATATAATTATAACCTCGGAAGCTGGAAAAATCAAAAGGTTAGGTGTGGATAAGAAACCACCGGGATATAATATATTAAGTATGGTCAGAAAGCTCGTTACAACTCATTGTAATAGAAAGAAATAATAAAAAAACAAAGAAAATAGCCGTTTTTAAGGATATGCGGCTAAACCTCATCGTCAATCATCGGATTGCCTTCAGCTTCTTTTCAACCACTTTTAGGTTTTCATTCTGCGTCAAAAACTTGTCCCAGCAATCCGTCCTGTATCCGTCATTCCACCTACGGTGGAAATACCGTATTCCCTTGTGTCCGCCCCCTCTGAAGCCGACTCGGCCTTCTCCTTCGTAAATCGGCTGATGGCAGTAAGAACAAATACTGACAACTTCCTTGTCGTTTTCCATTTTTCACCTCCTTTGAAAAAGTGATGGTTTTTGAGAGGACAGGATTACCATCAACCTTGGCGGGATTGTTTGAGCGTCGGGAGATTGCGGGGATAGCCCATTGCGTTAAGAAACGCATAGCATCGTATAGACTGCCTAATCGGGCTATCCCAAACTTGTTAAAGAACTGGGTTGGAGCGATGGGTTACCCGATGTTCCCACGACCTCTCCACAAAGAGTGGAGTGCTCTTATCGGGTCTGAGCTACGCTCCAGAGCTTTAAAGCTCTCCTCGGGCATTGCTGCCCGAAGACAGATTTCAAGCATTAGTTACTACCCGTTGTACTTTTTCCAGTCTGTAAGTGGAAATAAGAAGCCAAAGCCGTAAAAATTAAATCTACTACTACAGTTACATTTCCAGGAAGTTGTCCTGAAATAGCCGCATAACCATTATAAAGAAAAACAACAACCAAGGTCCAGAAAGTTCTGCTTCTTAGAAGAGAATAATTCATTGAATATTGTGCTTGTATTATCATTGCGACCTTTAATTGAAAAGTAAATTCTTTACTTTTTTAAGCAAAGAAATAATGTATCCAAGAATTGTTATTTGTGTCTTCATTATTACTTTTTGTTTCTCTTCGCTGCTTATAGGACCACTTATAATAGCTTCTGTTTTTTCAAATTCCTGATTTGCCATCCAAGCATCATAATTCAGAGGAGGATTACCATCGCTCATAGGATTAACAAAGCCATAACAGCCATTATTTATATTAAGAATTTCATAATAATAGCCATCATTATCTTTGTAAGATAGTAATTCGGGAACAGTTCCTACGGAAAATTCATTTATAGCAAGAACTATTCCTGTAGGATTTAGTGTCTTTTTACAAAATCTTTTCCCCCAATGAAGATGTGTTCCGGGGTATGGTGGAATACCTTTTTGCGAATCTGGAACTGGTTGACCATTTGTATAAACATATCCTGAATCTCCTTCAAAAGCCAAAAGTTGTCCCTGTTTCACCTTGTCTTCTTCTTTAACTTGTATATTAGACATCGTATGCCAATATACCCATTCAGTAACTATTCCATTTTCGTTAGGATTTGTTAAAATACAAACTCCAAATCCTTTTGTTACGCTACCCGAGCTTATATTGTAAATCTTATAAACAAATCCATCTTCTGCACAAAGCAAATCATCACCGTGAAAACTAACTATATCTATACCATTATGTCCTCCAGTCAAACCAAATCTCTGTTTATAAAACTCTACATTCTCTCCATAACCTTGAACTATTTTTCCATTTTTGATTGGAAATAATATCATTAAAAATCTTCTTTAGTTAATATACCAAGTTCCCGACCTTTTTCTATATCCTCTTGTATTAAATTCAAGTTGTGAGTTGTTTGTAATTCATACGCTTTAACTTTATCAGCTCTTTGGTCTACCACTTTAATAACTTCATCAACTGTATTCCCAAATCCGATTATGCTACAGATTGAATTGAATCCGGGAAGAGCATAATACTTTTTATCTTTTTGGTATGCTTTTCGGAATTTTACCCAGCGGTCAATCTCGGGAGCTACTTCAACTTCCAATTCGTGTTTATCAGCCCACTCAGAATCACAGGAAAAACCACCAATATACTTAGTCGGATACATTTCTGGAACAGTAGTTTTTCCTTCAGCTCCATTATAAAGTATTTCTCCCAAATTACGATATAATTCAGAAAATATGGCAGAACCAACAGGAGCAGGATTTCGGACTGTTGGGTCAATCAAATAAGGTTTTTTATCACTTCCAACTATAAACTCTGTAGAAAAAAATGAACAAGTTGGACTAAACTCTTTAAGTATTTCTGATAATTGAGCATTCATAGATTTCATAAAATCTGGAAGGTCTTCATAATTACAGATTTTTCCAATATAACCACCGCCTTTTCTTTCAAATCCCCAAGCTGTAGGATTCAAAAATTGTCCGTTAACTTGTATCCCATCAAATCCTGGTTCAATCCCTTCCTTGTTTTCCTCAATGACGAATTCTGTCTCTTGTGCATCACCTCTATGTCCGAGGGTTTCAAATAAGCTGTTAAGTTTTGAAACAGAATCATCATAGGAAGGAACATAAAATGTTTCTATATCTCCTCTCATATTTGCTTTCACAAATTTCTTTTTAGCTCCAATCAAAAATTCTTTTATCAATTCGTCTATATTTCCTCCAACAAAATAATCTTCATTAAATCCTTTATATTTATCCCATAAATGATTCAGTCTTTTATTTATAACCATTCCATTTTTTTCTCCAAATTGGTCTTCAACTTGATTTTTAATCCCCATAAGATAAGTTTCCAAATCATCAACGCTTTTAAGTCGTAAGGTAGCTTGTGTAGCCATACCTTTTAATGCTTGCTCTTGTCGCATTTGCCATCGCTGTAATTCCATAGCTTCTGCTTCTCCAGCTCCCCAAGTTCTGTATCCTTTTCTTCGTAAATAATCAACTACATCTCCACAATAAGTATCAAATGAAGCAATAAGGTCAACTTTGTCCACATATTCCCAGAAGTTTTGTATTCGTGTTATTCCCTTAAAATCTATTCCTATTTTTTGCTTGGATGATGAAGGAAAGGCATCCTGCCAAGGAACATAATAGAATACCTGCTTGAAATCACGAATTAGAGCTGCTGCTATTTCAGTAAAAAGCCCATAATCCCAAACTAAAATTGTTTTATTTTTGAGATTCATTATCTTTTTGTATCGCAAATGGAATCAATCCAACTCCAAACGCTTCCACAGGTAATTTTGCTCGTTCTTTTGGAATACGAATTTGCCACCATTCGCCTGGTCTATTAGATTCTACTGTCTTTGTTCCTACTGGGACAATCTTACCTGTATTAGTTTCTCTAACTTTACCCTCAACTTGTAATCCCATCTTTCTTGCTTCTCTTGGGATAGCTTCTTCGTTGAGTTTGTAGACGAAGTGTTGGGTGTCTACTTTGCCAGAGATGTCAAAGGTTTCTTCTAAACCAGATTCTACTGCCTGTTTTATTGTTCGTTTAATTTCTACTCCACCAGCACCAAATTCTTTTAATGATGATTTTGGCACTGCCTTAAACTTCCCATCTCCGAGGTTGTCTGTAATTATCCAAACATTTTCTCCTCCGTGTGTCTCACCCGAATAAACTTCTTGACCGATATTACTTCCAATGTCTAATGGTGTTCCAGGTCTATCAATTAAAAATTCTCTACCCCCAAATTTATTTACTATTTGAAATTGTTCTACTTGTCCCAATCTCTCAATGTTCATCGCTGTTTCTCCGCTTGGAATAAGCAGAGTATCTTTTCCGTCTTGTGCGGCTCGTTTTACTTCTTCTCGGAAGGTGCGGAGGTGTGCGAGTGGGTCGTTAGAGGAGTAGGGCTGGAGTTTTGCGAGCTCTTGTTCACGGGTTGTTTTGTATAATTTTAATTCTTTATCAGATAATTTTGACGCGTTCTGAAATCCCAATTCTCTTACTGCCGCAGTATTTGCTTCTTCCTCCAATCTTCCCTTCTGAAACAAATCACTCTGTGTTTCTAATATCTTTCTTGTCTTTCCATCTGCCATATCTTCATAACGGATGTGGGAGAAGTAGTTGGGGAATGATTCTTTTCCTTTTCCTCCGTGATATGGTCCTTGTGAGTACCTCTCTGCAAAGTGAACTTCTCCAGCACTTGTCTTTATTGGACTTTGATAAACTATTTCACCATATTTGCCATCACCAATAAATTCTTCACCAATGCTTGACCAACGAGGAGATTTTACTGGAGTAGAAGTAAGAGGAACAAGTTTTTCTTCAACTTTGGCTGCTGTCTTTGGAAGATTAACTTCACCTTTTTCAACAACCATTGAAGAACGAAACATTTCTTCTTCTGTAGGTCTCAATCCTTGCTTTTTGGTTAAATTAATAATTTCTTCTGCTCTGCCAATTTTTATTTTTTCTGACATTCCTCTAAATCTTTCAAGAAGTTTGGTAGAAAGATTCGGCAATCCTTGGAATAGTTTTTCTGTCGGGATTTTTCCCTTAATTTCTCCTTCCGGTGTTATAAATCCTATCACAATAGAAGCCAGTTGGCTGGATGTTATTTTTTGTCCACCTATATTGAATGTTATTTCGTGTGGAACTCCCAATAATTTCTCCTCTTTCGTTGCTACTGTCGCCAGATAATCCTGCAGTTGTTTCACTCCTGGAATTTTTGAAAATAATTCCATAGGAAGATTTAACATCTGTGGAATATCAGCAGCTGGAACGATTCCTGTAACCTGTGTCTTAGGAACATAGTCAATGAACTTCGGGAGAACTTTCTGGATAGCACCACTGATATTGGACGGGCTGGGAATAGAAAGTTTCTCTATGGGGATTTCTTTAAAATTAATCATTTTCTTTTCCAGCAAAAAACATTTTTAATAAAAGAAATCCTATAATTACTAAAATTAACTGTTCCATTATTTTTGATTTTTCTTTTCTGTTTGGCTTTTAATTTCACTCACTCCTACAACTCCAGCTCCAGCCCCAGCAATTCCTCCCAAAGTAGTAATTAAAGATTTAATAGCGTTAGATTCCTGAGTAGAAAGATATTTAGCTCCTTTTGTCAGTATATTCTGGTATATTTTTATTGCCATATCGGAAGTCAAAACAACTTTACCTAATTTGAATGTTTCTCCAGCAATTAGCATTCCAACAACAATTGGATTTACTATTGCATCTCTAATAACTCCACCCCACATTCCAGCTCCAACAATAAGTCCTGCCCCACCAATAACCTCTATTGTTGGATGTTTTGATAAGAAAGTCCCCAAACGAGATAACGTTCCCAAGTTAACACCAGCAGATGCTTTTTCTGCTATTGTTTTGGAGGCGCGAAGCATTGTGGTTTCTTGTTTCAATTGTGCTTTGAATATATTACCCTCTGGCAGTTTTCCAGCAATAAAATCATTTGCAGCCATTCTTACATCCATAACAGCATTCCACCGAGCATTATCTCCTATACCACCGTTGAATACTTTATCAAATAATTTAGGAAATTTGCTCTTAATTATTCCATCAAAAGTTTTTCTTGCCTCAAGAACACTTTCAAGTGTTTTTGGCTTATTCTCCATTATATTCATAAATGTATCAATAACTGAATCGTAAGCACTTTCTAATGTTTTATCTCCACCAAACACGACTCTACTTGATTCTTTTACATCACCAAGATACGATTTGAGTTGGTTTGTATTGAATATTGTAGTTATATCTTTACTGTTTTTCAATCCTTCCATAACCGATTTATTCACTTTTGATACTTCTACATTAACATTGGCTATATTCTCAAAAGGAGTAACACCTTTTTCTTTAACTATTCCCGTCACAGATTTAGCCATTTCTTCTTCAGTCGCAGAAGGAATAAATGCTGGTTGTTTACTATATAATTGAATTAATCCTCCTCTTTTTACAACTCCTCTTTCTTGCTGATAAGCAATAGCTCTTTCTCCTTTAGAAAGCTCTTCTGGAGTTTTAGTAACAACTCTTAATGCTTCCTGATAAGGTTTACTAGCAATTTTTTCTACTCCTGCAGTAGCAATTTCTCCAATAACAGGAATTTCTTCTTTTGCCATAACTTTTCCTGCTTTAGCTCCTTTTGTTGGAATGAAATAAGCTAATATATTAACAAGTGAATTAACATCTCTTGCAACTCTTGGATGGGTTTTCGCAAATTCATTATAAACATTCAATCCTTGTCCTAAATATTCCAATCCTGTTTGAATTTGTGGATTCAGTTGTAATAATTTTTCTCCGGCATATCCCAATGTTTTCTTAACAAAATCAGGAGTGAATGATTTTAATGCTTCCCCCACTATATCCCATCCCAATCCTGCTCCAGCTCCTGCTGTCTGTAATACTTTTTCAGGTAAAGTTACTCCAGGTTCTTCAAGACCAGATGCTAATTCTTCTCTTCTTGCTTGTAATGAAGATTGAACTCCAGAAGTAAATTCCTCCATTGCTCCTGTCGCTGGAGTGGTTCCTGCACTAGTTGGAAATTTTTGTATTCTTGACAAAGTAGAACTTGCCAAAGGTTTACCAAACTGATTCTTATAGTCCCTCAACTTTTGTTTTAATAGTTCAAATTGTGAATCTGTCATATTATTGTATTAAACCTTCATCAATTAACATTTGTAATTGGTCTTGGTCTAAAGTAGACGTATCAATACCTCCAAGTCCTCCCAAAATACTTTGTTCTTGCTGTAAGGATTGGTCGTATGATTTGTCCAAAACTGATGGAAGATTTTCTATATTTGTAAGTGGTGAATAAGGTGTCAAATCTTGTCCGCCAACATCCTTCAATCTTTGATTATATACTTGTACTCTTTGCTGATATGATTTTTGATATATATCGTAAGTTTCATTCGCCAATTTAATAATTTGATTAGCCACAGTTGCACCTATTGCTCCACCACCTCCACTCTTGAATTTATTGGCAAACACTTCAAGTTGGCTCTGATAAGATTGAAATTGAGTGTTAAGAGCAATTTGACCTTCTGTTATTTGCTGACCTCCTGTCATAAGTTGAGTTACACCATCAATCAGCTCTTTTGTATTTGGGTCTGTAGGACCATTTTGCTGAATGTCCTGAGCAGCAGCATCAATCCTTGCTTTAACTGCCAATGCCTCAGCATATCTCTTCAATGTCGGGTCTGCTCTTATTTGTGGTCCTATTATTCTTGTTGCTTCCATCGCTTTGGAAGTTTCTAACATCTGAGAACTTCTTGCCAACTGCATATTTTTAATTGCTATTTGAAGAGGAGTTTCTTTATAAGTTCCAGTTGTGATTGTTGATGTCATTCCAGGCATTCCATCAGCTCCTTGATAAATAAAGGTTAAAGTATTTTGTCCACTTGCATCAACACCTTGAACTGTTCCCAGAATATTAGCCCCAGGTTTTGCTTTAGCAAAAGATTCTAATGTTCCCATTGGCCATCCAGCCTGTACTTCCATATTCTCTATCGTTGCCTTCATTGTTGGACCAACTGTATTCCAATTAACTCCTGTATTTCCTATCATATTTGCTACTGCAGTCAAATAAGCAGAAGCATTATTCTGTTGCTGTGTGGCTGTTTGATTATACATATTTTGAATTGTAACTGCATTATTGAAATTTCTCTCCCATTGCTGAATGGCATTGGAATAATCCTGTCCTGTTGCCTGCATCAACATACTCGTATAAGTCATCGCATTATTAAGATTCATTGATGCTACAGCTTCCTGAGTATTCAGACTATCCAATTGAATCTGCATTGCTTTTGCTTGCTCATTCGTCTGAACATCAACTATTCCTGCAGCTATTCCTCTTCCTTGTAAAGAGAGTTTATAAGCATTAAATTGATTTTGTAACTCCAATTTCTGTGCCTGTATATCAGTTAATTTTTGCTGTAAGGTAGGTATGTTTGAAGTTTCTACCAATGAAGTCATATTTGGTAAAGGAGGAGTGGGTGTCAGCATTGCTTCACCTGCTACACCAATTCCCGGAGCTGGAGGGGTATATCCCTGTGAGGTAGTTACTCCTTGATTCTGACCAGAAGTATCAACTAACGCAGGAGGAGGTGTTTTTGCTTGTAATTGCCCCGTAGGACCGTATTCCATACCAGCTGGGGCTTTGATACCTACTCCACCAGCTGGGGCTTTGATACCTACTCCACCAGTTGGAGCTACTGGTGCTTGTTTTTCAGTTGCTGAAGGAACATTTGCCTTCTTAAATCCTTCAGGAGTTAACCATTCTGGATTTACTATTGGTAATGGCATATTATGTTATTTCTTCTTGAGGTTCAACGACTATTTCATTTAAATCAACATTCAGTCCCGTGGTAGACTGTAAATCATAATAAGTTTGTGTTAATAATTTTGCCTCTGAAGGATACATTTCCAAATAATGGGCTTTGGATTCTAAATAATCATTTTTATCTATAGCATAGGCATTCCAATCCCTCAATCGTCTATCAGATTCCATTTTGCATCTTAAAGCTATAAGATTAAATTCTTCGGTATCGGCATTGAGTAAATCTGTATCTGCTGTGCTATTTTCCAAATAAGCTCCTGCTACTGTCTGCCAGCCATATTTTGAATAATAAAGAACTTGATTAAGAAAACCGTTACAAAGTATTAATCCATCAAATCTATAATTGACTTCGCTGATTTTAGCAGCATTTTTTGTCATAAACATCGCTACATAATTACAAGCAGCATTATTTGGAGTTCCAGTAGTGGTTCTGTTCACCAAATCAAATCTTAAAAGATTCCATCCTGCTGAAAAAGCATTTCCTTCATTTGTTACTGTCACTGTCATTTCATAATAATTTGCAGAGCTACTTCCCACTCTCAGTTTGAAATTGGTTAAATTAGTGGTGCTTTGGATATAAACATATAAGAAAAACGAACCTTGTAAAAGATAATTGGTAATATCAAAAATATTCATAGTGGAATTTACAATTCCAGCAGTCGTTCCGCCTCCACTACCAATATCCCAAAGCAAAGAACCAACACCTTCTACATAATTGGCTGTATCGGCTCTAACATTTTGTCCATCTCCGTATCCTGTCCAAAGTCCTCCTCCAGAAGCTGTAGTGTCAAGATTTGAAATTGTCACTTGGTCTGAATCAACAACAACAGAAGCTCTTAATTTTCTCAGAGTGTCGTGGTCATTAAAAGCTACAATTATCTGTTCAAATGTTTTTCTTCTGTCAAATTCCTCAGCAGGCACAAGTTCTATTTCAGAACTCGGAGAGCGATTAACCTGTGGAACCAAATCAATAATTTTTATTCCTTTAATATCTGAAGGACAAGTGTAATCATAGATTTTATTAAAAACATTTATAACCGAAGAAAGACGCTTTGTAGTTCTTAAATCTACATCTTTAATGACTTCCCTAACTCCATAATTCATAACAGAATTAACATCCAGCTGTGTAGCAGCATTCTTTTCTATCACTGTATCCCATATTGCGTTCTTAAGTTCTGTTCGTGAATATGTCATCCTATTAATTATAACTTACTATCAACATATTCAAAATAGACCTCGGCTTCCCTTATAATAGCGGCAGTATTTGTAGCAGACGTATGATTAAACCAAAACCTCATTAAAAACGTATTCATATTCGGTAAATTCATTGGAATTGTGAATTCTCTAAGTGCTCCGTGAGTTGCATAAGTTAAAGTTAAGTCAAGCAAATCAGTATTTGTGTCATAATCTCTATAAAGAGAAGTAAAAAGAGATGCCCCTGTTCCAAATTGTGAAAAATAAAGTTTCACAGCTGTAATACGAGATTTATTTGGAAGTAGATAAAGTAAAGAATAAAAACAAGCATTTGGAGTATATCCATTTGAATTGATTCTTGCGATTTTATAAGTATTCCCATATTTTGTCCCAATATAAATGCCATTACTATCCAGATTTTTAATGAATCCTGCTGCCTGAACTGCCATTAAACCATCTCCTGCCCACATTCCTTGATGAAATCCTTGTCCATCCCATTGATTGATTCCGTAATTTCCTGAATCCTGCCTGAAACAAATTGTTTTATTGTAATTATCTATGCTTCCGTGTTTTGGAGCATTCCCCATTCCAGCAGAACTATGTTCAAAAGCTGTTTCAAAATTGGTTCCATTATATCTTTTGATTCTTGTTTTATTATCGGCACCCTGTGTAAAAGCGTATAAAGTTTGAGTTATTTGGTCAACAAATAATGCTGATAAATAGTTATCGGGAATATCAAAAATGTGATTTGGATTTGGATTGGCATAATCCCAAAACCAGACTTTACATTGACTTTGTGTAAAACCAGATATTATAGTACTTTTATATCCTCCTATAATTAAAAAGTTTTGAAAAGGAGTTAAAGTGGTAGCAACCCAACCAGGACCAAGATTTAATTTTTGTATATTTCCAACCATTGACCCGATTGCGACTGTTATTCCTGTAGCTGAAGCAATATATTGACCATTTGTGATATAAAAATTGCCATCATTTCCTTGTGCCATCATATGTGGAACATTTTTTGTGAGAGGTCCGGAGCCAGAAAGAGTGGAAAACCAATCATTGTCTGAAGAAGTTCCATCAGGTTTAATAATTGATACATCCGCATCTGTTTGGTCCTCCCAAGACCACAAAACATATTCAATCCCTGTTCCATCTTTGAAAGAAATACAATCTTGATTATTTGAACTTGTTATTGGAGAGTGTGTGACGTGTCCATCTGCCAAAGTGATTGTATATTGAGCAGAAATAGCACTTTCATTGAATGAAACTAATTTTGTATTAGCCATAACTGCAAACATAGCAGGAAGCCCACTTATAAATCCTGAAGTAGCTATAGCATTTAAAGGTAAGTTATCAACATAAGTGTTGGTATCAGCAAGAGCTGTAAATACCTCTCCTGGAGCAATGTATCCCAAAAAATTAGCTCTGTATAAATTTATAAAACTTGAAAAAGAATATTGGCATTCATTACCACGAATGGTTTGAACCACCAAACCTTCTGTTTGAGTTTGATTAAATTGCTGAGAAGCCCATCCAAGGAAAGGATTTTTAATCGTAATCACACCTTGCTTAATTCCTGTAAGTTTTAATTGTGTTGCTTTTGGCATTATAATCCTGTTACTCTTGATAATTCATAAAAGTTTATTCCATCACTTATGAATGAAACAACTGCTGTTTTATTTGTAGTTCCTGTCAAAGTTCCACTTGATTTAAAATTGTTTCCAAATGTTATAACTTTATTGGAAGTAGCATCATTGGTTATTAAGATTGAAATCATTTGTCCTGGAGTTCCCTGATTGGAAGCATTTATAGTTGCGTTTCCTACAGCATCTATTGTTGTAGTTTTATAAACATTCACCAGAGAAATAATCAAACTTATAGTTGCTGCATAAGTAAAAACATTGACATCAGAAGAAATAGAAACAGTTTTGATTATCCATTTTGTTTGCGGGTCTAATGGGATTTGTAATTGTTGTCCATTCATTTTTGTTCTTTATTTTTATTATTCCGCCTCATTGTGATTATCTGCCATCCCTGAGTTACAAGCAAGGTTATAATAGAAACCGCAAACGCCTTGAACCACCAAATAATTTCGCCCATCTGCGTTTGAAGAATGGCTACCTGTATTTTTATGTCGCCAAGCTCGCCGTTGATAGTTTGAACGTGGTTCTGTATTTCCGCTATTATAGAATTAAAGTCGTTCATTCTACTTGATTATTTTGAGATGTCCGTTGTATTTGTCCTTTATTGTTGTTCATTATTCATAAGATACCCAACAACAATAAAATAAATATGGAGAACAAAGCAGCATAGCAACTGATTATAGCAACAATTAAATAAGTCATTTTATCTACCTATGCAGTGATAATCAAAAGTATTGGATTTCATCACGGGCAAGTGATGGAATTAGTGCCTAAAACTCCAGAGGAAGCGACTTTTAATCGCCAACAAACTCCAGTCGGGTCAGTGAGAATAAGTCCTGAAGCGACCACTGTCCCAGAGTTATTCACCACAAGAAAATTACTATTAATAACTGCTGTCGGATAACTTATAATCACAACACCAGAACCCCCAGCGTATCCTGCTATTGACCCAGCCCTTGAACCTCCTCCGCCGCCACCACCCAAGCCATTAGTCCCTGCGGTTCCGCCGCCAGTGGCATAAGCATCTCCAGTTCCTCCACCGCCCGTGCCACCAGCTCCTGCTGCCGTATATCCAGAACCTCCACCTCCGGCGTAAGTTACGGAAGACCCAGAAATTGCCGATGAAGACCCATTTCCTCCGTTTTGACTAGCGACAGATGCTGCTCCCGCTCCGCCGCCGCCACCAGAAATACCTCCAGCAGCATCCGCACCATTATTTCCCTGACCTGCGGTTCCGGTTCCACCAGTATTAGTTCCGCTTCCACCGGCTCCTCCGCCAGAACCTCCACTTGAACCATTTGTAGGACTGCTTCCTCCCGCACCACCACCACCACCACCTTTTGCCGTGAGTGTGCTAAAAGTGCTGGTTGCCCCATTATTTCCCGCACCGCCGTTCACTGCGGTTCCTCCTTGACCGACAGTTACAGCAAAAGAACCTATCGCTATATTGAAACTTGAGGTAGATACATATCCCCCCGCTCCACCGCCTCCACCACCGTTGCTGGCTGAAGCACCACCTCCCGCACCGCCGCCTGCGACCACAAGAACACTGGCATTTTTCGCAGAAGAGCAGACAAGCGAGCTGGAAGTTGTAAAGGTATGGATTGTATTTCCTCCTGCATAAGTGATTGTCCCACCCGTGCAATCAACGACAATAGAGGAAACCAACAAGGGAAGAACAAGGGTGCTGCTCACCGTTAATGTGTTCGTAGTCGTGGCGTAAGTAAAATTACTCACTCCAGTTATAGTGCTTGGATTACTGAAAAAAGCTACATTAGTGGCGACTGGCGTTCCAGAAGTGGCGACACCTCCTCCACCGCCTCCACCAGTGGTTGAAGTTACGTATTTATTCCCTCCTGCATCTGTAAGAAGAGTAGCTGTGGCGGCTGTAATGTTGTTAAAAGTCTGCGCCGCCGTCCAAGTGCCCGAAGAGGCGAAAGTTACGAATCCAGGGTTGGTGAATGAAATAGCATTGCCACCAGACCAAACTACCGGAGAAACAGCAGTGATAGAAGCATTGGTTAAAAATCCAGGGTTAGTAAATCCGATTACACTTCCAGCCGACCAAGTAGTCGGAAGAGTTGCCGTGATAGAAGCATTGGCGAGAAATGCGGAATTATTCGTCCACTGTGAGACATTCGCCGAGGCAAAGTTAGCGGTGGTCAATCCAGTTGAAGTTGTGAGATAAAGTCCGTTATTTGCCCACTGGGAAATTGCGGAACTTGCGAAATTGGCGACACCGAGATTAGTTGAGGTCGTGATATAGCCCGGATTTGTCCAAGTGTAAGTAATCGTAGAAGGAGCAGAGGAAGCTACGGTTAATCCCGTGCCACCTGCCGCAAGGGTAAAAGTCGGGCTCTGGATTAAGTTAATTGTAGTCGTGGCTGGGGCGACAGTAAGAACCGCTATTCCGTTCTGCGTTATCGTTCCTGAAGCGTTGAAAGCTCCGCCTTGTAATAAAACAGTCCCTGATTGCTGGAGTGTGGAAGTCCCGCTCAAAGCCCCGCCTGTCGTCGCCCAGTAAGGGAAATTGTATTGAGTTATAGGCGAAGAAGTGGAAACCGAACCAGTCCCACCCGCAGCATTTATTGTGATTCCACCTGAAGAAGTGCTAATTGTTACATTAGTTCCAGGAGTAAGATAAGTAGGAATATAAGTTGATGAAGCATTACCTATTAAAACCTGACCAGATTTAGGAGCTGTTCCAGTCCCTGTGCATCCTTGATATGGATAACAGAATACAGCAGAAACAGTAACTATGTGAAGAATGATGGCAATCAGTACTATTAAAATAAATAAAATGATTTTTTTCATATTTTTATACGGGTGACACTGTATAATTACAATATACGACTGGATTTGGAGGAAGTGGATTTGTAAGAGTAATTATATTTCCACTTACTGTATAATCATTTGGAGCTGTTGGAGATAACCACATATCTTGAACCCTTATTTCAAGAGAAGAAGCAGGATTTGGAGTATGTGCGAGAGTTAAAACTGTAGCTCCTTCCGCAACTCCCGATGGAATTTCATTAAACACGAAATATGTTCCAGTAGTAATTGCCTGAACGACTAAAGTTTCACTGGCTGTCAAAAGTCCTTGAACTGTAGATAATAATCCTCCCGGAGTTGTTGGGTGCAAATAACGAGATGGACCACTCATTTTATCAAACTTTGATATTGCTCATCTTTCTTGCAACCTTATGAAAGATTCCTGCTTGTTTCTTAGTCAGAACTACTTCTCCTTTATGAAGTTTTGCCAATCCTGCTCTTTTAATTTTACCACCCTTCTTAAAACTTCTGGGTCTTATATTTATCCCCGCTTTTCTCATAGCATTTATAGCATTTCGCACATCCAGTCTCACTTCAACATTTCTTGCTCTCTGAGCAGCTTGTGCAGCTTTATATCTCGCTCCTGGCAATTGGAGTAAAGATTTAACTTGAGTTAAAAAACTATCCTTTCTTGCTGTTGGCATTTTATTTTTTAGATTTTTTATGTTTCCTTGTAGGTAATTTTGACCTTTTGGTTTTTGCAAAATCTCTGGCAGCTTTCGGGCTTATACTTTTAGCAGCATCTCTCACTGCTTGACTAACATCTCCAGAATGAAGTTTACCCTGTTGTAAGGCGTGAACCATTCCCATAAACTTTTGCTGTTTTTTTGATTTGGCTGGCATTTTTATTCTTTTGTTAGATTGAATGTTGGCAGTATTTGTAATCGTATCCCCGTCTCGTCGTAATATCTCTGAAGTCTACGAACATAAATCTCTAAATTGTGTTTCTCTTTTTCTATATTCGCCAAAATACTACCATTTGTTCCAATTAAATCTTGAACGACCTTTTTCTCTTTTTCAAGACCTTGTTTTTGCTCTTCTATGGTTTTTATTAATGAATCAATTTCTTTCTTAAGAGAACCAACCTTATCTTCGTGTTCCATAACTTCCTTGGATTTTTCATTTAATTTAATTTCCAGACCTTCATAAACTTTTAATTGGTCGGATTTCACTTCTATAAGTTTTGTTAATTGGTCAATTTTTGTCTCCAATAATTTTGTCTTTTCAGTATAAAGATTAATTTTATCTCCATATTCCTTATCAATTTCTTTTAGTTTAACTTCTTTTAATGCCAGAGAATTATTCAGGTCAGATATATGATTTTCAAGTAATAGAATTTCGGATTTCTTCCTTTTTTTCTCATCCAAAATTGTATTTATATCATAAATTGCAATCCCTTTTTGGGTCTGTAAAACTGATAATTCCCCAAGAATAGCATCCCTTTGTGACTTTCTGCTTTCAACATCCTTTTCCAATTCAATATAATCGGCTTTTGTCTGTATAAGTAACTTCTGATAATTGAATAATGATAAAACCATCTTTATACCACACCTGCAGCCTTCCGGACAAGGAAGTAAGAGACATCCATATTGTCGGCATTACCATTATTGATATAAATCGGTAATGGTAATGAAGGAATATTGGAAACTGTAACATTATCAGCAGATTGGGTCGGAGCGAAGGTGGCAACAATGCTTCCATTCACATATACTCTGACAATTGATGGCTCCCATTCTATCTCAAAGAGTATATCGTGTGCAGAAAAAGTGGCATCAGTCCAAGTCAATGTCTTTGAAGTGGATGTTCCAGCATCATCAATTACAACCACACTGAAAACATCACCAGTAATATCAAAGAAAATACCACCTTGTGTTGCCGATGCCGCTGGAGAATAGAATCCCCAACGTCTTGAATCTCCAGCTGTAGGTTTCACCGGAACATTTATTTTGAATGTGGCTCTTTGGCAATACTCGTGAAGTAAATAAGAAGCTGCTGATGCACTGGTAAATCTCAGTTTATTAGATGCTACAGTTGTCGTTCCTGAAATCTGTTTAAAAAAATTAGTATCAAATTGCTTTATGACAACATCATAAATGTATCCGTCTCTTTCGTCGTATTCAAGTAAATTCATTTTATTTTATAATCTTACCGACCTTTTTTAATAAAAACTAACAGTTAATGTGCTTGTATTCCCTGTTTGCTGAATAACAAGACCATTTTTGAAATATACATCAAATATAGCTGTATATGGTCCTTGCTGTAAGAGAGTAGCTGGTAATGTTACTTTCGCAATAACTGTTCCAGCCGCAGAAGTTGAAGTACTATCATATAATGTTAAAACAGAAGAAGTGGCGGGAGTATCAATTGTCAAAGCATACAATATTCCAGAAGTTGTCTTCAAAGAAGTTGTGCTATTATTGGTATCAATGTAAGAATAATTGAAGTATGAAGTCTGATTTGAAGATGGAGCCAAAAGTCCTACTCCATATACCACTCCTGCTGTAATAAGAGTTGCCACTCCAACTGTTAATAGTGTTTTTCTCATCATTGTTTTTTTTATTTATATCCGACCTTGATTTTTCTATTCATATCTCAGTTCTCATCTCAAGTAAGAACTGAGTATGAACACAATTACTATTATGTTCTGAATATCTCACCACTACCACTTGTAGATTTCTCTTGGTAGTTAGCTGCAATGAGTATTGTAGTGGGGATTAAAACATCACCAGCGGCTCCGAATGTTTTACCATTTGAAGCAAAACGATTTCCATCTAAAATTCCAATACATCCAGTAGCAACAATAAAGGTAACATTGGTTCCATCAACAATTGCAGGAAAAGCGGTAAATGTATTATTTCTGATAATCACCCCGTTCATTCCAGACCCTCCTGCAAGATAAAGATTACAATCAACATTTGCAGCTGGTCCGGAAAATACATTGTCTTCAATCACAACATCTTGTGGAACAGAAACACTCGTCCCCTCCAAAACAATATCTCCAACATTTTTATAGAATCTATTGCCCTTGATAAGCACCTGCCAGGCTCCACCAGTAGAAGCCCATTGGATTGCTCCACCAGTAGCGGCATCTGTCGCTGTAGAACCCACACAATTCTTAAAGAAGCAATTTACAATGGCTGTTCCAAATGCTGATTTGGTAGAAGCATCATCGTCAAGTAAAATGCCACCTCCAGTAGAACCATAACCATTGAAGCAAAGATTCTTAATTAGAGTTCCAGGAGACCTAACTGTTAACAATGCTACTGCACCAGAACCTTTGGTTATCTGTGGAAGTCCTCCCTGTGTTCTATTATCTTGAACTCCAATAATAGACAAATTAGACATTCCAGCTGGAATTATAATTGTTTCAGAATAACTGGTTGGGTCAGTTGCACCTGCTGCCATTTGTCCAGGAAAAACAAGAATAACAGCTCCGACTGGAGAATTATTATATGCCGCTGTTACAGCATCTTGAATCGTGGTATAGACTCTTTGAACTCCATCTCCATCGGGAGGAAATGATACCTGAAAGTTCTTATAATCAGTGTCAGTGGACTGCTTGACGATAAAAACTTTACCTGTTGTGTATGGAAGCGTCTTCGCAATAGCTCCATAACGAGTTAATTGATTTTCTCTCATATTTTATTATTTTTTTAGTTGATTATTTTCAACCGACCTTTTTTATGGTTACTGCCATTTAACAGAGAGCTTATTTAGCTCTATTGGAAAGGTGTCTCAAGCACCTTTCCTAAGAACCGACTAAGCTGCTCCATCACCAGAGCTGAAATGAATCCAAACTCCGGTAACAATCGCAATTCCGTATCCAGCTCTAACACCAAAGTTCCAGTCGTCTGTAGAAAACTCTTCACCAGCATTCAAATTGGCAGGAACTTTTAAGTGTGGTTCCTCCCAAACAGCCAAGTGGGCTGTAGAGAATATTGATGAAGCGAGACCCCAGTACTTTGTTTTTGTAGAATCTGGTGCTCCTACGGCTGTCGTAGCAACCCGAGGAAGAATAACGTGTTTATATTTCCCCTTATAGACATTCACAACACCTTGATTGACTCCGGGCTCTGGAGAAGCTGTGCTCTTCAAAAATTCTCGGACTGTATTAATTGTATTCGGGTCATCTGTCGTCCAAAGAATATCAAAGGGTATCACAACTTTCTCACCAAACTGGTTCAAAGTATTATTGACTGCCTGTTGCTCCATCACTTCCAATGCTCCACGTGAAAATTGAGGATTGTTCGCCAATCTATTTCTATAAGTGGTTGAACTACCCTTCAAAGTGTGAGCTGTATAGAACAGTTGAAGAGTATCGCCAAGAGTTAAGTCAGTCGTTCTACCATCCATATCAGTGTAAGTTGTAGCTGTACCGAATGTAATACGATGGCTCAAATCTAATTCTCTTCTATTTATTGCTGTCCCAGACAAATTGGTTAAGCGTCGGACAACCTCTGGATATTTATTTTGCGTTCTCATCTCATAGGTTATACCAATATCCAGAGCTACCCTGTAACTGGTGATAACTTTTGTATAACCTTCCTGAACTTTTGCACGAGATGATTGTGCACCTTCTCCTTTATAGGCAGCATATTCGTTCAGGTCAACTTCGCTGTATTGACGAGTGTTTCCTGAGTTCATTGGAATGTGGTCAACGACAAACATTCCAGAGGTCAGTGCTTCTTGAGCTAACGACTGTTTCGCTTTCTCAAAAATAACATCCGCCAATTGCACGAAATCTGCTAAGGAGACTGTATTTAATTCCATCTTGGTTTATTTTTTTTGTTTAATCTCTAACGGCTAACTGAGTGATTGTTTACCAGTTAACTTTTCCTCGTGGATTAAACACAGTTTATATATTGCTAAAGTGTGGACTAAGCACCAGCAACTGCATCCCACGGAGCGTTAATGAACACTCCTACTTTCGTTGAAGAAATATATTTTGAAACAGTAACGACGTGATGTGTAGAGCTTCCAACGGCAACGGTGCTGGCATCTGTCAAATCAACACTCACACCAACTTTGTTGGTAGCACCTCCAGTACACGTGCATTCCCATTCAACATATTTCTCAACAGGAACCTCTACAGGCTGCCAAGCTGCAGTAGTATAAGCAGCTGAAGCAGACGTAATAGCGGCTCCACGATATACTCCCAGAATCTTCGTTGAACTTGAAGTGGCTGGAGTGATAGCCCCAGAGCCATCAAAAGTAACAAAGGAGTCTGCCGAAAAAGCAGTACTCGTGGCATTGAGGAAGTACATTATCTTTGTCTTTCCTGCTAATCTTTTTATTGTCATTCCTGTATATACTTGAATTTACTTATTATTCCGACTACAAATAATAAGTTTTTCTGTCTACTGTCTATAACGCAAGACGGCGAGAGTAGTGTTTTTTGTTAACCCGGAGTTATCTCTCCGTGATTGCTCCCAGGAAGAGAATTGAACTCTTCTTTAACGCCTTTCATCTGGGAGGTACTTAGTACTTAGTAATTATATATCATTTCAATTAAAAAATCAAGTTCTTAGTACATCGTCTAAAGTTACCTTGGTTTTCAACACTTTATCAACGTCCATAAGATTTATGGTATGCACATCTTTTGTCCACAATTTACTTTCTGCAGTTTGAATTGATTGATTGATTGATTGAATTACCGAATTGGTAAAGAAATTAACTTCTTCAACTTTAACCCCCCACCGAAGTAACAAAGCAAGTATTTCTTTAATAATCACCAACCCTCTCTGCTGTAATAATTTAGTCCAGTCACTCACTTTATCAGTTGTGCTAATATCATACATTGCTTTTGTCATTTTCTCTTTGGTTCCATCCACATAAGTTACATCAACCAATTCAATTTGAGCATTATTATACTCTTCAGAATAAATTGGACTCACTTCTTTTATTTCTTTCGGTCCTATAAATAGTTTCTCCATTTTAATTGACGAATCTTGCATCTATATTATAGACCTTTCCGTCAGACAATCTTCTCAATTCAAAAATCTCATAACCTGTTTCATTATCTTTTGAATTTTTTAAGAGTTCGGCTTCCTGTTTTTTAACTTTTCTGACTACATCTGCATAGGGTAATTTAATTTCACTACCATCTTCCAAAGTGAACAACACTGTTTGTTTCTCGTGCCAGATACCATAAGTATCAACAAACACTTCATCCTGAACCATTCTCCAAGCAACAATAACAGATTGCTTTTCAGTTTGCGGGTCTTCGTAAGCATTCAATTTAACTCTCGGCAATTCTGGCAATTTATTTTTTTCATCATACCCTTGTAATCTTGTTTTATCGGCTGACGATTCCAATCTATCTAATTTCCTTAATATATCTGTCAGTTGTTTTTTAGAGATAACAACTTTTGCTTCTTCTTCTGGATTTTTATTTTTTTCGTTATTATTATCTTGGGACATAGTTTTTATTCTTAAAATCTTCTTCTGTTAATCCCATCTTCTTCCCCAGACCGACTAATTCTGGAGGCCAGGATTTTATTCCAGCACCTGCATTCGGATTTGGAGCACCAGCACTACCCAATATCCTATTCAATATTCCAGGAGACTTCACTCCGACTGCCAATTGATATGCCTTCCGAATTTTCTGCTTTTTTACTTCTTCAGCATCGTCAGGTCTAACAATGTCCTTATATTCAGCTTCAATTTTTTTGGCAATCTCTGTATCTCCATCAGCCAGCTGTAAAAAGGTAGAAGTTAAGTCTTTACCTTCAATGGCGGTTTTCAAAGTTCCAAGCTCTTTCATTATATTCTCTTTCAGTTCATCAACTTTTTTCTCTGCTCCTTCGGCTTTCATTCTCAATGCTGCCATATTTTTACCCTTATCAGTTTCCTTAAAACCCTCCAAATCTTTAACCAATTTAGCTTTTTCCTCTTCAGCCACTTTTAATTTATCTTGAAGTTCAATTATATCAACATTCTCTGGATTAACTTTTTTAAACTCCTCTATCTTTGCAGCCAATTCAGTTTCGTGCTCCTCTTTGGGATATGCCTCTACGGCATTCCCATTTTCGTCGTATAATGTTTTTGGCATTTTTTGTGCTTATTTTATTTTGTGCTACGGCTTGTTAACCCACAAGTCGCGAAGGGAACACTCTTTGTTAAGCACGACCTTTTTACTCATTTTCTCCTTTTGTTTCTCCTGGTTTTATTCCGACTCTTGAAGTTTCTTCCAATAAAGAAGCTAATACTTTGTGTTCGTCAAATTCTTCTTTTGGCTTGGTTAATTCTTTATATTCATCTCTTAAAACTTGTAATTCCTCCAATATCAGACTCAACCCATTAACAGTTCCTCTCGGAAATGAAAGGTCGTTGGATTCTGTCATAGCGAATGTTTCTTGGTCTCGTATAAACTTTTTAATCATTCTTTCTAAATCAGGATAAACAAGAATAATTCTCCCAAGCATTTGTGTTCTATCCTCTCCAACAAGCTCCTCCTCTTTAATATCTGACAAATCTATGCTTCCAAGTAAATGTCTCAATAACTTAACTTCTACATTACTTTGTAACGCAAATTGGTTTTCAAGCAATTCTTTCAAATCGTAGAAATCTATAAAAAATTGTCTAAGTTTTTTGAGCATTTTTTCTTCGTTCTTTTTCCTGTTTTCTTTGTTGCCTACGACCTGCTTTACGACACTCTCTATGAAAAACAATTTTTTGATTCAAAGCGGTTTGTATTAATGGTAATCCACAGTAAAGACATTTTCTATCAGCTGCTTCTTTTATTTTTCTGGTTATTGATTCTGTAATTGATTTAACCTCTTCATAAACATCAATTGGTCTTTTTCCAAATGAAATCTGTATGGCAAAAAACCAGAGGGCAATATAGAATAATTTAATCTTTGAACCATATTTGAAAGCAAATTCTTTTTTATCAAATCCTCGCTTACCTGTTAAAGCGATAAATCTTATTTTCATTATTGCATCCCTGCTGAAATCGTCTGTGCAAGACCTTTTTCTGGCTGTGGCATTCCTGCTATCTGTCCTGGAGGTTTAGCTCCTAATTGAGCACCTTGCTGCTGTGGTGGTTGTCTTTGCTGTAATTGTCCTTGTTGTAATTGTCCTTGCTGCTGCTGTCCTTGCTGAAATATCTTTGATGGGTCTTTACCCCAAACCAAAGCAAATTCCTCTCCAATCTGCTGCCAATTAATTGGAAGAACTTGTGCCAATTGTCCCAAATCAGCTAACATCCCTCTGAAAAGAACTTTGGCTGTATCTGAAGTTCTTTTTTCTCTTTGTGCCACTGTTATTTCCCAGGTATACTTAGCTTCTTTTAATTCATCAGGTTCAATGGCTATAATCTGATAAGGACGATTGAATTTCTTCTGTAATTGCTGTTCGTTCTCATAAATTGACTGTGGGGTAACTGGAGTGGTTTCTTTATTATATGGAACAACCATTCTGATTCCCTTACCTTTACCCTCTATATTTGTTTCCTGAGCGACAATTCTATATTGATTTATAAGTTTTTGTCTCGCCTCATCCAGTTTGGTATCAATGGGATTGAACCAATTGTTGAGCAAATTAAATAATCTGACCCAAGTTAATTTCTGCTCCAAAAGTGAACAAACGAAAACAAATAATGAAATAGCTAAATATGCTTGCTGCTGGAGCATCAACATAGCACTTTGGGTCGGACGCATTCCAGGAGGTAAGGATGGCTGAAGATTTTTAGCTTTTATGTTTTGTTCAACTCTCTGAATCATAGCCAGCTCTGATTGTGTTACCCCTTCAACTTCCTTCTGGTGAAGTGGCACCAAATCTCCAGGTTTCAGACCTGCTGTAATCTTTCCAGGCATAAATACTCTCTTAGAAATAACTTTCCCGGACATATTGAGCCAAGAAGGAGAGAACGATTTCTGTGTTTTCAATACAGCCATTTTAAGCATTTCATCATAAATAGCTGCATTACCCTTCATTCTGCTTACCAATGATTTTCCATAAGCAAAAAATGGATGAATTGGCTCTCCATTTTGTTGGATTATG
>Ga0315282_10001564_pt1 | contig 42864 bp, 35 predicted proteins | sample YL17G07_20_MG_FD_203693 | JGI IMG/M metagenome (GOLD analysis project Ga0315282, IMG submission 203693) | Sediment microbial communities from Yellowstone Lake, YNP, Wyoming, USA - YL17G07_20 | ecosystem: Environmental > Aquatic > Freshwater > Lake > Sediment | place: USA: Wyoming | collected... | reverse complement strand
TCGGAGCGCGGTCTGGCGCTCTGCACGCACCTGGCCGAGAGCCGGGACGAGACCGAGTTCATCATGTCCGGGCAGGGAGCGATTGCCGCCAGGCTTTATCCCTTGGTGGGCTGGAGCCAGCTCAAGCCGGCTCCGAACCTGGTCTCTCCCGCGCGATACCTGGCGCCGGCTATTGACCAGAACCTGACCCTGGTGCACTGCGTGGAAATTTCCGACGACGATTTGGAAATCATCTCCCGCTCCCGGGCCGTGGTCCATTGCCCGCGCAGCAACCTCCATTTGTCCGGCAAGCTCGCGCCGGTTCCCAAAATGCTCCGGAGCGGAGTCAAGGTCGCGCTGGGCACGGACAGCCCGGCCAGCGCCGGAGACTCCAATTTGTGGAACGAGATGAAGAAAGTTTTGGAGCTGCGCCGGGAATATCCGGGCGGGGAAATCGCGCCCTCGGAAATTCTGCAGATGGTCACCATCAACGGCGCGCGCGCCATTTTCCGCGAACACGAGCTCGGCTCCATCGAGCCGGGAAAAATAGCCAACCTGCTCGCACTCAAAATTTCCTCCCGCTCCGAAAACCTGGAAGAATTGGCAGGCTCAATTATTGCTTCCGGCCCGGAGCAGATTGGAGCGGTTTATCTGGCAGGAAGCAGAGTGTAGGGCTTCAAATTCCGGATTCCCCGGCTGCCGGCTGCTATTTGAAATATCCCTGGAACGCTTCGGGCAAATCCTGGGCACAGACTTTCTGGTCCAGGAACGGCGCGAGGTCTCGGGTGTTGAAGGTATGCCAGAAGAGGATATTTTTGTCCCGAAGCTCGTGGTCCTTCAGGTAGTTGAGCATGGCGGCCATGGTCTTGGCCGTATAGGTGGTGTCCAGGGTGATGCCTTCGGTCTCTGTGAGCAGGCTCCTGGCGGCCTTGCCTTCTTCCGTGACCTTGGCGTATTCCCCACCGAAGAATTCGTGGACCATCAGGATGTCCGACTTCCGGAATTTCACGGGCTTGAGATTGGCTCCGGCGCGGTTCAAATGCTTGAGCGCGCGGTTCATGATGCTCGCCACAATCCGCTCGTTGCAGGCGATGTAGTCCGTTATCCTCACGCCCACGGTCCTGGTCTTCATATTTAGCACTGCGGCCCCGAGCTGGATGCCGGCCATGGTCCCGCCGGTGCCGGCGGTGACGAAGATATAATCCGGCTCGGGCAGCTCGCCGGCATCGACCTGTTTTTTCAGCTCGAACATGGCGTTGAAATATCCGAACGCGCAGGTGGAAGAGGACCCGAAGGTGGGGATGTAAAACGGCGCGCTCATTTTTCCCCAGTCAAAATTTTTCAGGTAGTGGTAGATAATAGCGAGCGGCACCAGGTATGGGCTTTGAACATGGTTGAATTCCACGCCCATGCTCTTGTCAATGAGCATGTGTTTGCACATATAATCGGTCGGGCACTGCTTGAAGAACACGCCCACGATTTTCAGGCCCAGCTCCTTCCCGAAAATGCCCGAGGCCAGAATCTGGTTGGAGCCGAGCGCTCCGGGAGAGATGGCCACGGTCTTGCCCGAGGCCTTCATCTGGGCGAGCAAAAATTCCATCACCCGCACCTTGTTGCCGCCCAGCCGGGTTGAGCTTAAATCATCGCGCTTGATCCACAGAGCAGGATGGCCGAGCTTCTCTCCCAGTTTGGAAAGCCGCTCCACCGGCGTGGGCAGGTTCCCGAGCTTGACCCACGGTATGGTTTTGGCCAGCTGCGGATAGGCTTCAAACAATATCGGCTGACTCATCACTTCTCCGCGTCTTTCCTCAACCTGACAATAAAACGCTCATTTTCTTTGCGCAACCCCTCACCGGGGATGGAGCGCGAATTTGAGCAATTCCAGGTATCCGGTTTTTTTCTTTTCCGCGGGAGCCTGCTCTGCGGTGCGGGTGTTGTTCTGCCAGTTCAGGTCCAGGGGGATTTTCCGGTCCGGGTCAACCGTGGCCGAGACCAGCTTCTTCGGCTTCACATAGCTGAACTCCTTCCAGCTGTCCTGGCCGTCCCATTTTTCGCGCAGCTTCTCGCCTTTCTCGAAAACCATTTCGATTTCCACCGGGAACTGGAACGCTCCGAGCCGGCGGATTTTCACCACGCTCAAATACATTTTTTCCGGCGCAGGCTTATCGCTGTCCCCGGTCTTGAGCGGCAGGGATTTGGCCGGGGGCTTCTCGGTGGAAAAATCGAAGTCATATCCCTGCCCCTTTCCAATTTCCTTGCTCGATATGCTGGCGACCGCGTAATCGAGCACGGCGTTGGAAAAGAGCGCCTGGCTGAAGAACCAGTCCAGGTTCTGGCCCGAGACCTCGCTGGCGACTTTGATGAAATCCCGGGTGTGCGGATGCTGGAAGCTGAAGCGGGAAAGCCATTCGCGCATGATTTTGTTCATGGTTTCCTTGCCCAGGTAGTTCTCAAGGGTAATCAGCATGAGCGCGGGCTTGGAATAGGACATGGAGGTGTAGCTTGCGCCGCTGTAATACTGCCAGCCGTTGCGCACGATGGGGTCGAATTCCGGCGCGGCGATGTAGGAGTAGCGCCGAATCTGGAGGTCGTCGGCCTTGATGCCGAGCCAGTCAACCATGCTGCCCTTGGCGCCGTAGAGGTCATGCACAATCTGGATTTCCGAGTAGGTGTTGATGCCCTCGTCCAGCCAGGATTCCTCAAACTCGTTGTTGCCGACCAGGTGGTACCAGTAGTTGTGGCCGAACTCGTGGATGATGACCATCTCCACGGCGCGAACGCCTTTGGGGAGGAGGCGCAAGGTGCCGGCGGTGATGAGCGTGGGATATTCCATGCCTCCGGCCCCGCCCGCGCCCGGGGCAGGGTCAACCACGGTGAGATTGGGATAGGGATAAGGGCCGTACCAGCTCTCAAAATATTTGACCGCGAGCTTGGCCGCATCGAGGTGGCGGGCGGCCTGGTTTTTGTGAGCGGTCTGGAGCAGGATGCGGAGCTCGGCCTTATTCTGCCGGCCATTGACTTCGATGAATTTCGGGCTGGTGGTCCAGGCAAAATCGTGCACATCCTCGGCGTGATAAAAATGCGTGGCGGTGCCGTCCCCGTTATCAGCGCGGCTGACCTGGACTCCGGTGGCGCCGACCAGGTTTTTCCAAGGCACGGTCATCTTCACATTATAGACTCCGTAATCCGCGAAGAACTCGGTGTGGGAATGATACTGGTGGCAGTTCCACTTGCCGTCAATGTAGACCCCGATTTTGGGAAACCACTGGCTCACGAAAAAGAATTCCTTTTTCGCGCCGCTGCGGGCAAAGGGCGGCTCGGGCAGTTTTTCCGTGAATTCAATTTTGACGATTATGGTCTGACCGGGGAGGAGCGGCTGGTCGAGCGGAAGGCGGAACACGGTCCGGTCCTCGGCATTGTCATCATCCGGGTGGATGAATTCCATTTTGGCTTTCAGGTCCTCGCCGGTGGCCAGGCTGATGCTTTCCACATCAATGAAGCCGTATTGCTTCGGCTCCATTTTTTTCTCCGGCTTGGGGCCCAAAGCCTCTTTCATAAAACTGGACTTGGTGTTGCGGAAGGCGTTCTGGTAAAGATGGAACTGGAGTTCAGTAACCGGGTCGCTGCTCGCATTGCGCCAATAAAGCGTTTCTTTCCCTCTCAAAATCCCGGTCTTCGCGTTCAGCTCCACCTCTATGTCGTAATTGGCGATGCGCGGGCTTAAGGGCTTTTCAAAAATCACCGGCTGGCCGGCCGCGCTCAATGCCAGGATAAAAGCTGCGGCAAGGAAAAGCATTTTCAACAGATTCTTCATTTCCATCCTCCGGGATTTAAAATTTTAGCTGGCGGGCTTGACTGGCAAAACCTCCACCCCGCGTTTTTTAAGGTAATTTTTCAGTTCCGGAATTTTTATGATTGCAAAATGGAAGACCGAGGCTGCGAGCAGAATGGTTGCGCCGGCTTGCGCCGCGTCGTAAAAATGCTCGAGCCGGCCGGCGCCTCCGGAGGCCACCACCGGCGCCTTCACTGCTTGGGCAATCTGGCGGATGAGCGGGAGGTCGTATCCGGTTTTGGTGCCGTCCCCGGCCTTGCTGGTCGGGAGGATGCAGCCCACGCCGAAGCCGTCAACCTTTTTTGCCCAGTCGATGGCGTCGGCTTTGGTGGCGGTTCTGCCGCCGTCAATATAGACCTCGTATCCTGATGGGAGGGACGGGTTCCGGTCCACATCAATGGCCACGGTGACCCTTGGCGGGCCGAACTCCCTGACCATTTCTTTTATTATTTCCGGCTTGCGGAAGGCCGCGGAGCTGGTTGATATTTTGTTCGCGCCCGCCTTGAGCACAGCCTCGGCCGAGGCCAGGTCTGAAATTCCTCCGCCCACGGTAAAGGGGACGGTGACCACCTCGGCCACTTTTTTCACCACCTCGACCATGGTTCTCCGGCCTTCCACCGTGGCCGTGATGTCAAGCATGGCCAGCTCGTCCGCGCCCGCCTTGCAGTAGGCCAGGGCGCATTCCACCGGGTCGCCGGCGTCCTTGATGTCCACAAAATGCACGCCCTTCACCACCCGTCCCTTCTGCATATCCAGGCAAGGCATGATTTTGACTGTGGGCTTCATTGCGACTTTCTCCTTTGCCATTTTTTGGCAGCGTTCAATTTAGCCTTATTCCCGCGGAGCTACAATTGGGGTTTGAGAAAAAAGCGGCGCGCTCTTGGCCAGCGCGCCGCCTGGTTCCCGGGCTAACGGCTTTTGGTTCAGGTATGGGGTCCGGCCTCGGGTGCAGGTCTCTGGTATTCCGGCTGTACCCCCTTCCTGGGAGTGGGGGTGGTTTCCTCGGACGCGGCCGCAGCGGCGACGATTATGATCACGACCAGCACTATCAAAAGCGTCATTGTCAGCGCGAAGGTATCCACCTGTCCGCCGGGGTTGAGCTTGTCGAATTCCAGGGCCAGCTTGTGGAGGTCCTGGTCGCTAAGACGGGCCAGCCGTTTTTCGACCTCGGGGGTGGCCAGGCCCATGGATTCGAGGCGAGAGGCCACCTCTTTTTTCTCCAGCAGGGTGCGGATTTTTTCCAGGTCCTTGGCGCGGGTCATCTGGGACTGGTCCTTGGAATTCGGGACCACTACTGCCTGGCCGGTCCTGGGGGCCAGGGCAATCACGCTGAAGCAGAACAGCACCAGATAAAGCGCCATCCTCAAGTTTCCCTTCTTAATCGATCTCGCCAGTTCTACCATTTGCTTTTCCTCCTTTGGGTTTTTATTAACCGCGGATAATTACCGCAGGTCCATTCTCCAGATATTATATTCGCCGCCCTCGCCTCCGCGCTGGGAAAGGAAATAGATGGATTTTCCGTCCGGGCTCCAGATCGGGCAGAGGTCATGTCCGGGATGGAAGGTTAGCTGGGTGAGGTTAGTGCCGTCGATGTTAACGAGGAAGATGTCGTAATTGACGGGAACATTTTTACCGGTGGAGCTGCCGACAAAGGCGACCCTTCTTCCCTCCGGGGAGACCGAGGCCAGGCTCAATCCCTTTTCCTTCTGGGTCAGGATGATGGACTCCTGGCCGCTGTTGAAATCGAAGGTCCAAAGCTCGAACTTGCCGGTGTCCTTGCTGGGCCGGGAGAAGACCAATTTTTTGCCGTCCGGCGTGAAGGCCGGAAGGCTTCCTTCGATATATTGGGTGAGGATTCCTTTTTCCATCTCGTAAGACCAGATATAGCTGCGGGTGATATATTGGCCGCTGTAATACTGGCTTTCGTTCTGGACGAATATGAGTATTTTGCCGTCCGGGCTGAACACCGGATAGAACTCGTTCTGGTTGCTGATGGTGATCTGGCGCACGGCCGAGCCGGACTCGGCGCCGATGGTGTAGATGTTCCAGCTGTTGTCCCGGTAGTCGGAGAAGGCGAGCAATTTGCCATCCGGGGAAAAGGCCGGGTCAACCACATTATCCCGGAAGGTCCGCTGCACAACCGCCTTGCCGCCGGTAAGGTCCTTGAGATAAATATTACCCTTGTCGCCCTTGTAAGCCATAAAGGCGACCAGGGCGCCGTCCTTGGAGATGTCAAAGAATCTTCGCGGCACGAACGATATGCTGCCATCAGCGTTGTTGGTGACCTCGGCGCTGCGAACGGCGTCCTCCTTGCTGGTGACTTTGATGAACTTGATGCCGCCTTCCTCCGGCACGCTCACGCTCATGATTTCGGGCGCTTCCGTGACGCAAGCGCTTAGCACGATTGCCGGGACCAGAATTGACATGATTTTTTTAAACTTAGACATTGTTCCCCTCCTTTTCTTTGGGTTCAAAATAGAATCCAGAATTGGTTTATATGCCGCCCCTCCGGCTCTTTCCGCTCCTCCAAATCCTGCCGTTCATATTATGTTCAAATTGCAAAGAAGTCAAATTGAAAAAATCATACCAAAACAGGGCAGGGGCTGTCAAGTTGTTTAAGGGAAAAAGATGCGGAGCCAATATCGGTTGGAATAAGCTGGAATATGCGCGCGCCTTAAGCGAGGGCATTGCAAGAAGGAATATCAGCGATTATATTCGATGGAGACCAGAGGAGTAGATAATGGAAGGGAAAGTCAGTCGGCGGGGTTTTATGAAGGTTTCAGGAACGGGCTTGGCCGCGCTGGGTCTGGGCCGGTCTTTCCAGGCGCTGGCCGCGAACCGTTCCATTGAGCTGGTGGTGGTGGAGGGAGGCTTGCTCGAAGCTGCGAGCAAGGCGCTGGAATCGCTGGGCGGCATTTCCCGGTTTGTGAAGCGGGGCCAGAAGGTTTTGCTCAAGCCTAACATCAGTTTTGCCTCGGACACCACGCGGGGCGCGAACACGGACCCGGAGCTGGTGGCCTGGGTTGCCCAGCAGTGCGTGGAAGCCGGGGCCAAGGAGGTTCTGGTCGCGGACATAGCTCTGCAGACCGCGACGCTCTGCCTCTGGAGGAGCGGAATCAAGGAGGCGATGTCCAGGGTTCCGGGGGCGACGCTCTCGTATTTCTCGGACGACCGTTTTTTCCAGGAGACATCGATACCCCGGGGCAAGAGCCTGAAGAAATCCAGGGTCCTGAAGCCGCTCCTGGAATCGGATGTGGTAATCAATCTTCCCCGGGCGAAAACCCACGACGCCACCACGGTGACGCTGGGTCTGAAGAACCTGATGGGACTGGCGATTGACCGCAAGTCCTTCCATTCCTCGCATGACCTCCACCAGGCGATTGCGGACCTGGCCACGCTCATCAGACCGGCGCTCACGCTCATTGACGCGAGCCGGGTGATGGTTGACAACGGTCCGGGCGGGCCGGGAACCCTGGTTCCCTTGAACACCGTGGTTGCGGGCACGAACCCGGTGGAGGTGGACGCGGTGATGGTCTCGCTCACGGCGTGGGCCGGGAAGAAATATCGTCCGGACCAGGTCAGGCATCTGAAGGCCGCGTCCGAGCTGGGTCTGGGGAGGGTGGACCTGTCGCAAATCTCGTTTGCCCGGCTGAAGGTTTGACGAGCTTGAAGAAGCGCGCGGCTTTTTTTGACATCGATTACACGCTGCTCTGCAAAAGCTCAATGATGCTTTATGTGGACTACATGAGGCGGCAGGGGGAGTATGGGCTTTGGGATGTTCTGGTGGGTGGCTTTTATCTTTTGCAGTATAAGCTCAACATCATTGATATGGAGTCTGCGATGGACAAGGCGGCCCAGAGCCACAAGGGCATGAGAGAGGAAAGGCTGGGGCAGATTTGCGAGCGCTGGTTTGAGGAAGAGGTAGTTCATTACCTGTATCCGGAGGCGAGGGAATTGATTGAGTCGCACCGGGCCTCGGGCGATGAGCTTTGCCTATTATCCGCCACCAGTGTTTATCTCACGAGGCCGCTGTCGCGCCATTTCGGGATTGAAAATTATTTCTGCAACCTCCCGCTCGCGGCTGATGGAGTGCTCACCGGCGAGATGCGGAAGCCGCTTTGCTACGGTCGAGCCAAGCTGGACTATGCGCGGCAATTCGCATCGGCCAAGGGCATCCGGCTTGAGGATTCTTTCTATTACTCGGACAGCATCACGGACCTGGAGGCTTTGGCCGGGTTCGGCCATCCGGTGGCGGTGAACCCGGACCGGTTTTTACGGCGGGAGGCTAAAGCGCGGGGCTGGAAAATCCTTGACTTCGAGCCTCCGGCCTGGCTCAAATCCAGGCGGCGGCCCCGGGATGTGATAACTCTCAAAGTCCTTTAAGTTCCTTTTTGATGTCCTCGTTCTTGGGCGCGAGTTCCTGGGCCTTGAGCAGGTGTTCCCTGGCGGATTTCCGGTCGCCGGTCTTTTTATAGAGCACGCCGAAAAAATATTGCAGCTCAACATCGTATTGATAAACCGCTTCGGCTTTTTTCAGCCTGGCCAGGGCATCCGCGTATTTGCCGTTGGCAAAGTCCATGCGGGCCAGGGTTTTGTAGGCCATGAGCACCCAGGGAATTTGCCAGATTTTTTGCTGGGGAGATGCTTTGGCAATGGCCATTTGCAGGAGGGACACGGCCTCGTTGTCCAGGGTTTTTTGCTGGTCTTCCGGGGTATCCTTGGAAATTTTGCTCAACTTGTTCATGGCCAGGGCGCAATAGGCGGAGACATCCGAGGGCACCAGTTGCCGGTATTTTTCCAGGTAGCCGATGGCCTGGTCAAACTTGCCCAGCTTCTGGCAGGCGCTGGCCAGGTTGAAATAGACCTTGCCCAGCTCGGGGTTCTGGGTCTTGGCTTCGAGCAGGACCTTGTAAGCCTCCTCGGGATTTATGTCCAGAAGCGCGCTGCCCTTGACATAAAGGTCCTCGGCGTTGTCCGGCTCGATGCGCAGGGCCATTTCGATCTGGCGAAGAGCGCGCTCGTTGTCCCTCCGGTGGCGGGTGAGGTCCGCCATGGCGCGGTAGCCTGCGGCCAACTCGGGATTGAGACGCAGCGCGCGCTGGGCGTTCTGGTAGGCGTCTCCGAATTCCTTTTCCGTGAGGTTGAATCCGCGCCACATGGACACGGCCTCGGCCAGGCCGGCGAGCGCCTCGGGGTATTCATCCCAGAGATTGAGCGCCATCTGGTATTCCTTGATCGCCTCGGGATATTGGTCAGGGTCGCAGGCGAGGAACAGCCTTCGGGCCTTGGTGTAATGGTCCTCGGCCTGCTTCTTCACCGGCTCGGAGGCGCTCTCCACTCCCTTTTTGCAGGCCGGGGCGAAAACCAGGCTGGCAAGGCATATCATCATCAGCCATTTTGCTTTTTTCATTAAATCCCACCTCGGGCAAAAATTTAAATTAAAAATAGCAGATATTTGCCGGCATAGCAAGCCGCGGGCCTTTTCACCGCAAAGGCGCGAAGCAGGCAAAGATTTTAGATTCGAAACATTTATTTCTTCTTTGCGCCCTTTGCGGTTAATTTACCTTTCCTTGACAATCATCCCCGGGTTTGATATTGCTATTATGCTATTATAGTTTCTGATTTCCGGAGGGGCGAATGGAAGAGTTCAAGGTTGCCTTTAGCTATCTGGACTGGTTCTGGACCGTTGCCTACATCATATTGATGGTGGGCTGCGGGGTGCTTTTCTACCAGCTCGGCAAGCGGAGCGAATCCGACTTTTTCCTGGCCGGACGCGGCCTGCCCTGGTGGCTGCCCGCGACCTCGGTTTACGCCACGCACACCGCGACCGACACGCCGATGTGGATTGGAGGCATCATCTACAAGCAGGGCTTGCGCGGGTTGTGGTACACCTTTTTCGGCCTGTGGTGCGCGGTCAGCTCCTTTGTTTCCACCCGCATCTTCCGCCGCTCCCTGGCCATGAGCATGGCCGAGTGGCAGAGCCTCCGCTATTCGGGCATGGGCGCGGAGCTTTTGCGCGGCTGGCTCGCGGGCTGGCAGGTGTTTATGAACATGTTCGTGCTGGGCTGGGTGGGGATGGCCATGGGCAAGGTCTGCCACCTGGTGTTCGGATGGCCGGACTGGGTGGGGCTGGTGGTATTCTCGGCGCTCTGCGCGATTTATGTTCTGTCCGCGGGATACTGGGGGGTAATCATGACCGATTTCCAGCAGGGAGTAATCGCCTTCCTCGTGATCTGCATCGTCTCGGTCTGGGGCATTATGTATGCCGGAGGTCCGCATACCATCATCGACAAGCTGACCTCCATGGGCCAGGAATGGAGGCTGAACCCGTTTGCCTTCACCGGCTGGAGTTCGGGCGATTTCCCTATCCTCTGGTTCCTGACCATGCTGGTGATGGCCGTGGTCGGTGGCCTGGGCATGGGCAATTTCATTGACTGGTACCCGGAGGCTCAAAGAATTCAATCCGCGGCAACCGTGCGCGATTCCTCTTACGCCATCTGGGGCGGAGGTCTGCTGGTTATGACCCGCAACTCGCTCTGGGCCGTGGCCATGCTCGGATTTTTCGTTCTCAACCCGAACATCGCGGAAGTCAGCAAATACGAGCTGGGCTGGTACCAGATGGCCTTTGAGAAGCTGCCCATGGGCATGGTCGGATTTTTCTTCGCCGCGGTCCTGGCCATCCACTTTTCCACCATCGCCTCGCACCTGAACCTGGGCGCGTCCTATTTCACCCGAGACCTCTACCACCATTACCTCAATCCCAATGCGGATGAAAAGAAGCTGGTCTGGGTCGGGAGGCTGGCAACCTTCATCCTCCTGCTCGGGTCCTTCTTCATGGGCTCGCTGATGAAGGACATCACGAGCTGGCTTATCTTCGCGCTCTGGCTCCAGGCCGCGGGCATCTGGCTGCCTTCCATCCTCCAGGTGGTCTGGTGGCGGTTCAATTCCTGGGGGTATCTCTCGAGTTGGATTGCCAACCTGGGCATGAGCTGGCTTGTGGTCTGGGTGCTGCCCGCGTTCGGGGTTCTGCCCAAGGACATGCCGGACTACCAGCAGTTCTGGATTTTAATGGTGCTGACCTTCCTCATCTATATACCGGTGACCATGCTCACCAAGCCGGACAACGAGGAGCACCTGGTCAAGTATTATGTGATGACCCGGCCGATCGGGTGGTGGGGACCGATTCACAGGAAAGCCGTGGCCCTGGGCCTGCTCAAGGAATAAGGAGGACAAGATGGCCAAGAAATACACTCCGGAAGAAGCGGAGAAATGGGGATGGGAAGAGCTGGTGGCGAGCATCGGGGCGCCCGCGGGTTATATTTTCATCTCCATCGGCCTGGCGCTGGTGCTTTTGCTCAAGCCGGTGGGCTGGGTTTATCTGGTCATCGGGGTTGTCGCCACTCTGGTGATGTATTTTGTTATGGACCCGAAGCTGCGCGCGGTCTCGGACGAATACGAGCGTCGGCAGGCGGAATTTTTGAAGCATGTGGAGAGCATATCCAAGTGGGAGGATAAAGATGAGTGAGCCAAACGCGTTGGTCAATTTTGTTCAGTCCGGAGGAGGCAAGCTGATTGGGATGAGCCTGGCTTATATCGCCTCGCTTCTGGGCATGGCCTTTGCCTGGTGGAACTGGAAAAAGCGTCATCCCAAGAGCGAATCCAAGGAGCGCAAAAATGAACAGTGATTTTAATATCTGGCTGGGAGTGGTGGTGCCGGCCGGGATTTTCCTCTTCTCGTTCATTATCACCTATCTTTTGTATCTGCATTTTTCCCGGAAAGTGGCGAAGAAGAATGACTGAAGCGCAGGCGCAGCCGGTTAAGGAGCACAACGAGACCCTGGCTGCGGTTTTGAGCCTGATTGTCCCGCGGGCATCGGCCAGTTCTACAACCACGACCTCTGGCGCGGAATCTTCTGGCTTATCATCACTCCGGGGCTCTGGCTCGGGAGCGGCGGCACACTCGGATGGCTCTGCCATATCATCTCGGCCTACACCGCGTATCGTCGTGCTAAAAAAATGAAATAGGGGGTTTAAGATGTTGTCCTGGAGAAAAGCAACTGCTTTGGTTTTTTGTATCGGCCTTGGTCTCTCGGTTTTCAGCAAGGCCTCAGAATCCAAGGAGGAGGGCGGAGTCGGCAAAGGCACTATGTCATATATCAAGAGGACCTACCTCTCCAACCTCAAAGCCGCGGGGTTCAAGCCCTCGGAGCTCGAAGTATATTCCATCGGCCAGTCGCACATCGATGCGGCCTGGAGATGGCGCTTATCCCAGACCAGAAACCTGAAATGCCCGAGCACCTTTGGCAAGGCCCTCAAGCATATCGACCAGTATCCCACTTTCAACTATCACCAGAGCGCTCCGCAGTATTACGAGTGGGTGAAGGAAGTTGACCCGGCCATGTTCCAGAAGGTCGTGCAGGCGGAAAAAGAGGGCAGATGGAGCTTGGTGGGCGGAATGTGGATTGAGCCGGACTGCAATATGCCCGAGGGCGAGTCCTTTGCCCGGCAGCAGCTTTATGGCCAGAGGTTTTTCCTGGAAAACTTCGGACACATCAGCGAGATTGCCTGGCTGCTCGATTCCTTCGGATACAACTGGAACCTTCCCCAGTTCGCGGCCAAGGCCGGCCAGAAATATATGTGGACCAGCAAGCTCACCTGGAACGCCCACAACATATTCCCCTTCCACCTCTTCTGGTGGCAGGCCCCGGACGGCTCCAAGGTCCTGACCCATGTCTGCCCGATTGTGCCGGTCCCGGAATGGTTCCCCTTCCAGGAGCTGACAGCTTTCAGCGGAAATAACTACGCGCTTGCCCCGGGCGGAGACATCGGCGGAGTGCCCCTCACCGCAGGCTACAAGCAGACCCGCTATCTGCTCAAGCCGGGCGAGCAGCTCACCGCAAGCTACCTGACCACTCCGGAGGAAATCACCAGCCATTTGAGCAAGGATTTCATGCCCGTAATCGGCGCGTTTTACGGATACGGCGACGGCGGCAACGGCCCCCTCGGGTTCGAGATTCGCGAGCAGCTTGCCCTGGAAAAACTAGGATACGCAAAAATCGGCACGGCCCTGGAGCTTTTCCATGCCTTTGACAACTATGCCGACCGGGCGCCCACCTGGAATGACGAGATGTATCTTGAATACCACCAGGGAGTAATGACCACGCATGAATGGATTAAGCGCGCCAACCGCAAGGCCGAAGCCGTTCTGCGCACCGCAGAGGCCGCATCCTCTACAGCCTTCCTTTTCGGAGCCCAATACCCCATGACCGAGCTGGTCAAACTCTGGAAAATAACGCTCCTCAACCAGTTCCACGACATCCTTCCCGGGTCCAGCATTCCTGAAGTTTACAAGGACGCCAGAGCGCAGCACAAGCAAATCCAGGACGAGGCGGGCAAGCTGGTCAGCAACTCGCTTGAGTTCCTCGCGGAAAAAATCGACACCACTCCTCCGCGCGAAAACCTGGGGCCAATCCTGGTTTTCAATCCCCTGGGCTGGGACCGGACCGATGCGGTGAAAATGCCGGTCAAGGACCAGGGGCCTTACATAGTCTACAACCAGGACTGGAAGGAGCTTCCCACCCAGACCGCGGCTGACGAGGAAGGCAAGCTGTGTTTGTATTTCCTTCCCGACCCGGTTCCGGGTCTGGGCTGGAAAACTTTTTTCCTGGGCGCGGGCTATGCTTCGGGAATCACTCCCCGTCCGCTCGTCACCGAGACCAGCGCCGCGATCAATCTGGAGAACGAACTGGTCAGCGTCTCGGTTGACAAAAAGACCGGCCTGCTAACCTCGCTCTATGACAAGCGGCTGCGCAAGGAGTTCATCAAGCGGCCCAGCTTCAAGATTCTCGCCTTCACCGACATAGCCAAAGTCTACACCGCCTGGAACATCGCAGACGACTACGAGAAGATGCCGGTGCCGGTGCCGGAAGTGACCTCCATCAAGCTGGACTCCCAGGGCGCGGTTTTTGCCCGAATCCTCATCGAGCGCAAGGGAGACCCCACCAGCTTCAAGCAGTGGATAACCCTGTTCAGCAATTCGCCCCTGGTGCAGATGATAACCAAGACTGACATGCACTGGCATATGACCCTGGTCAAGATTGAGTTCAACACCACGGTCCGGACCGAGAAGGTGGCCGCGGATATCCCCTACGCCGTGATCGAGCGGTCCACCCATCCCAAAGTCGCCTGGGACGCGGCCCGCACCGAGATGCCCTGCCAGAAATGGGCCGACCTGTCCAACGACCAGGAAGGCATTGCCCTGGTCAATTTCGGCAAATACGGCTTCAGCCTGAACCAGGACGGCGCCGGCTTCCGCATGAGCATCATCAAGGCTGCCAAATATCCCAAGCCCATTCCCAATGCGCGCAAAGTCAATACGGTCTTTGATTTCATCCCCACGCTTGACACCGACCAAGGAGAGCATTGGGCGCACCTCGCGCTTCTTCCCCACCCGAAAAACTGGCGCGAGGCCCAGGTCTATCGCGCCGGCTACGAGTTCAACACGCCGATGGCGGTCTGCTCCGCGCCGGTGCACAAGGGCGAATTGCCGCCGGCCTCGGGCATTCTCTCGCTGGACAGCCCGAGCGCCTACATCGCGGACCTGAAGAAAGCCGAGGATGACGACAGCCTGGTGGTGCGCGTGGTGGAAAGCGCGGGCAAGGACACCAGCGCGGTCTTGAAGGCGGAAAAGCCGTTCAAGGTACTGGATGCCGCGGAAACCGACCTGATTGAATTAAACCCCAGGCCGCTCAACCACGACCGCCAGTCAGTCAGCTTCCCGGTCGGGCACTTTGAAATTAAAACCATCAAGCTCAAGCTGGCGAAATAAATTATATTACTCGGAGCTTTAAATAGTTTGCACTTACTGATGAGCTCGCTAATCATAGGAAAGGAACCTGGATGCCTGCTTCCGTTTACCCTCATGAAAATGGGGGCAGGCATGACCAAAGGGCGGGCCTTTGGCTGTCCTTCCCGCTCCTGTTTTTGTCCTTCCCGCGAAAGCGGGAATCCAGGTTGCGGGAAAATGTCATCTATTAAGCGCTCCGAGTAGTAGCCTTGGCGAATTTGGCGTTCCTAAGCCGAACGGCTAAGAATTCATTGGCCGAGCGAATTTCTAATTCGCTCCGCTAATTGCGGAAGTTGAAAGGACAGGGCAGCCGCGATTCTTTGTGCCCGCCTCGGTCCTCACTTTTAAATAACCCGAAAATGAGCAAAATAAAGATATGGCCGAGCCGCTGAAAATATTGTTCATGGGAACGCCCGAGTTCGCGCTAACCTCCCTGGAAAAATTATCGCAGGAGAGGGAGAACATCGTTGCCGTGGTCTGCCAGCCGGACAAGCCCAGGGGGCGGGGAAGAAAGCTTATGCCCTGCCCGTCCAAGAAATGGGCCGCAGAGCATAACATTGCGGTCATCCAGCCCGAGCGCTGCAAGGACTGCGAGTTCGTGGACCAGATTCGAAGGCTGGCTCCTGACCTCATCGTGGTCGCATCCTTTGGTCAGATTCTGCCTGATGAGCTGCTGGCCATCCCCAGGCTCGGGGCCGTCAATATCCACAGCTCGCTTTTGCCCAAATACCGGGGCGCAAGCCCGGTGGCGTATGCGATTCTGAACGGTGAGGAGGAAACCGGAGTGACCTCCATGCTGATTGTTCGAAAACTGGATGCGGGTCCCATCCTTCTCCAGCGCGCGCTGCCGATTGAGTCGGAGGACACGGCCGGGACTCTCCAGGACCAATTGGCCAGGCTCGGCGCTGAACTTTTAATCGAGACCATTGAGAAGCTCAAGGCTGGAAAAATTCAGCCCAGGCCGCAGGATGAGTCCCAGGCGGTTTACGCGCCGGCGCTCAAGAAGGAGCAGGGGCGAATTGATTGGAGCGAGCCGGCAGAAATTATCTGGCGCAAGGTGCGGGCCTTCAATCCCTGGCCCGGGGCCTATGTGGGCCGCGGCGACCGGCTCCTCAAAATCTGGAAAGCCGCGCCCGCGCAGGGCAAGGGCGAGCCGGGAACCATTTTGGAAGCGCACCAAAAGTGGATTGAGCTCGCCTGCGGCAAAGGCTCGCTCCGAATCCTCGAACTCCAGCCGCCCGGGAAAAAGAAAATGACCCCCGAAGCCTTCCTCGCCGGCCACCATCTGGGGTCAGAATTCAACTTTTAGCTTTTGTTCTTTATCTCCGCACTGGTTCCGCTGCTCATCGCCGCGCTCATCTATGCCCTTAAGAAGGGATGTCAGTTTCAGCTATGGGAAAAAGCGGACGGAGGTCTGCATATTAAATGGAAATCGCCGGAATAGCAGGCCCGCTCATCGCATCTTTGACAAAAGATAATTTCAAAATTATGATTCAGGCATGATCGAAAAACTGCTGAACGACAAACTCGGTTTCGCGGTGAATGAATGGCCGCTGCCTGCGGGCAAAACCGGCATCATCTTCGTGCACGGCGCCGGCGGGTCCCACCTGATGTGGCTGGGCCAGCTATCCTTTTTCCGCAAGGATTACAACCCGGTTGCGGTCAATCTTCCCGGCCATATTCTTTCCCCCGGCCCGGCCAGAACCGCGGTCAAGGATTATGCCGAATTCGTGCTCGCCCTTGCCGACGCGCTCAAGCTCGACCGGTTCCTGCTCGCGGGCCTGTCCATGGGCGGGGCCATCTCCCAATACCTCGCGCTCCATTTCCCGGACCGGCTGCTCGCCGTGGCGCTTTTAAGCACCGGCGCCAAGCTCAAGGTCATGCCTGACCTCTTCCATCTGATTCGCGAAAACTGGCCGGAATACCTCAAGCTTTTCCCCCAGTTCGCCTTCTCCAAGAACGCGCCCAAGTCCGTGGTGGAGCAGAGCCTGAAGGAGCTGGCCAGAATTGACCCCGTGAGCGCCGAGGCCGACTTCCGCGCCTGCGATGGGTTTGATGTCATCGGCCAGGTCAAAAACATCAGGCTGGCAACGCTCATCATCTCCGCGAGCCAGGACCTGCTCACGCCCCCGAAATACAGCGACTATCTTGCGAGCCAGATTCCAGGTTCCAAACTGGTCCGCATCGAAAACGCGGGACACATCGTGAATCTCGAAAAGCCGGCCGAGGTCAACAGCGCGCTCGGGGGATTTTTTAAAAGCATCCAGGAGAAAAAATAATGGAGCTGATTGCGCGGATAAAAAACGCGCGCCAAACCGGAGTCCCGGTCTTCTGGGACGGAGCCATGGGCACACAGCTCATCGCCCGGGGTCTGACCGGGAAGGCGCCTGAACTCTGGAACCTGGAAAAGCCGGAGGTGATACGCGAAATCCATCGCGCGTATGTGGACGCGGGCGCGGATGTGATACAGGTGAACACTTTTGGCGCGAACCGGCTCAAGCTCAAGGCTGGCGGTCTGGGAAACAGGCTCGCGGAAATAAATATTGCTGCGGCCAGGATAGCTAAAGAGGCTGCAGCCGGCAAAGCCCTGGTCGCGGGCGATTTCGGCCCTACCGGGGAGATGATGTCTCCGATGGGGAGCCTCACGCCGGTTCAGGCGGAGGGGATTTTTTTCGAGCAGGCGGAGTCTCTGCTCAAAGCCGGGGTGGAGCTGTTCAGTCTGGAAACTTTTTTTGACCTGGTGGAGGTGAAGGCCGCGGTGCGCGGTCTCAAGAAAGCGGCGGCCAAAATGCCGGTGGCCGCGAGCATGACTTTCAAAAAGACCGCGCGGGGATTTTTCACCATGATGGGCGTAAGCCCGGAGCAGGCCATAGCGGGAATGCTTGAGGCCGGCGCAGATATTATCGGCGCCAACTGCTCCATCGGCCCGGAACTGATGGTGGAGCTTATAAAAATTTTCCGGTCTCACACCAGCGCGCCGCTTTTGGCGCAGGCCAATGCTGGCGAGCCTTTGCTCAAGGACGGGAAGGAGATTTACGGGGTTAGCGCGGAGCAGTTTGCGGAATTGGCTCCCGCAATGTTCCGGGCCGGCGCGGACGCGCTCGGCGCCTGCTGCGGTTCCAGCCCGGAATTCATCAGGTTGATGGTCAAAAAATTTCGCCCGGCTAACTAAAATGGAGATAAACGGCAAAACCCGGTTTTGTATCCTGGTCGGGGACCCGGTCCAGCATTCGGTCTCTCCCCAGATACATAATTCCGCGTTTCGAAAGCTGGGCCTGAACTATGTCTATGTTGCCTGTGCGGTGAAAAATATCCGGGATGCGGCCAGGGGCATCCGCGGCCTTGGCATCCGGGGCGCGTCGGTCACCTTTCCGCACAAGCAAAGCATCATCCCGTTTCTGGACCGGCTGGACCCGCTGGCTGAAAAAATCGGCGCGGTCAACACCGTGGTGAACGAGGGCGGAAGACTCATCGGGTACAACACTGACGGCGAGGCGGCCTATCTTTCGCTTGTAGAAAACGGGGTGAGGCTTGCGGGCAAAAAAGTCGTGATTCTCGGAGCCGGCGGGGCTTCACGCGCTATTTCATTTGCCGTTGCCAGCAAAAAGCTCATAAGCGAGCTTTTGCTTTTTGACATTGTTCCCGGTCGGGCAAAAGCGCTTGCCAAAGAATTGAGCAAAAAAACCAGGGCCCAGGCCCGGTCCGCGAAATTTGAGCGCAAGAGCCTGGCTATGGAACTTTCTGACGCGGAGGTCCTGGTCAACACCTCGCCGGTGGGAGTTTATCCCAAAGTGAACCAAAGCCCTATCCCGAAAAGCCTGGTCCGGCCCGGACTGGTCGTGTTCGATATTGTCTATAACCCCGCCCGGACCAAGCTCCTCAAATTCGCGAAAAGCAAGGGCTGCCAGACCATCCCGGGAATTGAGATGCTGGTGCGCCAGGCCGGAGAGCAGTTCCGGCTCTGGACCGGCAGAAATCCCCCGCTCGATGTGATGTTCAAGGCAGGAAGGCAAGCCCTCCAGTCAAAATAATTAATTGAAAGTGTGCGAGCGAATTCATTCGCGGTTCCACAGGCGCAGTCCCGCCCCTGCAAGGCGCCGTGCGCCGTTAATCATTCACTGTTCCTTTACTTGACTATCTTCATATAATCCGATACATTTTTGAGAAGCGTTTGGGAGGATGAATTGGCCGGGATTGTTGTAATCCATAATCCATTTGCGCGGGGCAATATCCGGAGACCGTGGCTGGCGGGCAAACTGCGGGGGATTTTGGAAGGAACCGGCGAGCTGGTCATAACCCGTCATGTCAGCCATGTTCCGGAATTGGCTGCGGAATGCCTGCAAAAGGGAATTGACTATCTGGGAGTGAACGGAGGAGACGGCAGCCTGCATGTGGCGCTGTCGGCCTTCATCAGCATTTACAAAGACCGGAAGCTGCCGACGATAGTCCCGCTCCGGGGCGGAACCATGAACACCATGCCCCACTCGGTGAAGATTAAAGGCAATCCGGTGAGCATCCTCACCAAAGTGGTGCAAAACTACCAGGCGCGTGTGCCAATCCCTACCATCAAGCAGCATCTGGTCAGGCTCAATGACCAGTATGGATTCATGAGCGGAGCCGGCATCCCTCCCAATTTCCTCTCCGCATATTACAGCGGGACTTCCACCGGACCGTGGCAGGGCTTCAAGGTAATCGTTCACACCATCGCTTCGCTCGCGGTGCAGGGGCCGTTCTATAAGTATGTCACCGCGCCTGCGCACTGCAAAATCAGGATTGACGACGAGGACCTTTCGCCCAGATACTATATGGCATTCCTCGGATGCTCCATCCGCGAAATCGGACTTCGGTGCACGCCCACCCCGCACGCCTATGACAAGCCCGGTCATTTCCAGTTCCTCGCCACCACCATGAAGCCTTCGGAGTTAATGACCAAGCTCGGCCACCTCTGGCTGGCCAAGGATATAATTCATCCGGATGTTTTCTCCCGCGTGACCAGCCGCGTCTATATCGAGCCGCTTTCCAATATGAGATACACGATTGATGGCGAGATTTACGAGACCGAGGACCCTATTGAGATGGGCTGCGGGCCAACCATCGATATGGTGAAATTGAATAAGTGAAAAGGAGCGCTAAATGCCCGAGCGGCTGATTGGAGTGATTGGCGGCAGCGGCCTGTATGAGATGCCCGGGTTCGAAAAAAGCCGGGAACTGGAAGTCAAAACCCGGTTCGGCAATCCCAGCGACAAAATTATGCTCGGAACCCTGGAGGGCGTGAAAATGGCCTTCCTCCCCAGGCACGGCCGCGGGCATTTCATCCTTCCCTCCGAGGTCAACTACCGCGCCAACATCTGGGCGCTGAAAAAGCTGGGCGCGGAATTCATCATCGCCTCCGCGGCGTGCGGCTCTTTGCGGGAGGACATCCATCCCGGGGACATCGTAATTGTTGACCAGTTCATCGACCGGACCAAGCGCCGGATTGACACCTTCATGGGAAACGGCATCGTGGGCCACCTGGTTTTCGCGGAACCCATCTGCAAATCTCTGGCCCGGATAGTTTACGAATCTTCCGTGGAGCTTGGGCTGAAAACCCATAAAACCGGAACCTATGTCTGCATTGAAGGCCCCAGCTTTTCCACCCGGGCCGAGAGCAGGCTCTACCAGAATTGGGGAGCGGATGTGGTGGGCATGACCAATCTCACCGAGGCCAAGCTGGCGCGCGAGGCGGAAATCTGCTACGCCACCATCGCGCTCTGCACGGATTACGACTGCTGGCGCGAAGCCTGCGAGTCGGTCACCATCGAAGAGGTGCTCCGGGTCATGAACCAGAACATCCAGAACTGCCAGAAAATCATCAAACTCGCCTCCAGAAAAATCCCGGAAAAAAGAAACTGCGCCTGCCCGGAAGCCATGAAAAACGCGGTCATCACCGCCCGGGAAAAAATTCCCGCCCAGCTCAAAAAAGAGCTGAAAATCATCATCGGAAAATATCTGACTTGAAACTCGGGAACACGAATCCGGCCGAAAGTTTCTTAAAACCAGAGAAATGAGAACCATATATTACGCAGAGCACTAAATGGTTTACACTTACTGGTGAGGCTGCTCATCATGGGAGAGAAAACTGGATGCCTGCTTCCGTTTACCCTCATGAAAATGGGGGCCGGCATGACCAAAGCGCGCGGCTGCAATGGTCATTCCCGCCCCCGTTTGCACGGGGGTAAACTCCAGCGGGAATCCAGGTTGCGGGAAAATGTCATCTATTAAGTGCTCCGAGTAGTATGAAACAAGCTCAAAGCACCTGGGTCGTTAATTTAAGGTCTGCCTCCAATCCCTTTTGACAGGAGGCGTGTTAAAATAGAAGGCAGATGCAAGTTCTGCTTAATTACGGCAAGGGCAAGCTGCCGGTGGAGATCGACGGCCGGCGCGTGGATGCGGTCCTGCGCAAGTCGCGGCCAGAGGTCATCTCCGACCCGGAAGGCGCGCTGCTTTCCGCCCTCGAGCATCCGCTTGCCGGGGGTCCGCTCAAGGATTTATGCGCGCCGGGAAAAAGCGCCTGCGTGGTGGTGAGCGACATCACCAGGCCGGTACCCAACCAGGTCCTCCTGCCGGGATTGCTGGAATACCTGGAGTCTTGCGGAGTTCGCCGGAAGGATATAACCATTCTTATCGCCACCGGCATGCACCGTCCGGCCGGAGATGAAGAGCTCTTGGCTCTGCTCGGCCGGGAAGTCGTGCGCGATTACCAGGTCCTCAACCACCATCCCGAGTCGGAAGAAATGCTTGAGCATCTCGGCTTCACCGCGCGCGGCACGGCTATCGAGATAAATAAATCATACCTGCAGGCTGATTTAAAAATTCTCACCGGGCTGATCGAGCCGCATTTCATGGCCGGCTACTCGGGCGGGAGAAAATCCATTTGCCCGGGAATCTCGGGCCTGGACTCGCTGCGATACACTCACGGGATTGAATGCTTGAGCCATCCGCTGGCCGCTAATTGTGTGCGGGAAGGGAATCCTTTTCACCAAGAGGCGCTGGAAGTGGCCCAAGCCGCGGGATGTGATTTCATGGTCAATGCGGTCATAGACGAGGGCCGAAACCTTACCGGCCTTTTTGCGGGCGAGATGGAAGCCGCGCATGAGGCCGGATGCGATTTTGTGGACCGATATTTCAAGGTGGGTATCGGGGGTCCCGGGGAAATCGTGCTCACCACCAATGCCGGGTATCCATTGGATATTGATTTCTACCAGACCGTCAAGGGTCTTTGCGGGGCCTTGCCGGCGGTAAAACCGGGCGGAACCATAATCATCGCCTCGCGCTGCCCGGAAGGACTTGGCTCGGAACGGTTTGGGGAATTGCTCAAAGAGTTGAAAAACGCAAAGAGCCGCCAGGATTTCCTCGATGCCCACCGGGAAAAATTCGTGCCTGACCAGTGGGAAGTGCAAAAGCTGCTCCAGGTGCTGGACAAGGCCGGCTTCTTGATTTTTTCCGGGGGGCTGTCCAAAGAGGATGCGGAACTGGGACAGGGACTTAAAATCGATTCCATCGAACAGGGACTCAAACTCGCCTTTCAACGCCACGGCTCCGGGGCCAGAGTCATTGTAATTCCCGAAGGTCCCTATGTGGTGCCCGAACCCAGCTAGCGTCAGCCCTTGGGGCTGGCCGATGCACGGTGAACGGTGCATGATGAAGAGTCGCGACTAAGCTGTCCTTCGAAGCTCCGCAATTAGCGGAGCAAATTAGGAATTCCCTCGCACACTAATAGCTCAATTTATTTTTTTGGAGGAAGGCGTCGAGTTTTTGGATGAGGGAAAAATCTGCTTCTTGGGGTTTGGCGTATCCGCCGATGTTGAGGGCCTTGAGGAGTTCCTTGTCCTGGTTCAGGCTGAAGAGGGCGTTGGCAAAGGCTTTTTTCAAATCAGGAGGCAGGTCTTTGCGCGCGGCGAACACGGACTCGGGAATGAATCCAATCTGCCAGATGATGTTGAATTCCGCGGGGTCCAGGCCGAGAATCTTGCAGGAATTTTTCAGGTCCTTGGTGTTGGTAGCTCCGAGCTCAAAATCTCCTTTTTGCAGTCCCTGGAGGACCTTGAGATGGGTTCCGGCAAAAACGGTTTGGGAAAAAAATGATGAGGCCGGCTGCTTGCGTTCCTTTAAAAAGGCATAGGCCTGGATTTTGAACCCGGAAACCGAATCCTGGGCCACGAACCCGAGTTTTTTCCCCTTGGCTTGGTCCAAAGTCTGGATGCCGGAGCTTTTTTTTGCAACCAGCACGGCATAATATCCGGGCTTGCCCTCCGGCAGAACCTGGACCGCAAGGCCTTCCACCCCGGCCTGCCGCTGGGCCTGGAGATAGTCAATGGGCGTGAGATAGACGAATTGAACCTGCCGGGATTTGAGCTTGGCCACGATGGCATTGACATCATCGGCCTTGACCAGTTCGCACTTGGCGTTGAGCCTGACCTGGAGGTGGTTGAGGAGCATTTCCCAGATATTGTCCCGCTTGCCGGTGTAGGTGGTGGACCCGATTTTGAGGGTCTGGGAAGAAGACCGCTCTGCAGCCGCGGTCTCGGGCAGAAGCCAGGTCGCGGTCAAACCAATGCAGATGGCCAGGGCGGCCAGGAGCGCGAGCTCTCTCAATGACCCGCGCAAAAAGCGCCCACGAAACAATTTTTTCTTCAAGGCCGCAGGCTGCAATTTTCACTCCTGTAAGCTGAATTTTTCAAGCTTGCATCAGGCGTTCTCGCCGGTTTGCTCCGGGCCTGATTTTTATTTTGCGCCCACTTTCAAGATTGTCAAATTCTCGATGGGCTTTGAGAGCCCGGCTAGTTCGAGAATTAGTTTGAGCTGATATTCTCCTTCAGTGTCAGGCTTGAAGGCCAGGCGGTCAATGAGCTTGGTTTTCATGTCCGGCTCCAGGGTGACCAGCCAGGAATTTTCAAAAAGCTTTTTCCCGGCCCTGGAGATAACCGCGGTCAGGGTGGCCTTGTAAGCCTCGAGATTATCATTGGCCACATAAAGGGGCAGGGTGATGGTCTCGCCTTTTTTGTAAGGCGCGAACTGGAACCTGGTCATGGGCCAGATGGGAGAGAGCGCGTCCGCGACCGCGTAATACGCCGGCTTCGGCTCCCTCCAAACATCCACCACGGCCCAACTGATGGCCGGCTGGGAGTCGTTATGGAGGAAGCAGATTACCCCGTAATTGGGAGCGTATTTCAGGATGCGGAACCGCTCGATGTGATAGTTGAGCAGCCGGGCCTGGTATTCCTGCGTGGCCGCGACATAGGCTGGCAACTCCCGGTAATCTCTCCAGTTGACCTGGCGGTTCATATAGGGTTCCTGCCACATATATTCCAGCTTCATTTTTTGCCGCGGCATCTTTTTCAGCTCGTCTGTGCCAAGCATCTGGCGGGTATGGCCGATGTTCGGAAAAGACTGCGCGCCGAACTCGGTGACCAGTTTCAGCTCGTGCGGATTCTTCTTGAGCGTTTCTTCCAGCCAGGGGGCAAATTTGTCCAGCGCGGGGCCGTACCATCCGAAATAGTTGTGGCTGTCGCAGCAGGCCATGCCCGAGCCGAGATTGACCGGCCGGGTGGAGTCAATTGCCCTGACCGCATCCGCCATGGCCGGGTCAAGCACGAGATGATTCCATTCCGGCTTGCCCCAATGCAGATTGGTGACGAGCGTGCGCCAGGCGTCAACCAGGTTGGGCTTGGTAAAGTCTATGCCATTGGCCTGCGGCTCGTTGTGCACGCTCCAGAGCGCAACCGCCGGATGGTTGTAAAGCAGATTCACATAGGCCCTGGTCTGCTTCACCGCCTCCTCCTTGACCGAATGGTCGTATCCCCATTGGAACGGGCCGTCCTGGAAGAGCAGCACCCCTCCCCGGTCAGCCGCCTCATAGAAGAACGGGCTGTCGATATGGGCGTGCACTCTCACCATGTTGTAATGCGCAGCCTTGAACATCTCCACATCCCTGGCCGCGAGTTCGGGCGTGGTCTGGGAAAGATAAACCATGCTGGGCGCGTAATTGTTGCCCTTGAGGTAAAGGCTCCGGCCGTTGATGAAAAAATGGAACTGGTCCTGGACCTCAATGGCGCGGATGCCCACGAGCACGGTTTTCTCGTCCATGGTCATGGACATCATGGGCACCGGCGAGACCAGAATCGGCTCGCTGGATTTTTTCCCGCTCTTATCCTTGGCCGGGGCCGAGACCGCGATGCCCGTGTCCATCTGCTTTTGCGGCATCATCTCCTTCATGCCCTCCTCGCCCATGGTTTTCTGCATGGTCTCCATCGTGCCGTTGAGATGGACGGTCAGCAGGTAGCAGCTCGGAAAACCGCGGTCATGGGTCCACCATAATTGCGCGCCCTCCAGATAGTATTCTCCCGCAGCCTTGCCGTTCGCGGCCCTGGCGGAGAGGATGAAACTCTTGCCCGTGAAATTATCGGGCTTGAGCGTGAAATTCGCGACCAGGCCGGGAAGCGCCTTGCCCAGGAGCTCGGCCTCAATCCGCACGCGCGGGATATGCCCGGTATCGAGCGTGGTGAATCTTATTCCGCCGAGCCAGGCCGGGCAGGTGGCAACAATTTGAACCGGCAGCCAGATGCCTCCGGGGTTCCGGTACGAGCTGATTACATCCCAGTTGCCGAACACGCCCAGAACCTGCTTCTTGGCCGTGACCCGCTTTTCCTTCAGACATTCAGTCTCCACCACCAGCAGGTTGTCCTTCGGCTTGAGCAGGCCCGAGACCTCGAACTCAAACGGCTCAAAATATCCCTCGTGGCTGCCGAGTTTCCGGCCGTTAAGGAAAACATTGGCCTTGTAAAAGACGCCGCCGAAGCGGAGATGATAAACCATCATTCTCATCTGCGCGGGGAAATCGAATTTCAGGCGATAAACCCCCCGGCCATGATATCTTTCCAGCCCGGGATAGCTCTGCCACTGGGAGGGAACTTTCACCGCAAGCCAGTCGGAGTCGTTATAATCCGGGCCGAGGTATTCGCTCGCAAAATTGTCCACCGCTTTGAACCGCCAGTTGTCCGAAAGCATGGTCGCGCCCGCGGCCGTGTGCATCTGCGCGGCCGGCGCGGAGCCGAAAATTAAAGCCACCGATGCGGCCAAAAGGCAAAAAAATTTTTTCATCTTACAGCCCCTTTATTTTCCTGGAAAGGAGGAAAGCTTCATTTTTTACGGTCGATTTTCGTTCTTGCCAGCTCGTCAAAACCCATTATTTCCACTTTTGCCTTTTCATATTTTAAGCGCTTTTGCTTATTATCTCAATCAAGTCAAGCTTAAACAAAGCCCGGGAATACGGTGGACAATGGTTAAAGCTTTTCGTAGAATTTGAATTCGGAAAAGCGCAAAAGGGAGGCGGGATGGCTGGCAAGAAAGTATTTATCACGGGCATGTCAGGTTATCTGGCCGGGAACTTGTGCCGGGAGCTGGACCGGAGCGACTGGTGCGAGAATTTTTTCGGCATGGATGTGAAGAAGCCGCTTTACAAGTATGACAAATGTGAGTTCCGGCAGATGGACATCAACGACCCGGGGCTTTTGGACTGGGTGGCCGAGTTAAAGCCGGACATTTTGATTCACCTGGCCTATGTGGTTCCGGAGATGCACGACCACGGCCTCATGCATCACATCAATTTTGACGGTTCCAGAAATGCTTTGGCCGCGGCCGAGGCCGGCAAGGTCTCGCAAGTTTTGGTCGCCAGCTCGGGCACGGCTTACGGCGCCTGGCCGGACAATCCCGCGGCTCTGAAGGAGGACCATGCGCTTAGGGCCAATCCCGGATTTATTTACGCCGTGGACAAGGTCAAGGTTGAGGACCTGTGCCGGGAATCGGTCAAAAAGCATCCGCAAGTTATTATGACCATCATCCGTCCCTGCGTGGTTTACGGCCCGCGCGTGGATAATTACATCTCCAACCTGCTGGACCATTATTTCATCCTGGGTCTGCGCGGATACAACCCTCCGCTGCAGTTTGTTCACGAGGACGATGTTGCCGCGGCCATCATTCACCTGGCGCAGAAAGGCTGCGCTGGCGCTTTCAATCTTGCGCCCGAGGACACGATTACCATGGAAGAGGTCTACGCGTTGAGCCGGAAGCCAACCATTCCTTTCCCGGACTGGTTCCTGACGCCAATGGTTGCCCTGCAATGGGCCTTGCGCATACCAACCCTCAACTTCTCTACCGCGTTCCTCGATTACATCCGATACCCCTGGGTGATGGACAACTCCAGAATCCGAGCCACCGGGTTCCGTTTCCGCTACTCCTCGCGCGAGACCGTGGAGCTTATGCTCCGGGCCAAAGCCTGGCTGCCATAAATGCTCTGACCCCATTTTTAATACATTTTAAATAAGGGCGAGCCACCCTGCCGGCCCGGCTTTATGCTTTTTCCTGACTACTGACTACCGGCTACTTTTTCCCGCACTTACATCCTGACTCGGCAGCCTTGAATAAATTAGGGTCGTCGGTCATGATGCCGTCGACCTTGAGCTTGTTTTCGAAGTATTTTATCTGGTTCGCCTTGTCCACGGTCCAGACCACGACCTTGAACCCGGCCTTGCGCGCGCGCCTGACCTCCAGCGGATTGGCGAACGGGTAGTAAAGGGACACGCAGTCCATCTTGTATTTTTTCGCGTAATAGACCGCAGAGGGCGGCCAGGCCGGATAGATGGCCGAGACCAGCTCGGGATTGAATTCCTCTATGGCCTTTGCCACCTTGGGGTAGCTGGTTTCAAAAACCGTGCGCGGGACCATCCCGTATTTATCCACCAGGGCGTAAACCGCGGGCACGCATTTCGGGTCCGTGACTTTTATGTCCAGGATGATGCCGACCTTGAGCGGCTTCAATACCTGCAAAACTTCCTCAAGGGTCGGGATAGAGTATCCGCTCTTGCTCTTGAGCTGCTTGAACTCCGCGAGAGTCATCCCGCTGACCGCGCCTTGGCCGTCGGTGGTCCGCTCAACCGTGGGGTCGTGCATAATCACGAACACATTGTCCCTGGTGCGCTGGAGGTCAAACTCGACATCGTCCACGCCCAGCTCAATCGCCTTCAGCAAGGACTCCATGGTGTTTTCATTCACCAGGCCGCGCGCCCCGCGGTGGCCGATTCTCAAGCATGTGCTCTGTTTCCAGATTTGCGCATTCGCGGAAAATCCCGCGGCCAGAAGCAACGCGGCCAGAACCATCCCTGTCCTTTTCATTTCCTGCCTCCCTTTTTCTTCTCCGGCTCCTTCGGCTCTTCCTTCACCGGGTCGGTTATCACCATTGATTTAACTATCTTGCGCGGCAGTTTGTCAACCGAGGCTGACGCGATGAATTCATACTCGCCGCGATAAAGCGGGTAAAACACCCCGCGATAGCCTCCGCCCTGGCCCGGCTTCAACTCAACTTTTTTTTCCAACCCGTGCTCGTAGTAGCAGAAGACCGCAGGCCCGGGCTTGGGATGAAGATTGATGGTGTTTCCCTTGCTCAAATGCAGCTCAAAGACCACGGAGCCGTTGTCCTGGCGGTGGAACTCGAACTCCATCTTCAGACTGTCTTTCGGCCGGGGGATGGCTTCCGCGGCCATCCGTTTGACCAGGGATGCGCTGGCCAAGGCCAGCTCTTCCAAATCCCCGGCGTCCATCCAGCGCATATTATCGAGTTCAGTGTGGTAATACTTGTCCGGAGTGTAGACGAAAATCCCGGGCACGCCCGAAGCCCAGTACCATTCCAAATCAGTGGGCAGTCCTCCGCCGAAAATGCCGGCGAATCCCTCAAGCGACCACCAAAACTTGGCAGCCTTCAGGCCGCGGTAAAATTCTTTTGCCAGCGGCATCAGCTCCGGGCTGGCGGAAAAAACCTTGGGCATGGTCTTGGCCCTGGCCGGGTCCTTGTAAAGGAAATCGTTTTTCACGCTGACCATATCGAGGTTGAGCATGGCCTTGATTTTGTCCGCGCCGAACCGCTCGCAAAAAACCTGGGAGCCGAACAGCCCCAGCTCCTCCCCGTCAAACGCCGCGAAGATGAATCCGGTCTTGCCCGGCTTTTCGTCTTTTAAAAGCTCCGCCAACCGCAATACGAGCGCTACGCCGGTGCCGTCATCCAGCGCGCCCATATACCAGGAATCGAGGTGTCCGCCAATCAGGACATAATTTTCAAACTCGCCGGGAGTGAACGCAATAACATCGCAGCCTCTTCCCGCGTAAATCTTTGACCGATTTTTCAGCTCAATTTCCTTGCCAATCAGCTTGCGCGCGTCCTGCACCACCAGTCCGGGCAGGGCGCCGTAATGCCAGCTTGTGGAATGGAGCAAATGGGGCGTGGGCAGGCCGGTCATATTGAACGGGAACATCCTGGAATCCATCACCAGGCCGACGGCCCCGGCCTTCTCCCAATTCTGCGCCTTGAGAGCCAGGTTGCGCGTGTTTCCGCTCACGAAAACCAGCTCGCCTTTTTTCAGGCTGGATGGCCTGACCACCCTGCCCGTGACCTCCTGCTCGGGAGCGGACTCCGTGTTCGCGGAATACATCAGCGGGAACCCGGGAATTTCCCTCCCGCTCCCCTTGGCCTTGAGCGCAAAGGTCTGGTCCGAGAGGAAGTAATAGGGGAACCGGTAGCTGACTATTTCCGTCTGGTACCCGAATCCTTCAAGAACTTTGCGAACCGCCTCCACTGCGCAGCGCATCTCCCGGCTGCCGCTCCTCCGGTCCCCGGCCGAAGTGAGCATCCGCAGATAGCCAAAGGCGCTGTCCGCCCCGGGCTTCAGCTCCGGGCAATCAGCAGCAGAAAATTCGAGCGTGGCGTCCTTGGCTTCCGGCGCATTCAGGTAAAGCGCTTTGGGCATTTTCGACACCTGGTATTTCTCTTTTTTCTTGCCCGAGACTGAAAACGCCAGCAAAAAAACGCAGAAACTTATCCCGATTCCCTTGCCTTTGAAAAACATCACGCTCGCCTCTTTTTATTTCTTATTGCGCGGGAAATTGCTTGCAAAGCGTCCCGCGGTCAATGCGGTAGATGCGAATCTGCTCATAGGCGCCGGCCGGCTCGCCCGCGGCGCCGAGCCGCGCACTCTCCTTGAACCCCGCGCTCTTGGCCGGGTCGGGACCCTGTACCGGGGCAAAGCTCACGAAATAATCGACCTGCCTCTTGCAGACATATTGCAGAATGTTTTGCCAGCGGCCCGCGCTTAAATGCTCCGTGCCTTCGAGATAGGGAAAAAGGTCGGGATTGATCAGCGCGCCGATGTCATAAATCTGGCGGCTGGCCTCCCCGCCCACCACGCCCAAGCCGGTGTATCCCACGAGAATCTTCGCCTCTTTCTCGGTATGCAGATTCAGCCAGTCAGCCGCGGCCATGCGCAGCGACTGGTTTAGCTCAACCTCGGACTTGAATACGCTTTTACCGGCCCGCACCTGCCCCTTGGCAATGGGGATGCCGTAAATCAAGACCAGGATGAAGCCCAAAAGATAGAGCGGCTTGCGCACGCAGCCCATGCGCCCGAGCTTCGGCATCCCTGCCATGTAAATCTTGTGAAGGGCCAGAAGCCCGAGCAGAACCATGACCAGCCAGACCGAGGAGATGTATCTCTGGTAGTATCCCCCGAAAAGAGGCGTGACCGGGAACTTGTAACCGTAGGCAAAGGGCAGGAACATCCAGCCCGCAATCAGCGCCAGGGGGACATTGCCCTGCTTGCGGCAAAATTCGATGGCCGCGTACCCCACCCCGCAAAGCGCGAAAAAGCCCAATAACCAGCCGAGTTTGCACCAGGGCAGAATCAGCTGGTGCCAGCCGGTGAGCAGTAATTCAAATCCGTCGGAAATTTTCTGCCCCATCCCTCGGGTGAGAATGTCGGGCTTGGATATCATGATCTTGGCCAGGAAGGTGTAAGGCAGGAACTGGTGAAAGGTGTGATGCAGCCACCAGAGATAAGGCCCGGCCAGGACCAGAAACCCGAGCGCGAAAATTAAGAGCTGGAAAAACTTCAGCCTGCTCTGCCGGAAAAATTGCCAGAGCAGAAGGCAGCCGATGGCTGCGGCAAAATAAAGACCCTCGGGCCGGGTCAGAAAAGCCAGGCCGGAAAGCGCGCCCATCTTAAGCGCGCCTTTGGTCTTGCCCGACTGGTATTTCTGGAACTCATAAATGTTGAGCAGAACCAGGAAGCTGAACAGGCCGCTCTCCATCCCGCTCACCGCGTTCATAAAGGTCACGCTGGAAAACCAGGCCAGGAGCGCGCCGGTGAAAACCAGGAGCCAGCTTGAGGTGTAATCCAGGAGCAGCCGGAGCATGAGATAAAGACTCATGGCCGTGAAAAATATGCCCGCAGTCTGGGCCAGCGCAAAATAATTTTCCCTCCCGAAAATCTTGACCAGGCCGGCGAGCAGGACCGTCCAGAGGAAGCTTGAACAGCCCAGGCTCGGCTCATGGGGATTGAAGCTGAAGCCCAGGCCCGAGGCCAGGTTCAGGGCGTAGCGCTTGAAAATATAAGCGTCATCCAGGGGCAGACCAACCGCGCTCCCGGCTATCCTCGCGCAGACCGCCCAGCCCAGAAAAGCCAGAACCAATAGCATTGGCATCTGAAAAGCGAACCTCCGGCACATGTATCAAGTATAAGGGAGCGCGGCTGGCAAGTAAAGCTATGAAGACCGCCGGCTCCAATCCTGTCCGGAATCTTTGGAAAAATTTTGAATCTGGCATTTGCCTCTGCGAAAACAGTGTGCTAGTATGGTCGGACAAATCCTTCAAGGAGGGATGAGATGGGAAAAGCGGTTGGAATTGACCTGGGCACCAGCACCAGTTGCGTGGCCTGCGTGCTGGATGGCAAGCCCCAGGCTTTGCCCGGACCGGACAGCAATCTGATCCAGGCTTCGGTGGTCAGCTTTCTTGCGGACGGCAGCCGGGTGGTGGGAAACACCGCCAAGAAAATGATGATTGAGAACGCGGAAAACACCGTCTATTCCGCCAAGCGGCTGATCGGCCGCAAATATTTCTCCGCAGAGGTCAAGAAGGCCCAGGCCGTGTCGTCCTTCAAGATCGTGGAAGGCCCGAACCAGAGCGTGCGCGTCCGCATCCTGGAGCGCGACTATTCGGTGCCGGAGATAAGCGCCATGGTTTTGATGGAAATGAAAAAAATCGCCGAGGCCTATCTGGGCGAGGAGGTTAACAAGGCCGTGATCACGGTTCCGGCTTTTTTCAACGACGGCCAGCGCCAGGCCACCAAGGACGCCGGCACCATCGCCGGCTTGAATGTGCTGCGCATAATCAACGAGCCGACTGCGGCCGCGCTTGCCTACGGCTTCGGCAAGGAGTTGAGCCAGAAGGTGGCCATTTATGACTTCGGCGGAGGAACTTTTGACATCTCCATCCTGGAAATCGGCCAGGATGTGTTCGAGGTGATCAGCACCGCAGGAGACACCTACCTGGGCGGAGACGATTTTGACGACCGGTTGATTGACTATTTCTCCGAGCGCTTCATGCGCGAGCACGACATCGACATCCGCACCGACCGCAAGGCGCTCCAGAAACTGAAGAACGCCGCGGAGCAGGCCAAGATCGAATTGAGCACCAAGCTCGAAACCACCATCAACATCCCGGCCATCATGGCCGGCGCGGAAGGCCCCCTGGATTTGAACTACACCCTCAACCGCAACTATTTCGGACAGATGATTCTGGACCTTATCCAGCGCACCTTCAAGGTCTGCGACGAGGCGCTCCAGAACGGACACCTCACCTCCGAGGACATCGGCGCCCTCATTTTAGTGGGCGGCCCGACCAAAAGCCCGATTATCCAGGATGCGGTGAAGAACTATTTCTTCAAGGAGCCTCAAGCCGACATCGACCCGGAGCTGGTCGTGGCCATCGGCGCCGCCATCCAGGCCGCAACCCTGACCGAACGCAAAGCCGGAGCGCTCCTGCTCGATGTCACGCCCATGAGCCTCGGCATCGCCACGGCCGGAGGCCTGATGGACACGCTGATTGAGCGCAACACGCCCATCCCCACGGAATCCAGCCGAATCTTCACCACCACCCATGACAACCAGACCGCAGTGCGCATCAAGATTTACCAGGGGGAGGACAAGTTTTACGAGAAGAACGAGCTGCTGGGCGAGTTCCGTCTCGCGGACATCCCGGCCGCTCCCAAGGGCGAGCCTAAGATTGAGGTCACTTTTGAAATCGATGCCAACGGCATCGTCAATGTGACGGCCAAGGACAAGGACACCGGCCAGGCCCAGTCCGTGCAGCTGACCGTTTCCGGAGGCTTGAGCAAGGAAGAGATTGAGAAGTTCAAAAAGGAACATGCGGGCAAAGAAGAAGAGGTGGAGGCCTACAAGCCCGGGGCCCAGCTTCCCGAATAAGAAGGAGTAGAGGGAATGCTAGACGAGGAGTTCAAACGCGAGATAAATTCCGTCTCCAAGGTCATTGACGACCTGGATTATTACCAGATCCTCAAGCTCGACCAGATGGCCTTTGCGGAGGACATCAAGAAGGCCTATTTTGAGGAGTCGCGGGTTTATCATCCGGACAAGTATTTCAACGAGCTGCCTGAAGTCCAGGACAAAATCAACAAGATTTTCAAGAGAATCTGCGAGGCCTACAAGGTGCTTTCCGACCAGGATAAAAGAGCGCTTTACACCAAGCTCATCACCGGGCCGGACCGGAAAAAATATCTCCGCTTTGACCTCCGCTTGCTCAAAACCGAGACCGAGAGGAAAGAGGATGAGGGAACCAATCCCCTGGCCAAAAAATATTATAAAATGGCCAAAACCGCCTTCCAGAACAAGGACTACAAGGCTGCCAAGATCAATCTCAAGCTGGCCCTCCAGGTCGAGCCTGAAAACCAGACCTTCCAGGAAAAAATGAAGGAAGTCGAAGACATCCTCAACGCCAAAAGAGCTTATAAAACACCACATTAGCCGCAGCGGAGAATCCGGCCTTTAGTTTTTTCCCCAAAGGGCAAATTCAGCCGAAAACCCTTTGCAACCAGTTAAATTTTTTATCAAAAATCATAAATCGCCCTCCCGGCCTGCTGCATCATAACTAATGGAGGCAGTAAGATGATTTGGAATAAAATGGCAGTAAAAATGGTGATGACTGCAATGATTTTGCTCCCCCTCGCGGCTCCGGCGGAAAAGCCCAAACCGGAAATTTATCTCACCCCCCTGGACCAGTATTCCCGTATGGGCAAGGGCCTGGCCCTAAGACATGAGCAGGAGCTGGTCTCCATGGCTTTTCGCGTCAATGAGGAAATCCAGTCCGACCGCTTTGAGATGCTGGACCTGTCCCGGTCGCCCATGGGCGGAATCGGCTTCTGGTCCAACCCCTCTGTGCTGGTGCCGGAGCCGAGATACCTCGCGGCCATGGCCCGGGTCAATGTCAAGCTGATTTACTTCCCGGATAACAACTGGGGCCGGGTGGGAGACGCGCTGGATGCTTTTGGCAAGGAGCTGCTAAGAATCCTGGGTGAGACCGTGGAAGAGATAAATGACAACCAGGTGCGGGGAGCGGTTATGGTCCTGGTCTATTCCAAGGACGAGCTTTCCGACCCGCAATATTGGACCCATGCCGAGGCTGCGGTCTTCTTCATCCCCCGCGAGGCGCTCAAGAAATTCAACACCCACCGCATGACCTTCCAGGAACTGTTCGACCTCTCCGACATCTATGTCTTCAAAGGCCCGGAAGAAATCGAGATTCTCCTCACCCAGTTCATCAGCGGATAAAATACAATTTGTGTGCGAGGGACTTCAGTCCCGATTCCTTAAATCCGTGCGAGAGAAGCGAGTCCAAAAAAACGGCTGGCAGAGCGACACCTGCCAGCCGGCAAAGCTTATATACGGCTATGGACAAGAGCCATCGTAATATACAAATGCCCCTCTTGCTTCTAAAGCCGGGATTTCAATTGTGCAGGCTTCCGTATCAAGAGGATTATTGCTTACATATAGATAATCTCCTGCTCCAATTTCGGTATTATCCACCAAGGGCTTAAGGTCGCCAATCTGGTTATAAGAAAGATCAACCCAGGTCAGATTAGTCAATTCGGCAAGAGCAGAAATATCAACAAGCTGATTATAGTAAAGCTCAAGAAATTTCTAAGGGAAAATATCATTATTAATCGCAAGCCGGCTTCTTCTTCGTCCCGTCCCGCCCTAGGCGGGATAACTACGAACGACAAGTTGGCCGCGATTTCTTCTAGCGAATTTTGCAATGCCCGGCCAGCCGTGATATTTTATGGGGCAATTCCGTCACGAAGGGAGAAGGAGATGAGTAGAGCCAATAGATTTAAAAACGCGCTGCTTGTTTCAGTTATATTTTTCATTTCCGTCCTCGGCTCGCGAGCTTATGCCCAGGTGAACGCGGATTTTATTTCCACACCCTCCGAGGCCGGGGTCCAGACCTTCCATCCCCACCTGGTCATGCCCGGGACTGTCACCAGCTATCTGATTCGCGTGCAAAACATCTGGGACAAGCCGGCGGAGATTGAGCTTTCCGCGCAGGCGGAAAAAAACGGCTCGTGGCTGGTCAAGCTTTCGGAGGAAAAAATCACCGGCCTGAAGCCCGGGGAGGCGCGCGAGGTTGTGCTCTCGGTGCAGCCTTCGGCCTTGCTCAAGCCCGGAGAGGTAATTCAGTTAAAGGTGCACGCCCTGGCCGAGGGGGCTTTCAAGGACTGCTGCACTGTGGTTGCGGAAACCGCTTCGCAGCGCAAGGTTTATTTTGTGTCCATTGACTCGCTCAATCCTCTTTACCTCAACCTGAACGCCTCGGGAGACGGCCCCGGGAAGGACGGCGACTGGCTCATGCCCAATCTCCACCGGCTGATGCAGCGCTCAACCTGGTATCCCAAGGCCAAGGTCCACATCATCGCGGCCACAGATATGAACCATTTCAACTACCTCGCCGGAACCATGACCGGGAGCTCGGGCATTCCGCTCGTGGGCGCGGCCTTCTTCGGGTTTGACAGCAAGGGCAATCCGATTACGGTTCCCAACGGCAAGCTCAAATCGCCCATTACCATTTATGACGGCGGCAAAAAAGTCCAGACCATTTTCAACTCGGCCAAGACCTCTAATTCCCGGCTGTGGACCGCGTTTGTCTCCGGCAAGGGATGGGTGCCGGATATGATGAGGTTCCCGGACTACCAGCTTGACCGCATCATCACCGGCACCGAAGCCCCGGAATGGGCCAATCCCATTGCCGGCAAGGATGAGCCGCAGAAAAAACAGTTCCTGCATCTGGTCAGCGCTCTGCTCTCCGGCCCGGGAAAAAGCGGACACCAATTCGGCAATCCCGAAAACCTGAAAGAGCCCCAGGACCGCCGCGAGGGATATTTCCTGGCCAAGCTGATGGAAGCCGCTCCCACCCAATTCCCTCCCGACAACTGGGTAATGGACGCGGGAATCGCGGAGCTAAAAAATGAAGACCCGGATGTGCTCTACCTCCTGCTCGCCGCGGTGGATGACGCCGGACGTGCCTTCGGGTCCGCGTTTGACCCCTCGGAATGGGACACCCGCGGCACCGAAACCTTGAAGGATGATGTCTCCAGGTTTGACCAGCGCGCCTCCCGGCAGGGCATAATCAATGTGGTGCGCGACGCCGACTTCCAGGTCGGAAGATTCCTGGACCTGCTGGCCGAGCGCGGCACGCTGGACAATTCCATCATTATCGCGGAATCCGACCATGCCATGGTCACGCATTTTCGAAAGGCTTTGGATATGGGAGCGCAGCTCAAAAAGGCGGGCAAGTTCAAGCCGGGGGAGGACTTCTTTTTCGGAGGAGCAACCTCGGTGGGAATGGTCGCGGCGAAGAAGGGCGACCCGCGCATCATCCCGGATGTGGAAGCCGCGCTGGAATCCTGGCGCGTGAAAAATCCGCTTACCGGCAAACTGGAATGCCCGGTCATCGTCTACAACCGCGAGGAAATGAAAACCGGGTTTGACAAGGCCACCGGCAAGCAGTGGATGCTGCCCCGGGAGTATTACAGCGAGTATTACATCGAGCACCGCCAGCCCGGGGAAATCTACTGGGCGGACCTGCTCGTGCTCACCGCGGACAATTACAGGTTCAAGCTGGAAGGCTTCGGCCTCGGCAACCTGGGCATGGCCGGCATCCCGCTCAAGCTGCCCAAGTGGGGATATTTCATTGGAGGACACGGCAGCTTTGACACCCAGACCTGCCTGCTCATGGTCAGCGTGCCCGGAGCGCCCTCATCCGTCCGAGACGACCAAGTCTATGCCATGGATGTCGCGCCAACCATCGAGCGCCTCCAGGGATGGGCTTTGCCCGATTCCACCGACGGCAAAGGCCTGCCCGGGCTCGACCCCACGCTTAAATAGGGGTCATCAGAGCGTGAGGGCTTGTGGCCCAAATTGCAGAACCCCTCCCCCTTGGATGCGGGAGCCGGGTCAGCAGTCGAAGTAGAGCGCGAATTCCCAGGGCACGGGCCGCAGCCTCATTTCGGACACTTCCTTGTCCATTTTGTATTCGAGCCACATTTCCAGCAGGTCTTCGGTGAAGACATCTCCTTTCATAAGGAAGTCGTGGTCTTGTTCCAGAGCGTGGAGCGCGACTTCGAGCGAGGCCGGGGTGTTGGGCACGCCCTTGAGTTCCTCGGGAGTAAGCCCGTAGATGTCCTTGTCCAGAGGCTCTCCCGCGGGCAGTTTCTTTTCAACGCCGTCGAGTCCGGCCATAAGCAGGGCGGAGAAGGCGAGGTATCCGTTGCAACTCGGGTCCGGGAACCTTATCTCCGCGCGCTTGGCCTTGGGGGACGGAGAATACATGGGAATGCGGATGGCCGCTGACCTGTTCCTGCTGGAATAGGCCAGGTTGATCGGCGCTTCGAATCCGGGCACGAGCCGGCGGTAGGAATTGGTGGTCGGGTTGGTGAAGGCGCAGACCGCGTGCGCATGCCGGATGACTCCGGCGATGAAGTGGAGCGCCATTTCGCTCAAGCCTCCGTATCCCTTGCCGGCAAAAAGCGGCTTTTGGGCTTTCCAGAGCGAGGCGTGAACATGCATCCCGCTTCCGTTGTCCCCGAAGATGGGCTTGGGCATGAAGGTCACCACCTTATTGTTCCGGCGCGCCACATTTTTGAGCGCATATTTGAACCACATCAGGGCGTCTCCCATTTCGATGAGCGGGAGGAATTTGAGGTCGATTTCAGCCTGGCCGGCAGTGGCAACCTCGTGGTGCTGGGCCTCGACCGTAAGGCCGAGACTTTCCAGGACCAGGACCATCTCGGTGCGCAGGTCCTGGAGGCTGTCCGAAGGAGGCGCCGGGAAATAGCCTTCCTTGTACCGGGGCTTGTAGCCCAAGTTGGGATTTTCCTCCCGACCCGTGTTCCAGGCGCCCTCTTTGGAATCCAGGTAATAATAGCCGCAATGCTGGTTCTGGTCATAGCGGATCTCGTCAAAGATGAAGAATTCAGCCTCGGGTCCGAAATAGGCGGTGTCCGCAATCCCCGTGCTCTTGAGGTAGGCCTCGGCCTTGGCCGCAACATAGCGAGGGTCCCGGGTGTAGCGCTCCTTGGTGATGGGGTCAACGATGTTGCAGATAAAGCTCAAGGTCGGCTCCTTCATAAAGGGGTCCATCTTGGCCGAGTCCGGGTCAGGCACCACCAGCATATCGCTGGCGTGAATCGGCTGCCAGCCCCGGATGGATGAGCCGTCAAACCCGAAACCTTCCTCAAAACTCTCCTCCTGCAGCTGGCTAATCGGAACGCTGAAATGCTGCCACAGGCCGGGAAGGTCCATGAATTTCAAGTCCACCATTTTCGCCCCATTCTTTTTGGCAAATTCCAGAACGCCTTTCACTTCCATTTCCCTCTCCTCCTTTTGAATTCCTTGGGACTTTATGATGCAACCATTGTGCCAAGTTCAGCTTTCACCCGGGAACGAGCCTGGCAAAGCCCCTGGAAAGCGACTGGCCTGCATTCTAGCCTATCCTGGCAAAATTTCAAGCATCCTTTCTTCCATTTTTATGCCTGTTTTTAATAGCTGCGAGCGAGTTCGGCCCCAACCACCCACTAAGATTTGTCAAATCCTGGCAAGAAAATGACAAAATTGACAAAATTGACATGGGGAAAAGGCGCATTGAGGTTGAAAAAAGCAGAGTTTTTTAGGCTTGCGGCAAGGTCTTCAAAAGAGCCGGGGGATGAGTTTTTTGGTCTTTTGCATATAGTCAAGATATTCCTGGCCGAAAGCTTCGAGCATTACCTTCTCTTCCACCTTCATTCTTCGGCCGAAAGCATAGGCAACGAGAAGCATTATCAGCACAAGCCCCCAGAGGCTGCCTGTGGCAATGCCTATTCCCAGGTAAAAGAGTAGCGCGCCGGAATAGCCGGGGTGTCGCGCATATTTATAAGGCCCGGTTTTGATAATTCTTTGCTCCGCCGAGAGCGCGACCACATTGGTGTAAAAGGGGCCGAGTTTGGCTACGGCCCAGAAGCGCAGCAGGAACCCGGCAAAGACCAGGGTTGCGCCGGTAAGCAGTTGACTGGCTCTGCCTCCGGGCAGCGCGACCAGGGGGTAAAAGGCCGAGGTCATCGCGATCAGGAAAGCCAGGTTCCGGCAGCGGCTGATGAGCTTGAGCGTGCCGCCATCGCGGGACGCGTCAGCCCCGGTCCGCTCCCGGCGCTTGAGCCAAACCTCGAGCCCGAAAATCAGCGCCAGCGCGAGCGCGAAAAGGATGATTGCCAGGGTCTTCAGCATTCCCGCTTTGTCAAGGCAAGCCCTATTCTTTGCTTATTGGCTGACGATGTCAAGCTATCGCTCGAGCTAAAAAATTTTGAGAGCAAATCAAAAGCAGGAACTGGCGTTTGGAAAAGGGAGGGATTTCTGCTATTGATTATCAGTTTGCAAAAGAGGCCAAAGTTCGAGGTGGGAAAATGAAAGCATTGGTTACTGCCAATTTCACCAAGCAAGGGCTGGAGCGGCTGAAGAGGTTTATGGACATTGTCTATGAGCCGTGGGGCGAAACCCAGAAACTTTATATGGCGGAGGAGCTGGCGGAAAAGCTGAAGGGGCTGGGAGCGGATGTGGTTGTGCTCGAGACTGACCTTTGTCACGAGGAAGTTTTTGAGCAGGTGGAGCTTAAGATAATCGGCGTCTGCCGGGGCGAGCCGCTCAATGTTGACACCGAGCTGGCCACAGCCAAAGGCATCCCGGTTTTTTACACTCCGGGCAGGAACGCGGATGCGGTCGCAGACCTGACCATCGGCTTCATGCTCTGCCTTTTGCGAAAAATCATTGCGGCGCACAGCCTTCTGGTTTCGGGAGGGTATGAGCCGGAGGAGCCGAAGGACCACATGCTTATGCTCAAGCGGATGACCGGTTTTGAGCTGGGCGCCAAGACCGTGGGCATTGTGGGGTTCGGGGCCATTGGCCGGGGCGTGGCCAAAAGGCTTGCCGGATTCGGGACCAGGATTCTCGCTTATGACCCGTTCTTGCAGCCCGAGCTTTTCAAGGAATACAATGTCGAGCCGGTCAGCCTGGAGGATATTTTTTCCAAAAGCGACATCATCACCCTTCACGCCGCAATCAATGAAAAAACCGAGGGCATGATTACAGGAGCGCTTCTGCGCCGGATGAAGCCGGACGCCTATTTCTTGAACTTGGCCCGGGCCGAGCTGGTTGACTGCGACACTCTTTTGGACATGCTCAAGAACCATAAGATTGCCGGCGCCGCAATTGATGTCTTCTTCTCCGAGCCTCCCAAAAAGGACGACCCGTTCCTGCATCTGGACAACTGCATTGTCACGCCCCATCTCGGAGGCTGCACCGCGGAGGTGGTCAATCACCAGACCGATATGATTATGCATGACATCGAGGCCTATCTCACGGGCGGCCGTCCGCGCTGGATTTATAACCCGGAGGTCTTGAGGCAGAAATGAGCAGGGAAGAATTATTGCTGACGATTGACGCCGGCAGCGGCGGGGGCCGGGCCGTGGTCTTCAATTCCCGGGGCGAGATAAAGGCCAGAGCCTATCGCGCCTGGGGATATAAGAGTCCGCCGGGCATGGAAATAATCTGCCAGGAATTTGACCCGCGGGAATACTGGCAGAAAATCTGCGAGTGCACCAAAGAAGTCCTGAAAAAGGTTGACCCGAAAAAGATCAAGGCCGTGTCCTCAACCTCCATGCGCCAGGGATGCCTCTTCCTGGACAAGGACGGCAATTATCTTTATGCCGGCCCCAACCGCGATGTTCGCGGCATAGTCTACGCCCTGGAGCTGGAAGAGGAGATGGGCAAGGACCGCGTCTACAGCATCACCTTCCGGTGGCCGCCGTGGATGTTCGTGCCTTCACGGCTGCGCTGGTTTGCGGAGGAGAAGCCGGAGGTGCGCGAAAAAGTCGCCACTATCCTTATGCTCAATGACTGGGTCCTTTACATGCTCTCGGGCGAAAAAGTGGGGGAGCCGACCAACGCCTGCGAGACCATGCTTTATGACCTTCATCAAAAGGACTGGTCGGACGAGCTGCTGGAAAAAATCGGTCTGCCCAGGAGCGCTCTTCCCAGGATTGAAAAGCCCGGAGCAGTGGCCGGCAAGGTCACAGCCAGGGCGGAGAAGGAGGCCGGCATTCCCAAGGGAACGCTGGTGGTCACCGGAGGAGCGGACAGTCAGGCCGCGCTCGTGGCCTGCCAGCAGACAAAGCCGCTCCAGCTCGGCCTGGTCGCCGGCACCACCCTCCCGGTGATGATGAGCATGGACCAGCCCTTTGCGGACCCGAGCTATAAACTCTGGTCCCACTGCCATATGTTTGACGACCTTTATCTCATCGAGAGCCAGGCCGGAGACGCGGGCAAGATTTTCCGCGGATATGTGGAGGGGCATTTCGGAAGAGGGATGAAATCCCCTGATGAGAGATACGAGGAAGCGGTCAAGCTCGCGGAACAGACGCCTCCAGGTTCAGCAGGCACGCGCGCTTTGCTCGGAACCCTGGTCTGGGACCTGACCAACCCCAATCCCAACAAGCCGGCGGCGCTCCTCTTCCCGTTCCCGGCCGAGGCCGACACCGCGGGGCCGGGCAATGTGGCCAGGGCCATTCTCGAAGCCATCGCTTATGCGGTCAAGGCCAATCTTCTTCAGATAATCGAGCTCACGGGCCAGAAGCCGGAATCGGTCCTGCTCTGCGGAGGCATGACCCGGATAAAACTGTTCAACCAGATTGTGGCCTCGGTCCTGAACCAGCCCTGCAGGATTGCCTCGTGCAAGGAAGCCTCGGCGCTCGGCATTGCCATGGCCGGCGCGGTTGGCGCGAAGATTTATCCGGACTTGCATACCGCGAGCAAGGAAATGGGCGGGTTTGACCCGGAGGTTGAGCCGGTTTCGGACTGGCTGGATGAATACGAAAGCTCTTACGATGTCTGGCGGGAAAACTATGACAAGTTTGAAAAAGAGTGGTGATAAGGTTATGCGGACAATCCCTCCCTGGCGGGACGCAACACGAATAAGGAGAGGCAAATGAAGGATTATCGGGAGTATCGCGCGGAGGTTTGCAGGTATGCGAAGAAGATGTATGAGGCCGGGTTTGTGACCGGCTCTGCCGGGAACATCAGCCTGCGGGTGCCGGATGAGGATGACCGCTATGTGATAACTCCCACCAGTATTCCCTACGAGGAGATGGAGCCGGGCCAGGTGGTGGTGGTGAACGGCGAGGGCGACCTGGTCTTGGATGTTGACTACGGCCCGAGCGTGGAAACGCCCATGCATGTGGCCATCTTCAAAGCGCGAGCGGATGTTCACGGAATCATCCACAGCCACGCCATTTATTCCACCATCCTCGCGGTGCTGCGCAAGCCGATTCCGGCCATCATTGAGGAGCTGCTGGTTTATGTGGGGGACGAGGTCAAGGTCGCGGAATACGCCTCGGCCGGGAGCGACGACCTGGCCAGGAACGCAGTCAAGGCCCTGGCCGGGAACTCGGCCATCCTGCTTGCGAACCACGGCAACCTCTGCGTGGGCAAGAGCCTGCTCAAGGCCTTCAACCTCTGCGCCCTGGTGGAGAAGGCCGCGAAGATTTATGTGGAAGCGCTCAAGCTGGGCGGCCTGACCTTTCTCCCGGATGAGGTGGTGGAAGCGGAAAAAGAGATGTACAAAGTGATGAAGGATATGTGAATTTTGGGGTCACTTCTTTAAGTCCCGCTCAAGCGGGATCAAGCCCCCTGATGGCGCAACTTTATGAAGAATTGGGGTCAGGCCTTAACATATAAATTAACACTGTTGTGGGAT
>Ga0315282_10001562_pt1 | contig 42905 bp, 35 predicted proteins | sample YL17G07_20_MG_FD_203693 | JGI IMG/M metagenome (GOLD analysis project Ga0315282, IMG submission 203693) | Sediment microbial communities from Yellowstone Lake, YNP, Wyoming, USA - YL17G07_20 | ecosystem: Environmental > Aquatic > Freshwater > Lake > Sediment | place: USA: Wyoming | collected... | reverse complement strand
AAAGGACCAACAACCATTGGTTCACGGACCTCGATCACACTTGGCGGGCCATTCGAGAAACCACTCGCCGCTGGTCAACAAATCGAATTCGTCGTCTATGTAACATTTCTTAGGACGTTTACATTAGAAACAAAGATCTCAGAGCGGAACTTCAAAGCTGGGCGGGGGCCCGGAGACCAGGTACTGCACGAGGGCGTCGAGGAGGTGCGTGGCGTACGGGTCGCTCCCGTAGGTCGTCGCCAGCGAGTAAGTGCAAATCAGCAGCCTGCCTTGCCCGGCCCGGGCTTGCACGAGCGTGCCTACGTTCGAATGGATCCATCCGTAGAAGATGCCGGAAAGCACGTCGTCGAAGTTTCCGGCCGGGACGCCGCGGAGGACGGTGCTGGGCGCGGTCGATTGCACCTCGAATCCTGGCAGGGTATCGAAGCCGATGGACCGGAAGGGCACCTGATCCTTGCGGACCCAAAGAAAACTGGAAATCCAGTTGCCGTCCAGAAGGGAGCCGGCGCGCGGCACGATCTCAAGGCCCGGGGCAATGGTTTGTTTGTCCATCGCCAGGAGAATCACCCGCCCGCCCTGAGCGAGAGTCTTCTTCGCGTTGTCGTCGAAAACGGAAGTGATGAGGACCGGGAAAGCTTCCTTGCCGGTGGGCTCCAGGTAACCGCGCGCGCGCATTTCGTTGATCAGCCGGCGAAGCCGCCCCGCGGGATCATTGAAGCTCACCGGAGGCGGGAGCTCGGGAATCTTCTTGGGATAGAAAAAGAACTCGAGCGTGGTTTCGGAGATGGTCTTCCCTCCGACGGCAGCACGGAGCTTCAAGAGTCGCTTCGTTGGGGATTCGACGGAGGGGACCGAGAATTCTACGTTGCCCACACTCGCCGCCGTCCCCGCAGGGACGCTCGCCAGCGGCAGTGATCCTTGCAGACTGGTGCCTTCGAGTTCCCAACTGACCTCCGCTCCGGCAAGCGGCTGCAAACTGTAATGGGAAAAGTAAACTGCCGCCTGGCCTTTTTCATCGACGTAGAGGTTGCGTCGCTCGGCGCGCGCGATGAGCAGATCGTCCCGCTGGAGGCTGGCGAGTTGCGCGGCATAGGCTTTGGGGTGCCGCCACATATCGAGCACACCATTCGATTCCCAGTTCAGATCGGTGAATTCAGTGATGACGTAACCCTGAATTTCGGGATGCAGGCGAAGGCTCTCGATTTCGTACTTGAGCGCCCGCCACTGGTGCCACTGCGTCGCCTCGGCGAGCGCCTTGAAGTCCGGCCAGAGTGTTCCGAAGTGGTGGTCGGCAAAGCGCTGCTCCACCCCCTCGGGCAGCGTGACGGATCGCTCCTCGGAATACGGCCGGGAAAACCAGAAGGGTTTCGCATCGGGGAGTTTGGGAAGCCCCCAGTTGCCGAATTCAGAGAGCATCAAGGGCTCGTCACCCCGCGCCACCGCATCGTTGTAAGGACTGAAAAGCCATCCGGGACGTTGCACCATATCTTCCACAAAGCGATCAAAGTCGGAAGCGCGGTCGGGGATGGCGTTGTACTGGTGGAAATCCGCGATGTCAGTCGCCATGTGGAAATTGTCGCAACACGCGCTGTTGTCCACGACCAGCCAGCCCGGAACCATGGCCTTGGCGTCGTGGTAAGCCGCCTTCAGCCAGTCGCGCTGCGGAGGTTCCTTGAGATTGACGCCCCAGCTTTCGTTGATCAGGCTCACGATGACAATCGAAGGATGATTCCCGTCGCGCTCCACCATGCCTTGCAAGGTCTCGCGGCCGCGACGTTTGGAATCCTCAGTGAGCTTGTCCCAATTGGGGATCTCGTACCAGACGAGCATTCCCACTTCGTCCGCAGCCTGGAGGTAGCGCGGGTCGGGCACCTTGATGTGGCAGCGTATCAGATTGAAGCCCAGCGCCTTTGCCTGCTGCATCTCGGCTCTCACGAATTCATAGGAAGGCGGAGTGTAAACCGTGTCCGCATAGAAATCCTGATCGAGCGGAGCGCGTAGATAGATCACGTGACCGTTCAGATAGAACTTCCCTCCCCGAGTCTCAAAGGTTCGAAAGCCGAAGCGATAGTCCTGCGCGCCGCCGGTGGGGAGAGTGACGTGCACCGTGTACAGGGCGGGGTTGTGAGGCCACCAAAGCCGGGCATTGGCCAGCTTGCCGGAGAGCTCGTACCGGCCTCGATCGCGCTTGAGCTCGGCGGCTCCCGACCAGACTTCCGCCGCGTCCGGGTCGGTAATGCGGGCCTTCACTTGTAGCGGTTCGGCGATGGGAAGATCGACGGTAGGGTTCTCGACCACTGCCTGGATCTTGAAACTGCCGTCCATGCCGGCCGAGACGCGCGCATTGCCAAGGTGCATCCTGGGTCGGATATCGAGCTCCACGCTCTGCCATAAGCCGCTCGTCTGCACGTACCAGTTCTGTTTGCCGTGAGGGATTTCGGCGTACTTGATTCCTTCCACCTCTTCTTTCGGTTTCGCCCCGGGGTCAACGACCCGCACGGCAATCTGATTGTCTCCGGCGTGCAGTTGCGTCGTCACATCGAATGCGAACGGTAAGTAACCGCCCTCGTGCGAGCCCACCTTCTGGCCGTTCACATACACCTCGCACAGAAAGTCCACCGCGCCGAAACTCAGCAGCGCGACGGCGCCCGAAGGCATAGCTTCAACGTTCAACGAGCGCCAGTACCAGGCCACGCCGGCGTAGTCACGCAGATCTGCAAACTGCTGTTGCCACGAAGAAGGTACCCGCGTGGGACGCACGCTGGCGGGCGGCAAGGCAGCTAGATCGGCCACCTTCATCGTGCCCGCGGCATCGGCCACAAAATTCCAATCGCCATCCAGGGAAACGCTGGAATTCGGCGGGGCAGCCATGGAGAGGCGGCTCATACCCCAGGCCGCGAGGAACAGTATCGCCAACGCACACTTGAGACTGCGCATCAAGGACAAGTCACATCTCCTTGGAGGGTTTCCCATCCGGCCGCCCGCGGGCTGCGGGACTACGGGCGGACTAATGATAACAGTTGTTCCCGCATCCCAAGACGCGGAATGAGCTGCTCGCGGATGGGATGGACATGACCCACCGCTCTAGGACGCAGCGTGGGTCGCTCCGGCGCGGGCCGGCACAACGAACATCTCCCGGAGCACGTCTTCGCAAACCTCCAGCGTCCGGTCGATGTGAGCGTCGGTGTGGGCGTAGCTTAGGTGATTGCGTTTGAGGTTCACCGGCATCTTGAAGATGCCGCGATCGATGAGCTTGCGGCGATATTCCACGAAGCGCGCCTCGTCGTTGCGCAGCAGGTCGGAATAGCTTTCAATCGGGCCTTCCATGAAGTAGGTGAGGAACACCGAGCCGAATCCCGCCACCGTGGCGCGGATGCCCAATCGTGCGTGGATTTCGCTCAGACCTTGGCGCAGGCGGTCTCCAAGCCGGAAAATGTGTTCGTACACGGGCTCCCGCTCGAGGATCTCGAGGGTGGCGAGCGTCGCAGCGCAGCTCATCGCGTTGCCATTGAACGTGCCGGCAAAGAACGTGTCGCCACCAGTGCGCGTCTTGAAACGGTCCATGAGCGCGGCCTTGCCGGCCAGTGCCGCCATGGGGAAACCGTTGGCGATGGCTTTTCCCATCGTGGTCAGGTCGGGGATCACGCCGCAGATCGCCTGGTAGCCGCCAATGTGGTGCCGGAAGCCGGTGATGACCTCGTCGAAGATCAGGACGGCCCCGTGCGCCGTGGTCAGTTGTCGCAGCCCTTCCAGAAACCCCGGCTTGGGCAGCACGCAGCCAATGTTGTGCGGGATCGGCTCGAGAATGATGGCCGCTACTTCCCCACGATGAGACTTCAGCGCGCGCTCCACATCCTCCAGATCATTGAATGTGCAAACCAGAGTCTGCTCAAGAATCTCCGGCAGAATTCCCGCTGAGCCGGGATCGAGCTTCCCAACCTTGTCGGGGGGACTGATGATGTTGCGCAGGACGTAGTCGTGGAAGCCGTGGTAGCAGCCCTGAAACTTGATGATCTTCGGACGCCCGGTCACGGCCCGCGAAACGCGGATGGCGTGGTAAGTCGCTTCCGAGCCGGTGTTGCAAAGAAGCACTTTTTCAGCCGAGGGAACATGCTGGTGGATCTTTCTCGCAACCTCGATCTCCAGCTCGATCGTCCCCACGCCGGGGAGCATCGCGCCCTCCAGAGCCTGCATAACGCGGCGCTTCACCGCCGGATGGTTGTGACCGAGGATCGGCGGCCCGAACGCCGCCTGGTAGTCAATGTATTCATTGCCGTCGACGTCCACGAGCAGCGCCCCGCGTGTCTCCTTGAAAACCAAATGCGGCTCGACGTTCCGCAGTGAGCTGTTCACGCCGCCCGGCGTGAACCGGCAGGCCTCTTCGTAGAGTCGCTGACTGTTTGCGTAGCTTCGCCTTGCACACGCCATCAGAGTCCCCCCTTGCAAGCCGTCGCGCGGCTCGCAAGAAACACGCTGGCAGTATAACTCCAACCTTCGTGATTTTTGGCGCAGACTCTCTCCACTCCCCAACGGAGGAAAGGAATCGCACTCGGCCCAGTTTCCCAGCGCCCTTGGAATCCTGCGCCGCTACTTGTCACTCCTCCTGGGAACCCAATAGGCTTCCTGCCGGATGGCGTCGCTGGGAAAGCCACGCCGCCGGAGGATTTCCCGCGAGTTGACGATCATCTGCGCGTGTCCGCAAAGGTAGGCGGTCGTCTGCGAAGCGTCAAGCCCCAGCGCGTCAACGTATTTCCTCAGCACGTCCTCGACCCGGCCGACCTCCCCCTTCCAGGAAGGGTCTTCCCACGGCCGGCTGATGGTGGGGATGTACCGGAACCAATCGCAATTCCGGCTCAGCGTCTCCAGTTCGTCACGATAAGCGAATTCCCAGGAACGGCTGGCGCCGTGGAGTATAAACAGTTGGCATTGCGGGCGACGCCCGCTGCGAATATCCTCGGCCATCTCGCGGACCATGCTGACGAAGGGGGCGATGCCCGTCACCGTCGCAACAAACAGGTGTTGCTTGCGTCCGCTCTGCGCGTCGAAGGTGAAACGGCCTTTGGCCTGGCGACGCATCCAGAGCGTCTCTCCCACGGCCATCTTGTGCAAGGCGGGAGTCAGCCCGCCCCCCGGCACCATTTCGAGAAAAAACTCCACGTCTTTTTCGCGGGGACTCGAAACGATCGAAAAAGGACGCTCGATCATGTGGCCGCCGTCCAGAAGTCCCAGCGTCACGTATTGACCTGCCTGAAAGGCCAGCTGCGCCTCCGGCCGCATGCGCATCGTCCACAGGTCCGGGGAGAAGTTTTTGCGCTCCACAATCCGCACTTTCTGGAAATTCTCTTCGTGAAACATTGATGTCCGGCGTCCGCTCAGTATCGAGAGGTCAATTCGCCGCTCTGCGCGTCGGATGACAACCTTTCATCATACCAGAGCAAGCCGCAGGGTCTGGAGGGGGGCTATGAAGTCAGGCTGGATTGTGTTCCTTGCATATGCACACTCAACGGGAGGTGGTTCCTGTCCGCGCGCAAGCGCGCACGAGAATACGACCCACCGGCCAGTTTGCGCGGTCTCGATGCTGGCGGTTGACCGCCGGCCCGGCGGTCAGGGCGTCGCCGTCCCGGTGGGAATCCCAACAACAATGTAAATCCCCATCACGATGGCGTGAGCGACGGCGATCACGACGCACACTCCAAACACCTTGCCGAAGAACGGGCCAGTGACTTCCTTCTGCCACGCTCGCCAGGATAACGCCAGGAGGAGGACTTGCGTTAGTATCGCCAGCCCATGCAGAGGCGTTTCGAGAGGAGGCACACTCTTCATGGTCACCGAAGACCAGAGAATCGCGAATTCGTCAAAGAAACCTCCGGTGATGATGTTCACAACCCAACCGACCACCGGGGCGACGATGCCCAACATGTAGCTGTACCGGTCCTCGCCGAAGAAGACCAGGATGGCGATGGCGACGAAAATCAGGCTCTTGATCAGTTCGAAGGGGAAGAACTGAGGCAGTGCGAATGCTCCGGCAACAATCAGCACTACCGTCGTAAATGCCGTGACGAAGACTCCTCGATCCGACATATTTTGGCTCCTTCGTGGAGGACCAAGGTCTTCGACCCTCCGCAATAAAATGCAGGCCGCGCGCACCTTGGCGCGGTGCCGAGTATAGCACAGTGTTTGTTGATGAAAGCGGCGCCCGCACCGCCGCGCGGACGGGCCTTTTTCAAAGCCTGGCATCTGCGCTACACTGAGGATGCGCGCCTGTAGCTCAGATGGATAGAGCGGCAGCCTTCGAAGCTGAAGGTCGGGGGTTCGAATCCCTCCAGGCGCGCCAGATTCATTCGTGACCTGCTACCGCAAATGGGTCAAACCGCGAGGAAAGATCCAGCGCGCAGGATTCACCCTCCGAAGGTCTTCTCAAGCCAATTCAAAAGCGATGGGTGCGTGGGCGTTGAAACTACCTACAGCTCCCCTCCGTCATGTGCGTTGGGCACATGCCAAGGCGGAGGGCAATTCGGTCACTTCCGATTCAGTCCTTGCCCAACTTGCTTGCGAGAGTTAAGAGCAGTTTGCGGTTAGAGCTGGACATGCCGTCAAACATCTTCACCAGCTTGCGGCTCGCCTTGGAAAGGGTGGTCTGCTCGCCCGCCTTAACGGGCGTGGGCTTACCCTCGCCGTGGAACAGCAACTGGTAGGGCTCCATGCCCAGCGCCTCGGCGAACTTTTCCAAAGTGGCCAGCGACGGAGCGGTATAACCGCCTTCCACCCGGGAGATGTAAGAACGCAGTAGTCCGGAACGTCGTTCGATGTCGCCCTGAGACAAACCACGGGCCTCGCGCAGCTCTCTTAACCGTTTCCCGATATCCATGCAGTGCATTAAACCAGAAGTGCGATGCTTAGTCAACAGTATCTTCGCAACGAATTAGCGGGCTTCATAACGGCGCAGGCAGGGATGCCCCCGAGCAGCATTGGGGGAGGGAGTCAAGGCGCTGGTTCAGGACGCACCACCCATCCTAGCGGGTGCGCTTCCCGTGCCGCGAACACTGGCCTGCCACCCACGCCAAAACGCCGACGGCCATCGTGGCGCCGGTCATTTCACTAAGGACGGGAAGCAGCAGGGAGAGCGCCGAACGGCGGGAAACTTCCGGGTCGTTCCCGTCAGTCAAGGAAACGATTCGAGCACCGGAGCGCTTCGCGGTGTCCACCGCCTCGTACACTCGTTTCCTGACCCGCATGCGGGAGCCGGAAATCGCCAGCAGGGTTGGGCGGTGAGCGAGCGACGCCATTTCGGAAGGCAGGAGCGCGGTGGCGTTGACGGCCTCCGTCCGCACTCCGCCGATCCGGCTGAGGAGCAAGGCGGCGTGGAGCGCCGCGGGATAATAGAAGCCTCCGGCCAGCAGCGTGACTTCTTCCTGCGCCATGAGTTCTGCGGCCAGCGAGTCCATCGCCTGGGGAAGCTGTGTGAACACCCACGTCATATGGTCGGGGAGCTTGGCGAACTCCTCCTCCAGAGTATCGAACTGCGTGCTCGACCGCTTGAGGGCGCGTGCCATGAGGAAAACGATGAAGTTAATCGCAGCAGCCTGGCAGATCGCCACGGAGATTCCCTTCCCTGAATCTTGTCCGGCCCGGACGAGGAAGATTCCGTCGGACTCCTGGGCGATAGGGTTCTGCGGGCTTTCGACAAGCGCCAGCACGGTGGCTCCGCGGGCATGCGCCGACTTCGCCGCTTCCAGCGTCTCGGGAGATTCTTTGCCTGTCGAAATGAAGCACAGGACCGACCGAGGACGAAGGACCGGAAGACAATAGGCGTTGAAATCTTCCGGAGTGTGGACCACCGCCGGCCATTCCAACAGGGTCGCGCAGGCCAGCGCACCGGAGAGTCCGGCAGCGAGGCCGTGCCCCCTGCCGAGGAAATAGACCGGCAGTTCTCCCCAGCGCGTTTGCCGAATCAGGCGTTCGTATTCCGGCCGCCCTTTCTCCAGGGTTTCGCGGAGCGCCGCGGGAAGTTCGTGAATTTCCTTTCTAAGGTCGGAAGCCATGGTTTGGTGATGTCCCCGCAGATTCCGCCGGGCCTTTCATCCTGGTGCGAAGCGCCCGGCGCACCCGGAAATCGTCCCAGAAATCCTGTACGGACAGGTGCGCCCCAAAGAGCATTATCAGCGCTCCCACGAAGGCCCAGAATAGCAGTGTCACCGACAAAGCAAAAGGCCCGTAGACTTCCCGGAAACGAAACAACGGGAGCGTCAGGACGTACAGAAACCGCGCCACCGTCATCAGCACGCCGGTAATCACTGCCGCGGGAAGCACTCGCTCCACCGGCACTCTCCCGTTTGGCAGGCAAAAGTAAATGACAAAAAAGATGGACACGGCAAAGGGAATGGAAATCGTCTCGAGCAGGCACCGCGAAACGACGTGCAGGAACCCGGGCGAAGGAACCCAGTCGAGCGTGAAAGTGAGCGAGGCCTGCACCATCGTCGCCATCGAAATCCAGAACAGCGCCAGCACACCAGCGACGATAGCGAGAGCGAAAGACACGAGCAAATTGCGTAGAAAACTGCGGTTTCGTGCGATGCCCCAAACCTTGTTGAGCGAAACCTCGAGGGGGAGAAAAACACCGGAAGCCGTGAAGAGAAGCATGAAGACCGACATCGCCTGGAGCCGCGGCCGGCCCTGGACCAGTGCGATGAGATTCCTCACCACCGAATCCGTGCCCGCCGGCAAATGCACGCGCAAAAGCCCGAGAATTATTTCGTAGGCGCCTTCCCAGTGCAGCCAGCGCCGGCAGACGCTCAGAAGTATCAGGGCAAAGGGAAAAAAGGAAAGATAAACATTGGCCGCAATCGAGAAGGCGTAAGCGTGGACTTCGGTTGTGAACAGATATCTCAGGCTGGGCAGAAGAAGAATGACGATCTTCCGGACCCGACTGCGAATCCCATTCTGCCCCGGTTTTTCGTTTCTCAAAGGCATCGTACGACAGCCCATCCCGCGCAGGAGCGGCTGGACGGCCTGGCAACCATTTCTCGAATTGCCTGAGTATACCTTAAGCTCTGATCGGGCTGGGGGCTTGCCATCTGGATTGCCGCGGATGCCAGAATCATCTCAGATTGGTAGTGGGTCAGTTTGATGTGGAGGCAGCTTTACGCCGTCCGTCAGCCGACGGACGAGATAAACTCGCCTCCACATCAACCTGACCTGCTCCACTCCGCTCCACTCAGATTAGGCGAAGATTCCCGGTTTGTATTTCTGCGACGAGTGATATAATGTCTGCCTTGGCTTACAGAATCAGTCGAAAGTCGTAGGAGATTGAAGATCCCGGCACCATAAAGGTTTTCGATCATTATTCCTTAGGAAGGCACAAAGGAGCGAATCATGAGTCGAAAAAAGGAGAAACTGCGGAAGCTCGTCGCGAACGACGCCTTTTCGCGGCGCGACTTCCTGAAAGGGGCGGGCGTGGCCGTCTCAGGCGGATTGCTCGCCGGGGAGAAATCGGCGGCGGCCGCCACACCGGGCGGAAGCACGCCGATCCTCGGCCCAGGCGCCGTCCCCGTGACTTTGCGAATTAACGGCAAGGCACAGAAATTGAACCTCGAACCCCGGGTCACTCTCCTCGACGCGCTGCGCAACCACCTGGACATCACCGGAGCAAAGAAAGTCTGCGACCGCGGCACCTGCGGCTCCTGCACGCTCATCCTGGATGGCAAACCGGTCTATGCCTGCAACGTGCTGGCGATCGAAGCCCAAGGCAAGGAGATCCAGACGATCGAAGGGCTGACCGCCGGCGGCAAGCTCCATCCCATCTCGGCGGCGTTCGTCGAACACGATGCCCAGCAATGCGGCTTCTGCACGCCCGGCTTCGTCATGGCGGTCAAAGCCTTTCTCGACCGCAATCCCAGCCCCACGCTGGAGGACGTCGAGAAGGGCTTGGGCGGCAACCTCTGCCGGTGCGGAACGTATCACGGAATCCGCCTAGCTGCTCTGGAAGCCGCCAAGACCCTGAAGGGAGGAAAAGCCCATGCCTAAATGCAAATATGACTGGCCCGAACCCGGCCAGCGCAAGTTGATCGGCAAGCGCTTTAACCGCATCGACGGCCCGGCAAAATCCAGCGGGCAGGCCAAGTACTCCTACGACGTCAACCGTCCGGGGATGCTTTACGGCAAGATCGTAGGCTCCGCCTACGCTCACGCCAAGATCAAGTCGATTGACACCTCCGCGGCTGAAAAGCTGCCCGGCGTGAAGGTGCACATCATCCAGAACATCGGCTCGGAGATCTTCTGGGCGGGAGACGAAATTCTCATCGTGGCGGCTCCCACCGAGGAGATCGCCCGGGATGCCGCGGCGCGCGTCAAGATCGAGTATGAGGTTCTCCCGCACTTTGTGCACGAGGAGGACATCGACAAGGTGGGCGAGCACGGCAAAGCTACCGCTGAGCAGAAGAGCGGCGACCCTGCCGCGGCCTTCAAAGACCCCGAGGCCGTCATCTCGGAGGGAACATACGGCGCCGTGGTCATCACGCACTGCTGCCTGGAATCCCACGGGCAGGTGACGGAGTGGGAAGGACCGAACCTGAAGTTCTGGACCACGACGCAGAACGTCTCCGGGATTCCGGGAGAGGTCGCCCAGGCGCTCAATGTTCCGGCAACCAACGTCCAGGTTCTCAGCCCCTACATGGGCGGCGGGTTCGGCAGCAAGTTCGGCGCCGACCGCTGGGGCACGGAGGGCGCGAAATTCGCCCGGGAAGTCGGCAAACCCATCAAGCTGATGCTCGAGCGCGACGGCGAGCTGATGGTGGCGGGCGCGCGCCCCTCACATTTTGCGAAGGTCCGCGTGGCGGCGAAGAAAGACGGGACCATCACCGCCTGGGAGTCCGATTCCTGGAGCACCGGCGGTCCGGGCGGTAGCGGCATGGCTCCGATTCCATACGTCCTGACCGGCATTCCCAATCAGATCAAGCGCCACATTTCGGTGGCCACCAACATCGGCCCGGCTCGCGCCTGGCGTGCTCCGAATCATCCTCAGGCTTGCTTGCTGACAATGTGCGCGCTGGACGATCTCGCCGCCAAGCTCGCCATGGACCCCATGGAGTTCTTCGCCAAGAACGCGAGCCTGGCAGGGGAACGCGGGGAAGTCTACCGCAAGGAAATGGTCAAGGCGGCGGAACTCTCCGACTGGAAGAAACTCTGGCATCCGCGCGGCGATAAGACCGCCGGGCACATCAAGCGCGGCCTGGGCATGTCGTTCCACACCTGGGGCGGGCGCGGGCACAACAGCAAGTGCAACGTCGCCATCAACCCCGACGGTTCGGTGGAAGTCAGCCTGGGGAGCCAGGACCTTGGAACCGGCACCCGTACCGTTATTGCACTGACGGCCGCCGAGACCCTTGGCCTCCAGATCCCCGACATCAAGGTCAACATCGGCGATAGCGCCTACCCGCCCTCGGGAGCTTCCGGTGGCAGCACGACTGTGGGCGGCGTGAGCGCCTCCACTCGCCGTGGGACCACCGACGCGCTTGCGCAGCTCTTCGCGGCGGTCGCACCGAGCCTGGGAGCCCAGCCGGATCAACTCGAAGCTGTGGACGGAAAGATCCAGGTGAAGGGCGACGCCTCAAAAAGCCTGACCTGGAAACAGGCCTGCTCCAAGCTGGGCTTGAAGCCCATCAAGGTGCTGGGTGCAAACCCCGGCTCCTGCGAACTCGGTTCCAGCGGCGTGGGCGGCGTGCAGGTTGCCGACGTTTCGGTCGATACCGAGACCGGATTGGTGAAGATGAACAAGATGGTGGCTGTGCAGGATTGCGGCCTCATCCTAGACCTCAAGACCGCGGAAAGCCAGTGCTATGGCGCCATGATCATGGGTATCACCTACTCGCTCTTCGAAGAGAAGATCATGGACCACGCGACCGGTTGGATGGTGAACCCCAACATGGAGTTCTACAAACTGGCGGGAATCGGCGACATCGGCGAACTGGTCGTCCACATGATGACCGGACCGGGCTACGACGAGCGGGGCGTCATCGGCCTGGGCGAGCCGCCTGTGATCTCGCCCGGTGCGGCGATTTCGAATGCGGTGGCCAACGCCATCGGCGTGCGCGTCGCAACCATCCCCATTACGCCCGATAAGGTGCTGGCGGCACTGGCGAAAGGAGGGATTGCCTGATGGAAGCCTTCGAATACGCAAGCCCAACAAGCAAGGAAGACGCGGTAAAGCTCCTGGCCAATACCTGGGGTGAGACGGAAGTCTTGGCAGGCGGCACTGACCTGCTCAGCCTGATGAAGGACGGAGTTTCCACACCCAGGCGCGTCGTGAGCCTGGCCGCCATCAAAGAGCTGAAGGGCATCGAATTCAAGCCCAGCTCGGGATTACGTCTCGGCGCCATGGCCACGCTGCGCGAACTGCTCGACAGCGCCGACGTCAAAAAGCATTACCCGGCTATGATCACCGCCGCCGAGGGCGTCCGCAGCCAGCAAATCCATAGCCTCGGAACGGTGGGCGGCGACCTGCTCCAGCGCCCGCGCTGCTGGTATTTCCGCGGCGGGCATGGATTGCTCGCCCAGCACGAAGGCAAGTCGCTGGTGCCCGACGGCGAAAATCAGTTGCACGCCATCCTGGGCAACTCGGGCCCAGCGTATTTTGTCAATCCTTCGAGCTTCGCACCCATTCTGATTGCCCTGGGTGCAAAGGTTCGATTGCACGGGCCGAGCGGCGCGCGAGAGGTTTCGCTCGACAAGTTCTTCCTCACTCCCTCCGGCGACAGCCAGCGCGAGTACGATCTGAGGCCGAACGAGATCCTCACTGACATCATGGTGCCCGCGCCCGGCGGGGCCAAGATGGCGGTCTACGAAGTTCGGCAGAAGGAAGCGCTCGACTGGCCCCTTGCCGCCGCGGCAGTCGTCTTGAACCTCAGCGGCAAGTCGGTGAAGTCGGCTCGAGTGGTCCTGGGCCACGTGGCGCCCGTGCCCTGGCCCTCGCCCGAGGCGGAAGCGGCGCTCGCCGGCAAGACCGTGAGCGATTCGGTCGCCGAAGAGGCCGGCAAAGCCGCCGTCGCTAAAGCGACACCGCTCTCGAAGAACGCCCACAAAGTGCAATTGGCGCGGGTGGCCGCGAAGCGCGCCATTCTCGCCGCCGCCCAAGGAGGTGCATAGCCATGGCCGAACCCACGAATCTCCCTGTCGTCCAGAGCCATTGCCGCTTCCTGCGCTCGAAGGAAATGTTCATCGATGCGGAGCCCGACCACACCGTTCCCAGCTCCCGCAGCGGGCATTTCTGGTGCGTTCACACCCAGACCGTGATCGGCCCGGACGGCAAGATTGTCAAAGATGAGGAATGCCGCCCCGACCGCATCTGTTTCGATGCGTTTTGAGTTCTACCGTAGCGCCGGCATCCTGCCGGCCCACCCATCAGCCGCCGAGACGGTGGCGCAAAAGCGTAGGGGCGATTCGTGAATCGCCCCTACATCACTCCTCCACTCAGGTTCTTCATTGCTCTATCCCTCCGCCCCGCCAGGCCTCTTCACTTGCTGTAACCCCGAGTCTTCCGCTATCATCTAATGGGTCAGGGCGACCGGAAAACTTCAGCGGGAGGTGCAGGCATGCGGAGAACTCTAACCGCAGGGGTCATGGGTTTGTTGCTCATGGCAGGAATGGGCGTGTCAGCGCGAGCGGCCATCCAGGGCGATTACGTGGAAGTGCGCAGTGCGGATATTTACGCCGGGGCGTGCTACGCCAACTCGGAAGTCGGGCTGGTGGGCAAGGAAGCGATGCTCGCCTGGAAGGTGAAATCAGGAAACTGGCAGGGAGTGGACGTCAGCGGGCTGGGCGTGGTCGCAGTGGTCAGGGCCAGCGCCACCCTGGGCGACCCTTATCACAGTCCCCTACCCGCCCGGGCGGTGTTGATCCTCGACCAGCGCGCCAGCGCCGCGCAGCGCCTGGCGCTCACGAAGTTTGTGCAATCGATGGCCGGGCCGCTGGTCGAGAACGTCGTGCGCGTGGAGACGGCGCCCATTGATCTCGAGGTCTCCGGCGACCATCACGACGCGCGCGCCAAGGTCGCGGCCGGCAGCCTCGCTCACATCGAGACGCGCGCCCTCTGCCATGGCGATCATTTGTGCGGCAACGAATTCGTTTATTACCCGCCGCTCACCGAAATCAGCCATGCCATGCCCGCATTCACGATTGAAGAGGCTTTCAGTGGCCGGGGACTCGACACGGTTTGGCGGCGGGCTGACAAGCGCAGCGCGTTCGTGGGCACGTTTGCGCGGTGAAATGAAGATGTCACCCTGAGCCCGTTCGTCCGTCGGCTGACGGACTCAGGGTAAACTCCGCGAAGGGTCTGCATTGGCCTGCTGCGAGAAGAACTGCAGATTCTTCGCTTCGGCGAAGAACGCCCTCGCCCAGAATGACGTGCTGATCCGTCAGTTTTGTCCCTCGCTTGATCCTCGCGTCGGAAACGGGAAGTCGGTCGGCTGAGGAACTTCCCGTTTCCGTCATTGTGCATCATAATTAAGGAGGAGGTTCATTCATGCGCTCTGTGATCAAGTCCATTTTCAGCTTGACCGCTCTTCTCGTCTTTGCCGCTTGCGCGTTTGCGCAGAGCAACTACAAAGTTGAAGCGGTGGCGGCGCCGGCAGCGGCCGACGTTCCACAAGCGCTCCTCGACGCGCTCGAGGCGCAAGGCGCACGCGTCGTCGGAGACAGTGGCACGCTCTGCGAAGTGTGGCTGCGCAAGGGAATGACGCTCGGGCAGGCCGCCGGGGGCCTGGGCGATGTGATGTATGGCCAGCTCGGCGCGGGCAACCTCATCGGGGTGCTTCACTTCCCCGCCCCGGGCGCGGACTTTCGCGGCCAGCCCATCAAGGCCGGCTATTACGCGCTGCGCCACGCGCTGATTCCTCAGGACGGGGCGCACATGGGCGCCTATGCCACACGCGACGCGCTGGTTCTGACCCCGGTCGCGGCGGACACGCAGGTTGACCAGACGCTGAGCTTCGAGGATATGGTCAAACTCGCCAAGCAGGCTTCCGGAGCGCCTCACCCCGCCTTCCTGGTGATGAGCGCCGTGAGTGACGGCGCGACGTTCCCTTCCGTGGTCAAGGATGATATGGGCCATTGGAACCTGCAGCTCAAGATGCAGGGCAAGAATGGCGAACTCGCCATCGGCATCACCATCGTGGGCAAGTGGGAAGGGGCGTAATTCGCTCTTGCGACGCAGAATCAGCATTACTCTGCTAATGTCCGTGCTCAGTCTGGCGGCTTGCGGTCTGGCGGCAGGCACCGAGGCAAGGCCTGTCCTGCCGCTGGAAGGCAAGCTGATACGCCTGCCCAGTGGTCCGGCGTTGCGCGTCCAGGGCAAGGATTACCCTCTGAGCACCGTGCGAACCTGGCACTTCAACACTTTGCTCGACAAGCGACTCGAGGGCCGCGAAATCCGCGTGGAAGGCGAATGGGCGGCGGACGGCACACTGAAGGTGCGCCAGTTCTACACCGTGAAAGACGGCAAACTCCACCGCGTGCGCTATTTCTGCGAGGTCTGCAACATCGAAGCGCTCGAGCCGGGCAACTGCGTCTGCTGCCAGGCCCCCACCGAACTCCAGGAGATCCCCGTCTCCAAATAGTGTGTCCCGTTGACAGTCCTCTCGACCCGATGCCACAATGGAATCACGGTCGCAGACCGTACCCGTCAGTGTGGTGAGCGTAGCTCAGCTTGGTAGAGCGCCAGACTGTGGATCTGGACGTCGCGGGTTCGAATCCCGTCGCTCACCCCAATTCCCTTCTAGTCCAACGATTTCCCCTTGTGGGGGGGCAAATGCAGGGCAAGGTTTTTGTCGGAATCGACATCGGCGGAACGAAGACGGCGGTGGTGCTTTCGGCCGAGCCGCCGACTGTGCTGGGACGCGAGGAGTTCGCTACGCGCCCGGCCAAGGGGCCGCAGTTCGCGATCAGCCACATCAAGCGCGCCACGGATGATCTGCTGGCGGCGCAAGGGATCCATCGGGACGCGGTGGTCCGCCTAGGCGTGAGTTGCGGCGGGCCGCTCGACCGCGTGCGCGGAATCATACAATCGCCGCCCAACCTGCCGACCTGGGACGACCTGCCGCTGAAGACCATTCTGGAAGAAGAATTCAAGGTGGAATGCCTGATCGAGAACGACGCCAACGCCGGCGCGGTCGCCGAGCACCGCTTCGGCGCGGGCAAGGGTTGCCAGAACATGGTCTTTCTCACCATGGGCACGGGACTCGGCGCGGGTATCATCGCCGACGGGCGGCTCTATCGCGGCACGAACGATCAGGCGGGGGAGATCGGCCATGTGCGGCTGACGCGCAGCGGGCCCGTCGGCCACAACAAGCCGGGCTCGGCGGAGGGCTGGGCGAGCGGAGGCGCGATGGCGCAACTGGCGGCGCAAAGCGTCGCCAAGGCGCAGCGCAAGGGGAAGAAAACCCTGCTCGCCGATCACATTTGCAGCGGCAAAGCCATCACCGGCAGAGACGTGGCGACAGCAGCGCGCAAGGGCGACGCGGTGGCGCTCCGCCTGCTGCGCTCGACGGGCGAGCGGCTGGGCGAGGTGCTTGCTATTCTCGTGGACGTGCTCAATCCCGAGCGCATCGTCATCGGCGGGCTGGCGATGCGGCTGGGCGATCTGCTTCTCGATCCGGCGCGCCAGGTGATGCAGCGCGAAGCGCTGGGCGTATCCGCCAGCGTCTGCCAGATCGTGCCCGCGGCCCTGGGCGAATCGATTGGTGACACTGCCGCCCTCTGTGTCGCCCTGGGAATCTAGAAGCTCGCGAAGGGTAATGGAAAAGGGAAGGACCGGCTGGCCGGGAACCCGGCGCCGCTATTTCTTGGAAGTCATCCCCGCCAGCAGTGCGCCGACGACCACAATCACAAAGAAGAAGAAAAGAGCTTTGAAGAGCATGGGACCCGTCCGCACACGATAAGTGGTGAGCTCACACGCGCGGCGGAGCCGTCGTCAACATCCACCGCGGAACATCCACCGCGGAACCTCCGCCGCGCCTCCGGACACACTAATTAATCGCGATCGTCACCGCTCCCCGGTAGCGGTTCTTGAGCGGCGCCTTGACAGAGGTACTCTCCTGTGGGCTGGCCGTCACTTCGATCCGCCAGGGCTCGAAATCCGGCCGGGTGAGCTCGATCTGATGTTTTCCTTCCGGCAGCTTAAGATCCAGAGGAGAGTAGCCCACCGGCTGGCCATCCACCGTGATGGTGGCCCTGGGCGGCACCGATTCGACGTGGACCGTACCGCCGTTTTCCTTGCTCTTCTCCTCGAGCTTCTGCCGATTTTCCTGCATGACGGCGTCGAGGTTTTTCGAGGCCGCCGTGGGGATCTTTAATGGCGTCCGCTGGCCGCCACTGAAAGCCGATTGGACGCGCGACCCGAGCGCCGTCCCGGCTCGGGAAGTTATTGCCGTTGACTTGCTCGCCGCCGCTCCATACTCGACGGCCGCCTGCCCGAAAGCAGAGAGCACAAATACCGCTTGCACCAGAACAACCAGCACAACCGGGAGGAGCAACCTGCACGTTACCTTCATTGTCACCCCCTGTCCACGTCCCTGACCTACTTCCCCAGTAAACTCCCCCTTGCCCCGCAGAGTCAAGAGCACAGGTGTGCCAGGCGCAGTCTGAATTGCGCTGTCACGCCAGGCTGCAGCCCGCCAGCTGGCGGACATTTGCCTCCCCGAGGGACGGCGCTACAAGTGAGATCCGGACCGTACCCTGCGCCGCAGCGGCGATTTCCGAGGCGCGGAGATTTGACTGAGGTCTCCTGCGCGGTTATGATGCTGGCAGGAGGCTGGGCGTGTAGCTCAGCGGATAGAGCATCGGCCTTCTAAGCCGAGGGTCGGGGGTTCGATTCCCTCCACGCCTGCCACATCCCGCAGATTCCGTTTCCTCTCATCGTGCCGCCGGACGATTGACCAATCGTGCGGGCGGAAGTAGTCTAGACAGCCGCAGTTCGCGGACTTAGGAATTTCCCTGCTGACGAGCGGCGCATTGCGCCAGTTCGGTTCGCCTCAGAATCTGTCCGACGATCTGAGGCAGGAGACCATCGTGATCCCTCTCAAAGATCTCTACCAGTGGTGCAGGATTCCGCGCGAGGAACTGGTCCATCATCCGAAGCGGCGCGTGCCGCTACGCCTGGTGCGCGACTCGCAGGAGATGGGCGAGGTGATGGCGCGCGAGGTCGTGGACGTGGTCGCAGCCGCGAACGCTCGCGGCGCCGCTTCGCGCCTGATCGTCCCCTGCGGACCCACCTGCTGGTACGCTCCGTTCACCACCATGGTGAACGGCGAAAACGTGTCGCTGCGCGACGTCACCGTCTTCCACATGGACGAATCCCTCGACTGGCAAGGGCGCGTCCTGCCGCGCAATCATCCTTACAATTTCCGGACGTTTATGGAACAACACTTCTACGGCGGCATCCGGCCGGAGCTCGCCGTGCCCGAGGAGCAGCGCTACTGGCTCTACCCGTGGACGATGGAGAAGGTGCGGGCGGCGATCGCGGAGGCGCCCGTCGATCTGACCCTGGGCGGCTGGGGGCAGGACGGCCACGTCGCTTACAACCAGGCGCGCCGCCACCCCTACAGCCAGATCACCTTGGAGGACGTCGCCAACTCCACGGTCCGCGTGCAGGAGAATAATCTCGATACGATGCTGGCGCTCGCCCAGCGGACGTTCGGGACGGCGTGGCAGTTCGTTCCGCCCATGTCAATCACGTTGGGCGTGCACGAGTGCCTGGGGGCGAAGAAAGTTCGCGTGTTCAGCGACACCGGCGCCTGGAAGCAGACCGCGCTGCGCGTGGCGCTCTTCTCCGAACCCACGCCGGAATTCCCTATGACGCTGCTGCAACGCCATCCCGACGCGCTCATCACCGCGACCCTGGAGACGGCTCGCCATCCCATCAGCGAGCATCCGGAATGGGAACTGTTCTGACCACGCGCCGTGGCGCCGCGCCTTGGTAGGGGCGATTCATGAATCGCCCTCTTTCGCGGGGGGCAATTCGTGAATTGCCCCTACCTGTTATCCGCGCCATCTGGCCGTTGACACAGTACAGCGAGGGAACACAGGAGGCCATCCGCCATGAGAACTCTGCATCTCGGTCCCCACGCCCGCTGGCGGCAGCTGGCGGGCGTAGGCGGCGTCGGGACCGGCCTTTTTTTCGCGCTCGACGGCACCCACGATTTGGGGCGCAACGAAAGCCGCCTGGGCCGTCTGCTCGACGTGCGCGACTACTGCAAGCTGCACATCATCGCACATTACGTCGCCGTGCTGCTGGGAGCGCGCCCAAACGGCAAGCCGTTCCATATCCTGCCCATCGCACGCGTTGGCGACGACGACCGCGGCCGCCGCATGATTGCCGACATGGCCGGCGTGGGCATGGATACCCGCCAGGTGCGATTCGACGCCCGCCGGCCCACGCTTTTCAGCGTTTGCTTTCAATATCCGGACGGCGCGGGCGGCAACATCACCACCAGCGACTCCGCCGCCGCCGCGCTGACGCGGCGCGACATCGATCGCGCCCGGCCATTTCTCAAATCGCGCCAGGGCGGATGGATGGCCTTGGCCGCGCCCGAGGCGCCGCTCGACGCGCGGATTCATCTGCTGAAACTGGCGACGCGCGCTCGAGCCTTCCGCGCCGCCTCGCTCGCCACCGGCGAAGTTGCCGCCGCCCGCAAGCTCGGCATGTTTGCCATGCTCGATCTGCTCTCGCTCAATCAGGAGGAAGCGGGCGCGTTGCTCGGCAAACCGTTCGACGCCGCCAGCCCCTGGACGTTTCTGGAAGCGCGCCGGACGGCACTCGCCGCGTTTCCACCCCACGCGCGCCTGGTGGTGACGGCGGGGCCGCGCGGCGCGTTTGGCTTCGATCTGGCGACCGGCGAATGGGACTATTGCCCCGCGCCCAAAGTGAAAGTGGCCAGCACGGCGGGGGGCGGCGACTCGCTTCTGGGCGCGCTCCTTTGCGGGGAAGCGGTGGGAATGCCTTTCATCCATCCGGTAGCCCCGCGCACGAAATTCACCGAGCGGCCGCTCGCCTCGGCGCTCGATTTTGGCGTGCTCCTCGCCAGCCTCAAGGTGACTTCGCCGCATACGATTCACCCCGACGCCAATTTGGACGCCCTATTGCGCTTTGCCCGGAAACTCGGCGCGACCTTTGTGCCGGAGATCAAGCGGCACTTCACCGCCGCCGCTGGCGGAAAGTGAAAGCGGCTCGATTCTTGCCGCGAAATGTGCTACAGATTTCTTGGGGTGTTAGTGCGCTGCCGTGAGACACCTGCCCAGCACAAATCGCCGCCGCTTCCTTTTCGCTGCCGGGGCATTGCTCCTCGACAAGTCCCTTTCGTCTGCAACGGCTGCTTCCCCTGCCAAATCGCGGGTCGTGGTCAGTCGCGATGCGCAGCTTCGCCAGGGCGGCGCGAGTCTGGATGGCGGGCGGCTCCTCGCGCTCCTTGACCGCGGCATTCAGGCCATGTTCGACCGCGACACGCCGCAGGAAGCCTGGCGGCAAGTCGTGCGTCCCGGCGAGGTCGTGGGACTGAAGGTGAATTGCCTGGCGGGGCGTGGCATCTCCACCAACCCTCAACTCGTCGAGGCCGTCTGCGAACGCCTGCAGCAGGTCGGCGTCAAAGACATCGTCATCTGGGACCGGCTGAATGCCGACCTCGAAAGCGCGCGCTTCCACGTCAAGGAAAAAGGGGCCGGCGTGCGCTGCTTCGGCAACGACACGCTGGGTTACGAAAGCGAGCTGGCAACGTTCGGCAGCGTCGGCAGCCTCCTCAGCCGGACGCTCACCGCGGTCTGCGACACAGTGATCAGTCTGCCCGTCCTCAAGGACCACGGCATCACCGGCGTCACCATGGCGCTCAAGAACGTGTTCGGCGCCATTCACAATCCCAACAAGTATCACCTCGACGTCGGCAATCCTTACATCGCCGACGTCAACATGCTGCCGCCGATTCGCCGCAAGTTTCGCCTGCACCTCTGCGACGCGACGACGGCGCAGTACGAAGGCGGGCCGTCCTTCATGCCGCAGTGGACATGGCCTTTCAACGGACTGCTGGTAGCGCGCGACCCGGTGGCGCTCGACGCGACCGGATGGCAAATCATCGAGCGCCAGCGCGCCGCGAAAGGCATGAAGCCGCTGAAGGAAATGAAACGCGAGCCGCGCTACATCGCGACCGCCGCGGACGCCAACCACCGGTTGGGGACGAATGATCCCAAAGCGATTGAATTGGTGGAAGTGTGAGGGAAGGATTCAGGATTCAGAAGTCAGGAGTCAGCATGAAGGACAGCATGGGGAGAGAGAAGACTCTACGCCTTGACCTCACCCCTGACGGCGAGGCTGTAGCGCCGGCCGGCGTCCGCCCCGGTGCCATCTGCGACCGGCGGGCTTTCTTGAAGACGGCTTCCCTTCCCTGCCTCGCCGCGTGCGCGGGCGCCGTCGCAGGGACGCACGGCCTCGTTCCCCTGCTGGCGGCGGAAAGCGACGCGCAATTCATCCGCGAGGCGCAATTCTACGAAAAGCAACCCTACCGGAAGATCAAGTGCAAACTCTGTCCGCGCGAATGCGTGATCGACGACCACGAGCGCGGCTACTGCGGCGTGCGCGAGAATCGCGGCGGGACTTACTACACGCTGGTCCATTCCCGCGTGGCGACGGCGCATATCGACCCCATCGAGAAGAAACCGTTCTTCCACTTCCTGCCCGGAGCGATGGCGTTTTCGATCGCCACCGCCGGCTGCAACGTCAACTGCAAGATGTGCCAGAACTGGGAAATCTCCCAGGTCCGCCCCGAGCAGGTGCGCAGCACCTACGCGCCGCCCGAGCGGATCGCGGAACTCGCGCAGCAGAACCGCTGTCCGGTCGTCGCCTACACCTACAGCGAGCCGGTGATCTTCTACGAATACATGACGGACACGGCGCGCGCCGCGCACGAAGCCGGCATCCGCAGCGTGGTAGTGACGGGCGGCTACATCACCGAAGACCCGCTCAAGAAACTCTGCAAAACGGTGGATGCCATCAAAGTGGACCTCAAGGCGTTCTCGGAAAAGTTCTACAAGGAAATCGTAAACGGCGAAATGAAGCACGTCCTCAACGCGCTGGTGACCATCCGCCAGCAGGGCACGTGGAGCGAAGTCGTTTACCTCGTCATCCCGACGCTCAATGACAGCGACGCGGAATTCCAGGCGCTGGCGAAGTGGGTCAAGACCGACCTGGGCCCGGACGTGCCCTTGCACTTTTCGCGCTTCCATCCCGAGTACCTGCTGAAGAACCTGCCGCCCACGCCGCTGGAGACGCTGGAGCGCGGCAAGGCCATCGCCGACGCCGAGGGCTTGCACTACGTTTACATCGGCAACGTTCCCGGCCATCCCGCGGAGAGCACTTACTGCCCCCGGTGCCACAAGGTGGTCGTCGAGCGCGCCGGCTACACCGTGAGCGGCGTGTACATCAAGAACGGCAAGTGCCGCTATTGCCAGCAGCCCATCCCGGGAGTATGGTCGTAACGAGAACGCGCCAACGGTTCCACCCGCCCTCGCCCAAGGTCGTGCCATGAAGACTGTTTTCACACTTTTCCTCGTCCTCCTTACATCCTTCGCGTGCCAAGGCGTCGCCCCGCAAGGGCCGAAGGTCCGCCAGCCCGCCGTGGCGGGAGCGTTCTACCCCGGGGACGCCAAAGAGCTTGCCGGGGTCGTGGACGGATTTCTCGCCAAAGCGGTGGTGGAGCCCGTTGACGGGCAAATCATCGCCCTCACGGCGCCGCATGCGGGCTATGAATATTCCGGGCAGGTGGCGGCGCACTCCTTCGCGCTGCTCAAGGGCCGCAAAATCGCGCGCGTGGTCGTGATCGCTCCTTGCCACATCGAGGCCTTCCCTTTCATCTCGATCTATGACGGCGACGCGTACGCGACGCCGCTGGGGACAATCCCCGTCGACAAAGAATTCGCCCGGCGCCTTGCCGCGCAGAATCCGCAGATTAAGATTTCGGAGCGCGGGCACGGGATCGTACAGGGCCGCGGCGAGCATGCGCTGGAAATCGAGCTTCCCTTCCTCGAAAGAACGCTGGGCGAATTCAAGCTGGTGCCCATCGTGATGGGGGATCAGAACTACGACCTGGAGCGCGCGCTGGGCGTGGCCCTGGCGAAAGTCATCCGGGAAGGGCGACCCAAGGACCCCGCCACGCCTCTTGACACGTTGATTGTCGCGAGCTCCGACCTCTCGCACTATCATCCCTATGACGACGCGGTCCTCCGCGACCGAAAAGTGCTTAACGCCCTCGAGGAGTGGGACTACTTCAACATGGCGCAGAACTTCGAGCGCGGCATCTGGGAAGCCTGCGGAGGCGGGCCCATCGTCGCCGCCATGATCGCCGCCGAGCGGCTGGGAGCAAATCGAGCCAAGGTGCTAAAGTACGCCAACTCCGGAGACTCGACCGGAGACAAAAGCCGGGTGGTGGGTTACGGCGCCGCAGTGTTCTATGCGGACAATTCCAAGCGCACCGACAAGCGCCGCCAGTTCTCGCTGGGCCAGGCCGAGAAAGGCACTCTCTTGAAGATCGCGAAGCAATCCGTGAAGGATGCGGTGAAGGAGCGGAAAGTCTTTCAGCCCTCCTCCGACCACCTCGCGGCGATCGAGCAGGACCGGGGCGCCTTCGTCACCCTCAAGGAGCACGGCGAGTTGCGCGGCTGCATCGGCTACATCTCCCCCGTGAAGCCGCTCTATCTCACCGTGCGCGACGTGGCCGCAGCGGCGGCGCTGGAAGACTCACGCTTCCGGCCGGTGGAGCTCCGCGAGTTGCCGCTACTGGAATTCGAGGTCTCGGTCCTCTCCCCGTTGCGTCGCGTGACCGACATCAAGCAGATCAAGGTGGGCGAGCACGGCCTGGTGATGCGCAAAGGGGATCGCGAAGGGTTGCTGCTGCCGCAAGTCCCCGTCGAGCAGCATTGGGACCGCGCGACATTTCTCGAGCAGGCCTGCTTGAAGGCCGGCCTCCCGCCCGGCGCCTGGAAGGACGAGGCGACCGACATCTTCCTGTTTACGGCCCTGGTCTTCGGCGAACCCACCCAGCCGGAGCCGCCTGATCTCGACGCGACTCACATGCCGCAACGGGAATCGCAGCGAGGACTGCCGGGCCAAGATTTACCACGGCCATGAGGATGGCGCTGCGCAGAAAGCCGTAGACGGGAAACAGAAACGCGCTGAGCGCCACCGCACCTACGCAGGCACCCGCCAGGTCCAGGCCGTAGAGCATGCCCGGACTGCGCGGTGATTCCCCCGCAAAATACACCCGGCTCGCCAGCGGAAACTGGTAGCCGCCCAGTAACCCGCCAATCAGGGCGATGAGCGGAAATGCGATGCGGCTCACCACCCACAGGGCGGCTTCACTCTCCAGACGCGCGAAGGAGGCGAGCAGGGCGTAAAGGAGAATCGGCGCCAGTGCGGCGGTGAATTGCAGCAACGCCACGGCGCGTAGGGCGAGCAAGGAGGCTTCGTCGGGCCGGGCCGTGCGCCCCGTGGCAAGGCTGTGCGTCGAACGCCAGGCCCCCAGCGCCATCCCCGCCATGAAGGCGGCCACGACGATCGCCAACTGGTGGTAGACGTAGCCGTAGATGGCCTGAAAGCCGAGGAGGAGAAGGATTTCGAGGGCGATTAAAGTGAACCCCATCATCACGACGCACGATCCGGCCACCAGCTTGTAGCGCCGTGCGGCAAGTCCCGACCCCACAGGCTCCGCCCAAGCCGCGGACCGGCGGCCAAACACGGCAGCAATCAGCGCGCCCAGCGCCAGCATCGCAATAACCACGGCAAAGAGCAGTTCCCGGAAACTGAGCCGCCCGAGCGTCGCCAGCCATCCCGCCGACCCGCGGCCGAAGCGCGCGCTCGCCAATTCCACATTCAGAAAATATCCCCGGGGAGCGAAATCGCGATTCAGTGGCGTCGGCGCTGGCGGCTCGATCTGCTGCTCAAGATCGACCTGGCGGTCGGGTGACATTCGGAACGGCAGGTAGTACTCGCGGACGTAGCTCGTCTGCAGATGCCGCGCGCGCAACCGCGCGATGAGCACTTCCGGCGCCGTGGTGAGAACGCCGGCTTGGCGGGCGGCAAAGAAATGAACCGTCTCGCCGGGCAGTGCGGCGACCTGCGGAAACACCTCGCGGAGTGTGGCGTTGAGGCAGCGGAACAACGCCACGCGCTCCGGGCTGAGGTAGTTCTCCGACGAGGGGAGCTGAAAGGAGAGGATTCCCCCGGGCGCGAGCCGCCGCGCCGCCTCACGATAGAATTCCTGGGTGTAGAAGCGATTGAGCTGCGCCGTCTGCGGCTCCGGCACGTTGACAATCACCACGTCGAATACCGCTTGGGAAGTCTTCAGGAACAACCGGCCGTCCAGATGATGGATGCTCAAGCGCCGATCGGCGCGCGCGGAAGCCCACGCCTCGGCAAAATACATCTCGGCAATATCGAGAATGGCCGGGTCGAGTTCCACGTAATCGACGCGCTCGAGAGTCGGATGCTGGAGCGCTTGCTGCAAACTGCCATTGACCCCGCCGCCAATCAGCAGCAAGCGCTTCGGGGCGGGATGCTCGAGCAGGGCGAAATGCACCGCTTCCTCCGCCGCGGCAGCGTCAGGAACCGTCGCCACTACCAGACCGTTTTCGTAAAGGCTGCGCGCGCCTTCAGTTTCGACAACGACGAGATTGCCGTAGCGTGAATTCCGGCTGTCGATGAGCCGGAAGCCTTGCCAGAGCCGTGCCAGAGAATCTTGCTCGAGGCGTGGCGTCGCGAGGGGCAAGAACACAAACCCGCCAGCCGCGATAACGAGCGCCATCGTGGCGCGTCGCTGCGGTCCTCGCCTCAGTGCGAGCGCCGTGGCGGCCAGGAGGTTCGCCAAGGCGACGAGCATCGCGATCTGAAAAGCGTTGAGATAAGGGATCAGCGCGACGCTGGCCACGAGGCCGCCCATTCCCGAGCCGAGCGCTTCGAGCAAATAGACTGAGCCGGTGGCCGCCGCCATCGCCGCCCCTGTCTCTTGCGCGCACAAGCGGCTCCCGGCGGCAAACATGCACCCCGAAAGCAGGCAGAAGAAGCTGAGCGTGGCGAGCGAGGTCAGAAACATCGTGCCGGGGCCCAGCAGTTCACCGGGCGTCGCGTGCATCAAGCTCCGGCTGGCCCGCACCGCGTAAATCGTGGCTGGGAACACCAAGGCGACGAGCACCTGCAGGCCCGCCATCAGATGACGCGAGTTGGAGACTTTCATGGCCAGCCGCCCGGCGAGGCTGCTGCCGAGGGCTGTCCAGAGCAGCCAGTTCGCGAGCATCAGGCCGAGGGAAATCTCGTTGCCCAGGAAAACCACAATGAGCTCGCGCATCAGGACGATCTGCGCGACCACGGCCGTCGCACCCAGGAGAAGCAGGACGGCGGTGACTTCGTGCGGCAAGCGCGCTGCGCTTGGCCCGGCGTTTTGGAATTCCCTTTGCTCGCACATGGCAATAGAATTGAGGTCAGGCGGGTTGCCACCGCTCGCCCGGCCTCGCGGAGCCTAGATTATGACCCTTGAATCGCCGCCCACCAAGCGCCGTGACGTTCTCCTGAAAATTTTGCGGCTGGGAGGACTAAGCGCCGCCACCGGCGGAGCGGCGTGGTGGTTGAAAAGGCGCAGCCAGCGGCCTGAGGAAGCCTTCGCTGCGAGCGTCGTGCGCAATTTCACCGTCCCCGCCGACCCGCAACTCCCCCAGATGTCCGTCGCGCAAGGCGACGACCCGCGCACCCTGACGCGCAAGGCCATTGAGGCGGTGGGCGGGATGAAGCGCTTCGTCGCGCGTGGCGACGTGGTGGTGGTCAAGCCCAACATCGCCTGGGATCGCACGCCCGAACAGGCCGCCAACACCAATCCCCAGGTGGTGGCGGAAATCGTGCGGCTCTGCCAGGAGGCAGGCGCCAAGAAAGTGATTGTCACCGACGTGAGCTGCAACGACCCGCGGCGCTGCTTCCAGCGCAGTGGCATCGCTGCCGCGGCGCGCGCCGAGGGAGCGGAAGTCCCGCTGCCCGAGGAACGCCGGTTCAAGGAAGTCGATCTGCGCGGCGACGTGCTCACCGCCTGGCCGGTGCTGGAATATTTCCTCACCGCCGACAAGATGATCAACGTTCCCATCGCCAAGCACCACAGCCTGACCGGGGTCACGCTGGGCATGAAGAATTGGTACGGCATTCTGGGCGGGCCGCGCCACCGCCTGCACCAACGCATCCAGGAAAGCCTGGTCGATCTGGCCGACTTCATGCGCCCCACGCTGACCGTCATGGACGCCTATCGGATTCTCCTGCGCGGCGGCCCGACCGGCGGAAACCTCAGCGATACGGTGCTGAAGAAGACCGTGGTCGCTTCCACCGACCCCGTCGCCCTCGATGCCTACATCGCCAAAGCCTATTGGGATCTGGATGCCGGCAAGCTGCCCTACTTGAAATTGGCTGAGGATCGTGGTCTGGGCAAATTAGACTTCGACAAATTACGCACTCGCGTGGTGACTGCCTGACCGGCGCAGCAGGGGGTGGGGTCTTAGGGGGCCCGGTGGGGAGGCAACGGTCGAGGGGGTTCGAGGCGGAGCGTGGGGAGGAATTCTCTTAGGAATGCCAGTCCTGTTTCGTCCATGGAGAGGAATTCCAGGCCTCCTTCACCTTTGCGGTTTTTCCATCTGACCTTCACTTCGCGCCGAAATTCTTTCCCTCGCCAGTTGATGGCGAACTCGCAATCCTCGCCCACCGCCACCGAGCCCAATCCCCTGACCCGGCAGCCCTGCGTGCTGATGTTCAAAACGGTGAGGTCGATGGCGATGGCGCCGCGGCCCCGGAACAACTGGGCGGGCCCTCTAAAAACGTACCGGGGAGTCGGGGTACGCCATGCCATAAATCGCAAGCCTACTCGTCCTCGGACTCGAACGCAACCCGAGGACGTCCGCCTCAGGGCCTGCGCGGTCGGTGGGAGCGGGTAGCCCCGGCAGGGGCGGAAGAGCTTAGCCCATGGCGTAAGCCATGGGGTTAGCCGACCCACCCTCTCCCCTGCCCCCTCCCCCGCCCACGCGGGGGAGGGGGATGAAGGGGGTGGGGATATCCCGTCCCCAGGGCTCGCGCCCTGGGCTAAGTTCTGCCGGCCCTCCGGGCCTTGCGCATCCGCCCCCCGCCCTCCGGGCATTGAACCTCCGGCACTCGCAGACAACAGACGGACCCACTACCACTGACAGCTACTCCAACGAGGTGTATACTCCGCCCGATCGGGGCGCGCGCGCTGTAGCGGCGCTCTATGAGCGCCGAAAACAGACTCGGCGATCCCTTCCTGTGTCAGGGCAGGCTCCGATCGCCGTTACAGTGGGAGGGTGGACGATGATTTCGCGGCGGCGGTTCTTGGGTGGAATGTGCGCGGGAGCGGTTGCGCGTCCGGCGCAAGGCTCGGCATTCCAGACTGTGGCGCTGCGCACGCATGAGTGGTTTGGCGACACGATTGAGATGTTCCCTTTCCCGGCGGAGTGGCGCGTCTCGGTGCAACACATGAAGGGGCATCTCACCCCGCCGCTCGATGCCGCCGCCATCCGCGAGCGTATTCTCAATCCTGTCGGAACGAAATCCCTGCGCGAAATAGCCGCCGGCAAGACGACCGTCGCCATCGCCTTCGACGATCTCACGCGGCCCACCCCCACCTACGAAATCGTTCCACACGTTGTCGCCGAGCTGCGCGCGGCGGGCATTCGCGACGAGAACATCCTCTTCGTCACCGCCTACGGCGCCCACTACCAGATGAATGGCATGGAAGTCGAGAAGAAATTGGGCCAGGACGCCGTTCGCCATCATCCCTGGATCAATCACAATATCTGGGAGAACCTCGCCGATCTGGGCACGACGCGCGCCGGGAATCAGATCCTGGTGAACACCTACTACCACAAGGCCGATGTGAAGATTACCCTCAGTGGCCTCAAGGCCCACGGCACGCCCGGTTACGGCGGCGGGCCTAAGCTGATCCTGCCCGGCATCTCCGGAATGAAGAGCATCCGCTACATGCACCTGGAAATCAAACGCGCCCCGCGGCCCGCAAAAGGGCCGGACGGCATTCCCATCTTGCGCATGTGGGAAAACGAGCAGCGCCAAGACATGATCGAAGCGGCGCGCAAGGTGGGCGTCGATTACAGCGTGCAGACGGTCTACAACCAGGACCGGCGGCCCGTGCGCGTCGTGGCCGGTGACATCGTTGAGGCGCACCACCAGGCGGCGCGCTACGCCGTCAATCAGCTTGCGACCGAATATGCGCGCCAGGCCGATGTCGTCGTCGTGAACGCCTACCCCAAGGGCTCGCAGCTCCACGAGCACTTCCATTGGGGCGCGCAGGGATTGGAGGATGGCGGAAGCATTGTGGTTATCAACCAGAGTCCTATGGGGGAATTCGCCTGGCATTACCTGGACGAGGAAGGCTTTAATCACGGGGAGTCCTACTTCGCCCAGCGCCGCGCCCGCAAGCGAAGGTTTCCGCAGGCACGGCAGGTCGTGCTCTATTCCCAGTACCTCCAGGCGCGCGAACTCGACCACCCTTACTTCCCGCCGGAAACCGTCGGCGTGCGCTCCTGGGACGAGGTCTTGGAGCGGCTCAAGCGCGAGCATCGGGGCGAGACTGAGGTCGCCATCTACCCCTACGCGGGCATCCAACACGGGATCGCCAAACTCGATTTGCCCGAGAATGTGTAGCATTTTGCCCCACCCCGAGCCGAGACGCGGCCTACTCAACCGCTGCGCAGAGCGACAAAGTGACGTGTGTCATAAAGCGCAGGCGAAGACACTCACCAGTAGTCCGAAATCACCCCATGCCTCCTGGTAGACGAATTATCAATCACTTAACGCGTTAGAGACAAAATGTCACCTTGCTCCCTCATGGCTACTTAAGTGCAAGTCCGACATCAAGTTGGCAAATGCCTATGAGCCAGCAGAACCTCCCGAGACTGCGGCGGATCTCCCAGATTGTGTTCCTGGGCCTGTTCTGGTTGCACCTTATCCGGACGGAGTTCCGAGGTTCGTTCCGAATCGCGGCAGGCGAGGTGCGGCTTCCCATGCCCTACCCCGCGATCTTCCTCCAATCGGACCCGTTGGTCGCCATCCTGAATGTCCTTTCCAGCCGCGCTCTTTATTCGGGGCTTCTTTGGAGCCTGACAATCCTGATCCCAACCTTTTTCCTAGGCCGGTTCTTCTGCGGTTGGATTTGCCCGCTCGGGACGCTGAATCATTTCTTCAGCAGCTGGAAGTCCGAGCAGAAACGCGGGCCCCAACGGCTGGAACGGAATCGCTACAAGCCTTGGCAGGCGCTGAAGTACTACATCCTGATCGCCGTGCTTGTGGCGGCACTGCTGGGCAGCAACCTCGGTGGCGTACTCGATCCGATTTCGCTTCTGGTGCGCTCTCTGGGGCTTTCGATCTTGCCGGGCGCTAACCTGACGCTGAATGCCTTCTTCGAGTGTCTCTATCGTGCGGGCATTGGCCCGCTCCGACTGGTCGCCGATGGGCTGCATCTTCTATTCAGCCAGATCTTGCTGAGCTTCAAGCAGCCCTATTTCCGGCAGGGCTTCTGGCTGGGCCTGATCTTCCTTGCCATCCTTGTTCTGAATCTTCGCGTCACGCGCTTCTGGTGCCGCGCCTTGTGCCCGTTGGGAGCGCTACTGGGCGTACTCTCGCGCTGGTCAATACTGGGAATGGAAAAGCACCCCAGCCACTGTGACGATTGCAACCGCTGCCTGCTCGACTGCCAGGGCGGAGATGATCCCATCCCCGGCGCCCAGTGGCGGAAGTCGGAATGCCACCTTTGTTTCAACTGCGTCGGAGACTGCGGCGAGAGCGGCATCCAATTCAAGTTCTTCCCCTCTACGCCAACGACGATTGAGGTGCCCGACCTGAAACGGCGCAAGGCTTTAGCGAGCGTTGCCGTGGGCGCGGCGTCGCTGCCTCTGCTCCGCGCCACGCCCGGCTTGGCGGTGGCGCGCGACGAACGCCTGATCCGCCCTCCCGGGTCGCTCGACGAGAGGCATTTCCTCGAGCGCTGCATCCGCTGCGGCGAGTGCATGAAGGTCTGCCCCAACAACGCACTGCATCCCACGCTGGCCGAGGCAGGGCTGGAAGGGCTCTGGTCGCCGGTGCTCGTCCCGCGCCTCGGGTACTGCGAACCGAGTTGCGTGCTGTGCAGTCAGGTCTGCCCCACCGGCGCCATCTGGGAAATCACTTCGGCGGAAAAGGGCTGGGCCACAGCCGCCGAAAAGAACCCGAAGCCGGTCCACATCGGCACAGCCTTTTATGACCGCGGCCGCTGCCTGCCCTGGGCGATGGCCACAGAGTGCATCGTCTGCGAAGAGTGGTGCCCGACATCTCCCAAAGCGATATACTTGCGCCCCGCGGAGGTTTTCGACGCCGAGGGCAAGCCCAAGCAAGTTCGCCAGCCCTACGTCGATCCCGAACGCTGCGTCGGCTGTGGTGCATGCGAGTTTGCGTGCCCCGTGCAGGACCGGCCGGCGGTCTACGTCACAAGCATCGGCGAGAGCCGCTCCAAGGCGAATCAGATTATCCTGAGAAAGCCGAAGAGGGCAGCATGAGGAGAAGAACGGGACTCGCGACTCGCAACTCGGGGCTCGTGGTTCTGGCTGTGATCCTTACGGCCCTTTTTTTCCCCTCCTGTAGCAGCAAATCGACCCCCCAGAGTCAAGACCCCTTTCCGCGGACAGGCGAAGTTGCCGGCTGGATGAAGTCGAGTGAGACGCGGACTTTTCCGGCCTCAGACCTCTGGGAGTATATCGATGGCGACGCGGAGCGTTACATCCAGGCTGGCGTCGCAACCACTTTGACTTCCGACTTTCGCTTCCAGAACAAGATTGATGCCGTGGCGGACATCCATCGGATGAACAGTCCCGACGGGCCCAAGAAAATGCTCGAAGCCGAATGGTCCTCCGAGGGGCAGCGCTTGGATCTCGGCGAGGACGCCCGCCTCTACGCCACGAGCCTGGTGTTCCGAAAAGGCCGCTATCTCGTCCGGATCATTGCTTACCAGGACGCACCCGAAGTCGGCACAGCCCTCCTCGCGCTAGGCCAGGCAATCGAAAAGAAACTGGGTGCCGGGCGCTAGGCTCTGGGCTCGGCGCGCCAGTGATGAGGATTCTTTTCCTTTCGTTGTTCACGATCAATTGCTCACAAGATTCCGGGAGGTGACCGATCATGTCGAGAACTCACGGCATTCATCGACGAGAATTCCTGACCACGACAGCAGGGGCCCTGGCCACTGGGGTCACTTCAGCTTGCCGGGCTTCGACCCCTGCGGAGATTGAGCAGGCGGCCGCGCAGGTGGGCCGGCTGCCGCGGCGGAAACTGGGCAGCACCGGCAGAGACGTGACGGCGCTGGTCGGTTCGGCAACGTGGTCGGCGGATGCTGTGGAAGCCGGCATTCGCTGCGGAATCAACTTCTGGCACAAGGCCGATGAGTGGAACCGGAGCAGCGTCCCGCAGGCCATACTGAAGAACCGTGAGGCGCACTATTGCCAGGTGTGCGTCGATCGCATCCGTGGCAATCACGAGAGCGGCCAGATCGACGAAGAAGCGCACTACCAGTTCGTCAAGAAAGCCGTACAGGTAACGGGGCTTCGCTACTTCGACGACATGCAGTTCCACTTCGGCTACCACAGTGTGGTGGAGTTGAAAGGTAACCGTGCCTTCGTGCGCGCCTTCCAACGGCTGAAGAAGGAAGGCCTGGTGCGCCACCTCTGTCTTTCCCAGCATCATTACCACGGCAACGGCCGCGTCAGGGACGGTCAAAGTGCCGCCGAGATCCTGCCAGCGGTCATGGATGACGGCGTCTATGAGCACGGGCAGTTCTTCTTTTCCTACGGCGACGACGAAGCGATGTCGAGCATGGTAGGCCTCGCGCGCCGAAAGGGCTTCGGCACCATCGCCATGAAGACGACGCGCGGCGCGGCCCGCCTCGCGAACGACCGGGAATTCATGAAAGACTTCCCTGCCGGCACTTCGCCTCACCATGCGCTGGCGCGCTGGCTCACGACTGCGACCGAGCTTGACGCGGCCGTCATCCAGATCAACAGCCTAAGCCAGTTCGTGGATACGTACTCCGGTGCGGGCAAGCCCCTGCGGGCCGCGGATGCGCGGGCCATCGAGCAGATGACCGTGTATGCGGATCGCGAAGTCTGCCGGCTCTGCAACGAATGCGCGAGCCACTGCGGCCACGGAATTCCCGTCGCCGATATTCTTCGCTACGAGCGCTACGCGCAGGACTACGGCGAGGGCCTGCGCGCCCGAGCGCTCTATGCGATGCTTGACCGGCAGGGCGACTCGTGCATCGCTTGCGGTGACTGCCTGCCCCATTGTCCGCAGCGGCTCGAGGTTCCACGCCGCCTGGCGGAAGCACATCGACTCCTACGCGTCAGGGGTTAGAATTCAGGGAACGAGGGGCGGAAGCCGGCAAGCAAGGGCTGCCCTGCAATGGCCTGTGCACACGACTCGGGACCTGGCGCTGGGAACCATCCACACCCCAACATGGGATGATGGCCTGAGGCCCAAGGTCGGTCAGCGTGTCGCGTCTTGGCGGTTACTTCCCGGGCCGGACAGCAGTGGCGCGCGGGCCTTTTTCACCTCGCTCCACCTCGAACTCGACGGCTTCGCCTTCCTTTAAACCATCAAAATTGAGGTGTTGGAGACTGCTACGGTGAAAGAAGATCTCTTGCCCATCGGAAGAGCGGATGAAGCCAAATCCGCGATCCCGAATGACTCGCTTGATTGTGCCTTGCATAGAAAACCTCGACGCGCGTACAAGGGAGTGAGTTCCAGGCTGGTCGAAGGTGCGTACGGGACGGCCGGCAAAGAAACCTCTCCTACGCCATGGGCGAACTCTAGCAGTACAACATTGCCTTGTCAAAGGGTAAACCGCGGAAAAGACAGACCCTCTCACGGGGCCAGTTCAGGGGTTTTCCTGCGGACCGAAAGAGCCTACCGCATCCTCGAGCGTGTTATAGATTTCAAATACGGTACTCAATCGGGTGATTTGTAGTAGATTGTTAATCTTCTTAGTAAGCTGTAGAAGCTTCAGGTCGCCGCCCTGCTTGCGCGCCGAAGTGTAGCTGGCCACCAGCGACGAAAGCCCCACGCTGTCGAGATAGCTCACTTCCGCCAAGTCGAGAACAATCCGCGTGCGCCCTTCCTCGACCAGCCGCTTGATGCGCTCGCGGAAGGCCTCGCTCTCCTCTCCCAGAACGATTCTTCCCCGGAGGCCGACCACGATCACGCCGGAAACCAGCTTTTCGACCATGTAGAGTGCCATCGCCAATGACCACCTTGTGGAATGCCTTTACAATCGGGCTTCGCCCCGCGGCGACGCCCAGGCCGCTTGAGGCGTCTGCATCCTAGCACGCTTCGCCAGGGTTTGGAACCATGCCGCGGTTTTGCGGAAACGCCTTGCCCCGCCCTACCTGATCCTCACGGGTTGGCGCTCGCTCCGGGCCATGCTAGACTCCGGTCATCTCAGACCGGAGGTGTGTGATGTCAAGCAAGGACCTGTCACGCCGCAGCTTTCTTCGCCACGTTGCTGCGGGTTCAACGGCCACGGCGCTCGCTCCAACCATTTTGCCTGCCGCGGTGCCCGACGCGCCCTACCCCGCAACGGTGGAATCCTACCCGATTGCCGCGCCCGGCAAGGCCTCCGGCGTCGATCGGCTCAAGATTGTGACGCAGGAACAAATCGATGAGCCCTACCAGAAAGCCCTGCACAGTTGCGCGCCGAATATGGAGTTCAAATACTGCCGCACGGAAGCAGACTTCCGTCGCGAGATCGCGGACGCTCAGGTCATCTACGGAGAATTCTCCCGCGACGACCTGCGGCTCGCGCGCGAGCTGCGCTGGATTCAGTGGACGGCGGCGGGCGTCGAGGACATTCTCTGGCCGGAATTCGTCGAGAGCCCCGTCGTGCTCACCAACATGCAGCGCGTCTACGCCCCGTGCATCTCGGAGACTGCGATCGGCTTCATGCTGGCTCTCGCCCATGGCATTAACCGCTATTCCGTGCAGACGCGCGAACGCACCTGGAAGCAGCTCGACGGCCTGTTTGACATCAGCGGCATGACCGCGGGCATCGTCGGCCTGGGCGGCATCGGCACAGAGATCGCCCGTCGCGCGCACTTCGGGTTTGGAATGAAGATCCTCGCCGTCGATCCCAAGCCGATTCCCAAGCCCGACTTCGTCGCCGAGCTGCACACGGTGGACTGGCTCCCCAAGATGGCGCCGCAAGTTGACTTCCTGGTTTCCTCCGCCCCGCACACGCGCGAAAGCGAAGGCATGTTCAATGAAGCCGCCTTCCGTGCCATGAAGCCCGGCGCCTTCTTCATCAACATGTCGCGCGGCAAGCTCGTCGATACTTCCGCGCTCGTGCGGGCGCTCAAGGAGGGCTGGATCGCGGGCGCCGGCCTCGACGTGGCCTACCAGGAGCCGTTGCCCGCCGATGAGCCGCTCTGGACGGCCGGCAATGTCATCATCACCTGCCATACTTCGGGTCACACACCGCGCACCACGGAGCGCCAGATGGCTATGTTCACCGAAAACGTCCGCCGGTATTTGGCCGGCCTGCCATTGCTCAATGTCGTGGATAAGAGGCGTGGGTACTGACGCGCCGCAAACGGAGTGCAGACGCACCAGACGACGCGACGGATGTGCAGCCCGCAACCAAAACTCTTGCTGACTTGCGAGCTGTTCGGGATAGACGAGGGATCCAGGGGGATGGGCAAATGAAGATCGCAGTCTGCTTCACCAAGGATGGTTTGGGATGTTTGGAGACTGTCCAAAGGATGGTGAGGGCGCAAACCCTGCGGGACTTCCACCAGTCGCGTGTCTTTCCCGTGAGAAACGGGGTTGTTGGTTACGTCGCGACCTCCGACCGCTTTTCGGCTATTCCCATGTTCCGGCAGAGCCCCGACGGCGACCTCCTTATGGTAGGTGGCGTGCCCATCGACCATCATGGGACCCTTGAGCAGACCCTGCAACGAATCAGCAGCCAGGACTGCCTTGAAGCCGCGCGCTCCTTGGCCTCCCTGGACGGAGCCTTCGCAGCGCTCTTTTGGGACAACGGATGCGGGAAAATTGCCGTCGTGACGGACTTTCTCGGCATTCAGCCGCTTTACGTCGTCCGGCGCGAGGGGCTGCTTCTCCTGGCCAGCGACCTGAAAGGAATTGCGGCAAGCGGTCTCGTTGACCTGGACATGGACCCAGCCAGCTGGGGCGCCTTCATCTCTTTGGGGCACTTTCTGGGAGACGACACTTCCCTCAAAGCGGTGAAGCGAGTCGGAGCAGGCTCCATCATTTTGTACGACCCCAGCCGAGGAAGCCTGGAAACATCGAAATACTGGGAATGGCCGGAAGCCAAGCCGATTCGAAAAATGGAAGATGTGGACACTGGTTATCTGCTCGACCTGCTCCGCCAGGACATCAAAGGCTATTCCGACCATAACCCAAACGGCACCCTGTTGCTCAGCGGAGGGCTGGACTCCCGCCTCCTTCTCGCGTTACTCAAACAGGAAGGCCTATACCACCAGGCCCTCATTCTTGCCCATCCCGATGAGTTTTTCGGGGCGGACGGTGAGTTCGCCGTTCGGGCCGCCACGCTCCTGCAAGCGAACTACGAATTGGTTCGGTCGCCCCGGTCCTGCTATTCCTCGCCGGCCTATCTCGATTACCTCATGATGAATGAAGTCGCCTTCCCAAGCTTGTATCTCTTCATTGCGCAGGTTTCCGGGCACATTCGAGCCGACATGCACGCCATTTGGGAAGGGCATGCCCCCGGCTGCACAGTGAATCTCTGGGCACAGCCACCAGGGGGGTTCGGACCGTACCTGCAAAGTTGCTGCGCGCCACCAACATCTCCGTGGTGGCGGGCAGCGCGGCAGATCTTCGCCCAACCCACCTTCGAGCAAATACGCGAAGAGTTTCGTTTGTCCCTCGATCGGGAAAAATCCAAATACCCGGATGACGAATTCGGAGTCCTCGGATTCAGGATTGCCTGCCGGGTTCGCAACCGGTCTTCATCGAATCCCACAAAGGTTTACGCGAACGACGTCCTGCCGTTCACCCCCGGCTTCAGCCGGGACTTCATCAACTACGTGGCGAGCATTCCCTTATCCTTGAAACTGGGTCGCAAGCTCTATCTGAAAATCTACCGGGACCACTTCCCTAAAGCGGCCAACGTCCCGTTTTGCTCAGGCCCGGTGCTAGTCAATCCCTGGCGGCGGAGCGACCTGCGGCATTACTTGACGGCCGCCGAACTGGCCGTACGGCGGTCCTACAGCAATCGTTACCTCCGAGGCGGATTGCGTCGCCTGCACAGCGCCCTGTTCTCATGGGACCCTTCCACTTGGGTGAACCGGGTTATAAAACACGTCAATCCGGACCATCCCGACCTCAACGGCGCGGAGGTTCGCCTGCTTCAGAGAGAGCAATACCCCGCCCGCCATCCCGCGAGGACTTCCCAAGAACTGCTCTTCTACTGGCAAGTGTGGCGGTGGGTAATGGATGGGAGTCTTGGGGTACGCATGAAGGACGACGAATCTCCGCAGGGCAGGTCGACCATCTAGGTGCACTGCTTGCCCATCCTCGGCCTTGCCCGGAGCGGCGCCACAGACCGCGGAACCTTCAGCTGGACGACGCGCGCCACGGAGCGCCAGATGGCTGTGTTCAACGAGAACGCCCGCCGCTACGTGGACGGCTTGCCATTAGTCAACGTGCACAAACGGTGCGCGTATTGATACGGGGTACGGGCAGCGCACGCATCGCACCGTGCCCGATTCCCCGGCGGCGAGCATCACGTTTCGAACCGATCTTACATCTGGATGAATGCCTCTTCCTGCACCTGCGCCTCGGTCTGGTCGGCCTGCTGCTGCTCGGACTGCAAGTCGGCCACCACGTTTTGATCTGGTTGCGGGGCGGGGACTTCGGTGAAGGAAGTGCGAGTATCGGGAGCAGCCGGCAGCCCTCCCTGGCCTTGATTTTCGGCGAGCTGCTTCAGTCCGGAGTCAATCTGTTCATGGAAATGGTTGTGCATCTCCTGTAAGTCCTCGACCGAGACCGCCACAGTTGAACCGGCGGCACAATCTGCCTTCTGGCTGCTCAAGACACTCGCTTTGACATTTTGGTTTTCGTCCGGGGTATCTGTAAGCCGGGTGATCACGTCCCCTGGGCTCAGGCTGCATCCCTGACCGCCGTCGTCGACGTCGAAGTTATTGGACACGACGAAGACACGGTGCGCCGGATTCAGGGCTGGCGGGACTTCGCTGGGGCTCGCCGCGAGCTGCTGAGTGTTGGCTCCCGCAACCGGCTCGGCGCCTGGCGGAGCGGTTGCCACAGCAGTCGGTTGGCCACCCGGCGGAGCATTCGCCGCCGCGGCTCTTTCGGCGTCGAGTTGCTGCCTGACTTCCTCGGCGATGGCCTGTTTGACTTCGGGCGTGAGTTGAGTGGCGTAGGCGCTTCCGCCTGCGGGCGACGGGCCTGCGGAAGATTCGTATCGTTCCTGTTCTGCGGCTTCATTGGCCGCGGCTTCCTCATGGGCTTGGTATGCGAGCCTGAGGGTCTCCGACAGCAGGAAGTCCGTCAGCCACAACGAGGCCGAGGGATACACAGGATACGGTGCGAAGTAGGGCCCGTAGTACCCATACCAGGGATCGTTGTACCAACCCCAACGGTAACGAACCGGCCCCGGCCACGGCTCGTAGGCCCAGCCATAGAACACCGGGTGATAGCGGTAGACCGGCTCGTAACGGTAATAGGTACCGCCACCGTAATAGTACGTTCGATAGACACGTACGTAGGTCACGTTGTTGACGACATAGGTTCGCTGAACGTAGGTGCGATTCCTCACCACGACGGTGCGCTGCACGTAGCCTCGGTTCCTTCCCGTGCTCACCAACACAGTTCTGTCGGGGCGCTCGGTCACGATGGTTCTTCCCCCGCGCCGCCAATGGTTAACCTGCATCCCATTCGCGTGGTACGAGCGGACCCTGCCATCCGGGCGGAAGGTTGCCGTCCTGCCGTCCCTGAATGAGACTCGTTCCACCGTTCCGTCCCGACGCACATCCAGCTGCCGGCCTCCAGGAGCAGCAATGATCCGTCTGCCGTCGGAGTGAACCTTCACTTCACCCGCCGGCAAGGGTCTCCGGTTGATCCCCCTCAAAGCCGCCCGGTTGCGATTCAGGTCCTGGATCTGTTGCCGGGATTCCGCGGGCGTCAGAGCCCTTGGCTGTTCTTGCCTCTGGTGCCGGGCCTGTTGCATCGGCTCTGGTCTTCCCTGCTGCCGTTGTCGCACCTCTTTCTGTTGCCCTTTCCCATGCTTCTGCTCTCTCGCCTGCCGCTTCTCCAGCTTCAACCGGTCTTTTTCCTGCCTCTGCTGCAGTTTCAGTTGTTGTTTCTCCTGCTTCAGCCGCTCCTTCTCCTGCCGCTGCTGTAGTTTTGCCTGCTGTTGCTGCTCCTTCCGTTGGTCTCTCGCCTGGCTCTGCTGTAGTTTCAACTGCTGTTGTTCCTGCCGCCGCTGATTTGCCTCCTGCCTCTGCGGCTTGACACGCGCCTCGCGCGTCGGTTGCTGGACCCGAGGCTGTGGGGCTTGCTGCTGGACTCGAGGCTGCGGGGCTTGCTGCTGGACCCGTGGCTGTTGCTTCTGAGGCTGCTGTGCCGTTTTCGCAGGCGGACGCGTCGCGGCGGGTTTGCTCGCAGACTTGGCCGCAGGCGGCGTAGTCTTCGTCTTCTTTTTCTTGTCCTCGTCAGTGGTTTGGGCCCACACAAGCGCCGGCACCATCAACAAAAACAGACAGACGATCCACTTTCGGAGGGTATTCGTAAATATCCGGCTTGAATTCATGGCAGCCTCCTGACTTTGCGGAGCTTTGCCCCGCGATTTCACAGTTAAGAACGTAAGATGGGCGGGAATTCCAGAGCGCTTTCCTCGCAACGGCGAACTCTCGTTTCTGGAGCCGCGGCGGGTCGTAGGTAGGACCCCAATTAGCATACAGCCCTGAACCTTCAGGTGTTGAGGAGGTTCCTAATCTAGATAACACCTTTCTACTGCTCTCTCGATTGACGAGAGTGTTCCACCTGCACTAATGCATGTCAAGCAGAATGTACAATTTCGACGAACCCACATGTTTCGGCGGGCAGCGCATCCATGAAGAAGAAGGAACTGTCGATTCCTCGCCCTGCATCCGTCAGCCGGTGGATGCAGGACTTCGCGCGGAATGACAATTCGCGGTCAGCAGAAAACCCAATTCATGCGGCAGCTCGCCCCAAAAACAAAAAGGGGCAGGCACGAGGCCTGCCCCGACACGCTCTCTCGCCGAATCTAGGCTTGCTTCGCTTCGTGTTGTTCCGGTTTGGGGGCGGCTTTCTGGCGCTGGTCGCGCAGGACAGCCTTGCGGCTGAGGCGAATCTTGTTGCCCTCAATCGCAATGACCTTGACCAGAAGCTGGTCGCCTTCTTTCAGCTCGTCACGGATATCGCGGATGCGATGCTCGGCGACTTCGCTGATGTGAAGCAAGCCGTCGGTGCCCGGAAAGATTTCGACGAAGGCGCCGAAATCCACCAGCCGCACAACCTTGCCAAGATAGGTCTTGCCCATTTCCGCTTCTGCCATGAGGTCCTTGATCATCTTCAAGGCCTTGTTCGCGGCGCTTTCATCGACGGCGGCGACGTTAACCTTGCCATCGTCGTCGACGTCGATCTTGGCGCCCGTCTGCTCGACAATGCCGCGGATGACTTTGCCACCCGGTCCAATCAGTTCGCCAATCCTCTGCTTATTGATGTGCAGCGTGTAGATGCGCGGCGCGAAGGCGGAGATATTGGTGCGTGCCTCGGGGAGGATCTCGAGCATCTTGCCCAGCACGTGCAAGCGGCCCGCCTTGGCCTGGGCCAGTGCTTCCGCCATGATCTGCGGCGTCACGCCGGTGATCTTGATGTCCATCTGGAGAGCCGTGATGCCGTCCTTCGACCCTGCCACCTTGAAGTCCATGTCGCCGTAGTGATCTTCGGCGCCGGCAATGTCGGTGAGGATGGCGTACTTGTCGCCTTCCTTAACCAGACCCATGGCGATGCCGGCGATGGGCGCCTTGATGGGCGCGCCCGCATCCATCAAAGCCAGGCATCCGCCGCAGACGGTGGCCATCGAAGACGAGCCATTCGATTCCAGAATGTCGGAGACCACGCGGATGGTGTAAGGGAACACCTCCGCATCGGGCAGGATGGAGATCAGGGCCCGTTCCGCCAGCGCGCCGTGGCCGATTTCGCGCCGTCCCGGGCCGCGCAGCATCTTCACTTCCCCGACGCTGAAAGGAGGAAAATTGTAGTGGAGCATGAAGGTCTTGAAGGTTTCGCCCTCCAGCACGTCCATGCGCTGCTGGTCCTGAGCGGTGCCGAGCGTGGCCGTGACCAGCGCCTGGGTTTCACCGCGCGTGAAGAGTGCCGAGCCGTGCGTGCGCGGCAGCAGGCCAACCTCGCAGGTAATCTGCCGTACCTCGTCGAAGGCCCGCTTGTCGGGCCGCTGGCGCTGGTTGAGGACGCCGTCGCGGAAAAGCTTCTCCTCCAGGGCATCGAAGTAGTGAGCCACCTTGAGGCGCTTCTCCTCGTCCTCTTCCGGGTAGCTCTCGATGAGGTCCTTGCGCAGCGCGGCGATCTTACGATGGCTTTCCTGTTTGATGTATTTCGCAGTGTTCATCGCTTCCAGGAGCGCCGCTTCGGCCTTCTGCCGGATCTCTTCGTAAAGCGCCTCGTCGCGAACCGGGGCGACGACTTCGCGCTTCGTGATTCCCAGCTGGGCGAAGAGTTCTTTTTCCGCCGCCACGATCTTGCGGATTTCGCCATGGCCGTACTGGATGGCATCGATGATCGTTTCCTCGGAGACTTCCTTCGCTCCGGCTTCGACCATGACGATGGCGTCTTCACTTCCCGCCACCACGATGTTCAGCAGACTGGTCTTGACCTGTTCGTAGGTGGGATTGGTGATGAACTGCCCATCGATCAGTCCCACGCGCACCGCCGCCACCGGCGAGTAGAACGGGATATCGGAGAAGTAGAGGGCCGCTCCGCCCGCTATCAGGCCAATGATATCCGGGTTGTTGTCGGAATCGGCCGAGAGCACCATGGCGATGACCTGGGTGTCGTCGTTGTAACCCTCCGGAAACATCGGGCGGATGGGCCGGTCGATGAAGCGGCTGGTGAGTATTTCCTTTTCAGTGGGGCGGCCTTCACGCTTGAAGAAACCGCCGGGAATCTTGCCCGCGGCGTAGTTGTACTCGCGGTAGTCCACGGTGAGCGGGAAAAAATCGATCCCCTCCCGCGGGGTTGAAGAACAGGCGGTCGCCAGGACCACCGTATCGCCGTAACGTACATAGGCAGAGCCATTGGCCTGCTTGGCCAGCTTGCCGTATTCAATTGTCAGGGTGCTTGCACCCAGGGGAATGCTAATCTGTGGCAAAGTATCTCCTCCAAGAGACAACGGGCGGAACGGGCGTCTTTTCGCCTGGGCCGCCGCGGCGCGATCACAATCGCGCTCAGGGATTTCGCCTCACGAACCAGTCGTGCGGCGTGTATTGCGCGGAGCAACAAAAGGAGTGAAACTCAAAGAAAAAGCGGATGTTGAGTGACGGAACGCCTCGGGGCGGGACGGCACTTCCCTGCGCAAGATCCCTCGCAGAACCGCCAGGGAATAGCCGGGACTTCTTGTGATGTAGGAACCTGGACTTTCAGGGTTTCGGGTCACAGCGTGACTACTTGCGGATGCCCAACTGTCCGATGACTTTCTGATAGCTATCCGGGTTCTGCCGCTTTAAGTACTCAAGCAAGCGCCGCCTGCGGCCCACCATAGTCAGTA
>Ga0315282_10001561_pt1 | contig 42938 bp, 38 predicted proteins | sample YL17G07_20_MG_FD_203693 | JGI IMG/M metagenome (GOLD analysis project Ga0315282, IMG submission 203693) | Sediment microbial communities from Yellowstone Lake, YNP, Wyoming, USA - YL17G07_20 | ecosystem: Environmental > Aquatic > Freshwater > Lake > Sediment | place: USA: Wyoming | collected... | reverse complement strand
TCGGTGGCTCATGGCAACCCCCCTCCAGACCCTTGGAATCGGGTTACACCTCCAACGGCGCGACGGGTTACATTTTCAAATGTCTCGACGGCTCCTCAACGGTTACATCTAACACGTCTCGACACGGCAGCTTGACTTACTTTGGGGGTCAGGTTAACCTAGCAATTTGGCCCTTTGATGAACTTTTACACAGGGAGCAAGTTTCTTGAAGCGAACCTATCAGCCTAATCGACGTCGTCGCGCCAAGACGCACGGTTTCCGCATCCGCATGAGAACTCCCGGAGGGCGACGGGTCTTGAAGAGCCGGCGCCAGAAGGGCCGTCACCGCCTGAGTGCATGAGTGTCTCCACGACCCGACGGACATTTCCCAAGAGTGCCCGGCTGCTGAAGCGGGGAGAGTTTCGGCGGGTTTATGATGAGGGGCAGCGCCGGAGCGGACCCCTGTGTGCGGTCTTCTTCCGGCCCAATGGGCTGGGGGAGACGCGGCTTGGAATCACGGTGCCGGCGCGCGTGGGCAGTGCCGTCGTCCGCAACCGCGTCAAGCGGCGGCTGCGCGAGGTGTTCCGCCTCCAACGCCCGCTGCTCGCGCCCGGTTGGGACATTGTTCTGAACCCCCGCGAGCGGGTGGCGCAAGTGCCCCTGCAGACGCTGGAGAAAGAGCTGTTGCGCCTGTTTCCGGGCCAACCTCCGCCAACCAGATCCGAGGAATCACAACCGCGATGAAATTTGCCGCGCTGGCGCTCATTCGGGCATACAAATTCTGCATATCTCCGCTCCTGCCGCCCGCCTGCCGTTTCCATCCCACTTGCTCCGAATATGCTTACGAGGCGGTCGAGAAGCGGGGATTGTGGCGGGGAATGGGCCTGGCGGTACAGCGTCTCGCACGGTGCCATCCTTGGGGTGGCCATGGATTCGACCCGGTTCCTGATAAACAGGGACTCGGGACTAGGGGTTGGTGAAGGCTCTGACCCGTCGGCGGCAACTCGAGGCGTGAAGAGGTCTTAATGCACCCGACCGCTGGAACACGCTACTTCCAGTTCAGCGTCCGTTCTTCAACATGGCAGACAGCAATAAGAAAATTCTCCTCGCATTCGCGCTTTCCTTCGCCGTGCTGATGTTGTGGCGGTTTGTGTTTCCGCCGCCCGTCGAGCCGCCAGCAAAGAGCCCCGCGCCCGTTCAGGCTCCTGCCGCTTCCAAGCCAGCTGCTCCTCCTGCATCCACTGCGTCGGCTGCTTCTTCCGCGGCCCCCGTGCCGGTGGTCCTTCCAGTTCAGCAAGGAAGTAAGGCCGAGGAAATTGTGGTTGAGAGCGACGTCGCCCGCGTCACCTTCTCCACTGAGGGCGCCGTCGTCAAGAGTTGGATTTTGAAAAAGTTTGTCGATGAGAAGGGGCAACCTCTCGATATCGTGAACGATTCGGCGTGCAGCACCCTGGGATTTCCCATGAGCCTCGGGGTTCCTGACCCGGAACTTGCCAAGAAGCTCAACACAGCGCTCTACGTGGCGACGCCTGCGGGCGCGACGCTTGCCGCGCCCGCCAAATTGGAATTCCGCTTCAGTGACGGCAGGGTCCAGGTGCGAAAAGCTCTCTCCTTCTCAGCCGGCTATGACGTCCTTGTAGAAGTAAGTGCGTTCGATGGCCAGCGGCACCTGCCTGTGGAGGTGGCTTGGCCGGGCGGATTCGGCGACCATTCTCTCCCCCCCGAACGGGCGATGTTTGCGGACCACGCCGTCTACCAAGCGGCGGGGGTAGAGAAGCTGCGAGTGGAGTCGCTGACGCCCTCCTTCTTGGGCCGCATTTTTTCGTCCGAGCCGACTCCTGCGAACGGGAGAATCGACATTCCTGGGCCTCTCTCGCTGGCGGGGTTGGAGGACCGCTACTTCGCCGGCATCTTCTTCCCCGGCTCTGCTGACCAGGCATTCCGCATTGGGCGCCTGCCTTGGACCCCACCGGACTGGAAGGGAAAAGAGTCGGAGCGCCCCAAGCCGCTGACGGCTTGGTTGCGGAGCGACGCATCGAAACCCCTCGCTTTCCGGCTGTTTGTCGGCCCTAAGGACTTGGATGTGCTGCGAGCGATGGATCCGCCCCTGGACCATCTCGTCGATTACGGCTGGTTCAGTTTTGTGGCGCGGCCGCTTTTCATCGGCATGCGTTACCTTCATGACCATTGGACGCACAACTTCGGCTGGTCGATCGTGCTGCTGACGATTTTCATCAATCTGGCCCTCTTCCCCATCAAGCTGAAACAGATTCGCTCCGCTCAGGAAATGCAGCGCATCTCGCCGCTGGTGAAATCCATCCAGGACAAGTACAAGGGCTACAAGATCAACGACCCGCGCAAACAGAAGATGAATCAGGAGATGATGAAGCTCTACCAAGAGCACCACATCAATCCCTTGAGCGGCTGCCTCCCGATGCTCATCCAGTTGCCGTTCCTGTATGGTTTCTACAAGGTGCTGGACCTTTCCATTGAGTTGCGCCACGCGCCCTGGATCTGGTGGGTCAGGGACCTTTCGGCCCGCGACCCCTATTACATCCTGCCGGTAGTGATGACGGTGACGATGTTCCTCATGCAGAAGATAACACCCGTAGCGACGGCCGATCCGGCGCAGCAGCGCATGTTCATGCTGATGCCGCTTTTCATGGGCTTCATGTTCTTGAAATTCGCCAGCGGCTTGGTGCTCTATTGGCTCACCGGCAACGTCATCGGCATCGGGCAGCAGCTCCTCATCAATCGCTTCATTCCCAAACCGGCGCCCGTAACCGCTCCCGGCAGGGGCAATGCCAAAAAGGAGTGATTCCTCATGGGTCTACCCCCGCCTGCGACGCCCGGTCGCCCGTTGGAAAGCTATTTCGAACACCTCGAGGGCCTTTTGCGCGAGGTGCTGCGCGCCGGATCATTGGATCTCCGCCTTGCCATCCGCAAGGCGGACGCTCCACCCGAAGACTTCGAAGCGCCGGAATTCATCGTTGATTTCTCCGGTCCGGATTCGGGCTTACTGCTGGAAAAGCACGCCGCCCTCCTCGATGCGCTCGAACACGTCATCCTGAAAGCCGTGCGCCTCGATGAGGAACTGCTGGGCAAGATTACCTTCGATTGCGAAGACTGGCGCCGCATGCGCGCCGAGGAACTGCGCTTGACCGCGCAGATGGCGGCGGAACGCGCCCTGGAATCCGGCGACCCTTACGAGCTGAACCCCATGACACCGCGCGAGCGCCGCATCGTCCACCTGGCGTTGCGGGACATGCCGAACATCCGGACCGCCAGTGAAGGACGGGGGCCGGAACGGCGAGTCGTGATCCATCCCGCGCACCCACCGGCGCAACCTCGGAAATAGCGATGTATCGGCCGACCGCTCAGCCTGGCGCACGCCACGTGAGCAGGCTGACCTCTAATCCTTCTTGCTGAAGACTGATAGCTGGTCGCTGGCAACGTTCTCACATGCGCTCCACCGAAGACACCATCGTGGCCGTTGCGACCCCGCCCGGTCGCGGGGGCATCGGGATTGTGCGGCTTTCCGGCGAGCACGCCGTTACCCTGGCAACAGGGCTGATTCACTTTTCCAAGTTGCCGCTCGAGACCCAGCGCGCGACGCTCGCGGAATTCCGTGATCCCCAGACGGGATGCGTCCTCGATGAGGTCGTGGTGACCTGTTTCCGCGCGCCGCACTCCTACACGGCGGAAGACGTCGTCGAAGTTTCCTGCCACGGGTCTCCGATCATCCTGCGGAATTTGGTGGAGCTCTGTCTGGAGCGCGGGGCTCGCGCCGCTGAGCCCGGCGAGTTCACGATGCGCGCCTTCCTCAACGGCCGCATCGACCTCACCCAGGCTGAGGCGATCCGCGACCTCATCGAGTCGCGCACGCTGTACCAGGCGCGCGTGGCCGCGCAACAGATGGAAGGGTCGGTCTCCGCGCGGCTGAAGCCCCACAAGCAAGTGCTGATGGAGTTCATCGCGCGACTCGAGGCCGGAATCGATTTCGCCGAGGACGACGTCGCCGTGATGAATTGGGATGAGATCGGGGCGCGCCTCGATGCCATCCGCGCCGACCTCGAAAAGCTTGTCGAGGGTTACGAGTTTGGGCGAATCGTGCGCGAGGGCCTAAGCCTGGCCATCGTTGGCCGGCCCAACGTGGGCAAATCGAGTTTATTCAACCGGCTCCTCAACGAAGACCGCGCCATCGTCACATCGACCCCCGGCACGACGCGCGACCTAGTGACCGAAAGCGCCAGCGTCGGCGGCATCCCACTGCGCTTTGTGGACACGGCGGGGATTCGTGAGGCCACCGACGAGGCCGAGCGCCTCGGTGTCGAGAGGTCAATGCAGGCGATCGCAGATTCGAACCTGCGCCTGCTGGTTGTGGATGCGTCGCAGCCGTGGTCGGAAGAAGACACGCGGTTGCTCGGCAAGATGCACCCGCTCGGCGCCCTGCTGGTGGCGTTGAACAAGTCCGACCTCCCGGCACAGGTTTCCCCCGAAGACGTCGTATGGCACGCGGCGCCGGGCGGCGTGGAGGTTGCACCTCGCCTCCAGGTCGTGCGGACTTCTGCGCTCACTGCCGAGGGAATTCCCCGGCTGCGCGAGGCCATTCTGGAACTTGCTGTTCCGGCGCACGATACGGGTGCGGAAGGCGAGTTCATCACCAATCTCCGCCACCAGCAGCTCCTCAAGGAATCGCTTGCAGGGCTGACGAAGGCCCAGCGCGCCGCCAACGAACGCGTCCATCATGAGTTACTTCTGCTGGATCTCTACGACGCCCTCAGGCCTCTCGACGCCCTCACGGGCGCGACCGACGTCGAGCAGTTGCTCGACATCATCTTCTCGACCTTCTGCGTGGGGAAGTAGAAGCGGCCTGGCAAGCCATTTCCGTTTGTCCTTGTTCCATCCCCCCTCTCCGCAGAATAATGTCTTGAGCAAATCCATGCTCGAGCTCAATCCTGAACAGCGTCAGGCCGTCGAACACGGCGATGGACCGTTGCTAATCATCGCCGGGCCCGGTAGCGGCAAGACACGCGTCATTACCGAGCGGATCGTTCATTTGCTGCGCGCCGTGCCCCGGCTCGAACCCGAGAACATTCTGGCTCTCACCTTCACCGAGAAGGCCGCGATCGAGATGAAGACCCGCGTCCGTCTGGGCCTGGGCGACCAAACCAAGCCGCCTCACATTTCAACTTTTCATTCCTTCTGTCACGGCATCCTGCGCGAGCGGCACGCGGAGCGGCCCCTGCTCGACGAGGTAGATATCTGGATCTTCCTCCGCCGCCGCATGGAGCTTTTGGGGCTGGAGTTCTACCAGAAGCTGGCGGAGCCCGGCGCGTTCCTGCACGACCTCAACGCTTTTTTCTCGCGCTGCCAGGACGAGCTCATCGAGCCGGACGATTTCGAAGCTTACGTTAGGGAGCGTGAGAAAGAATTCCAGGCCCGCGTCTCGCGGCTCGATCCTGCCGCCGCGCAACTCGAGGAAGAGGCACTCCGCAAGCTGCAGGAGCTGGGACGCGTCTTTCGCAACAGCCGCCGCCTGATCGAGAAGGCAGGCTGCTCGAGTTTCGGCAGCCTCATCCCGGAGACCGTGCGACTCTTCGACCGCGAGCCGGAGGTGGGCGAAGGCTGGCGTCGCCGGTTCCGCTACGTGCTCGTGGACGAGCTTCAGGACACCAACTTCGGACAGGTGGAACTGCTGCGCCGCCTTGTGGCGCCGCCTTTCAATCTCACCGCGGTGGGCGACGACGATCAGGCCATCTACCGCTTTCGCGGCGCTGCCCACGGCGCGTTCGAGATGTTTGCGGCCGCCTTTCCCCGGCCGCGCACGATCCATCTGCACCGCAACTACCGTTCCACGCAGCGCATCCTGCGCGCAGCGCAGACGGTAATTGTCCACAACGTTCGCTTCCAGCAGAAGCCGGCGCTCAGGACGGAGAACGAAGAGGGGTCGCGGGTGTTTCTGCTCGAATCCACCGACTACACGAGCGAGGCCTCGTGGGTGGCGGAAGAAATCTCGCGGCTCGGCCGCAAGGAGGGCTTCGCGCTTGGCGACGTCGCCGTGCTCTATCGCGGGCACAACTACCGCGACCTGCTGGTCCACGAATTACGCCGCCGCAACATTCCGTTTTCGATTCGTGGCCTGTCGGTCCTTTCCACGGTGATCCTGCGCGACCTCATCGCTTACCTGCGCGTCATCCGCTCGCCGCACGATAATATCCACCTGACGCGCGTGCTCCTCGCGCCACGCTGGCGATTTCCGGAAACCCTGGCGCTGGAGCTGCGCCGGGAGGCGTCGCGCGAGCGATGCTCGCTCTACGACGTCCTCACGGCGTGGGAGAAGTCGCCGACGCGCGATCGGCTGGCGGAAACGGGCTGGGGCGAACTCAAGAAGCTCATCATGGGTCTACGCCGGCTCACGCCAAATCTCCCCGTCGCGCGGCTGTTCGACCTGCTGCTCGATTGGCTGGAACTCAGGGTTCCTTCTGCCAGCCGAGCGTACGGCTACGTGAAGGCCTTTCGAGATTTCCTGGCTGGCTGGGAACAGAAGACGGAACTCGTTCCACAACTGGGCGCAGTGCCGGCCGATCCATCCAATGTGGGTCCCAACAAGACGCTCGCGGCTTTCATGGAATACTTCGATTACTTCCTCGACGCGGGCGGCAAGGTGGAAGCCCCGGCGGGCGCGGGCTCTTCCGGGGCGGTGGAGATGATGTCGGTCCACGCCGCGAAGGGCTTGGAATTCCCCGTCGTGTTTATCCTCAGCGTCGCCCCGCGGCGCTTCCCCAGCACGGAACGTAAGCCCGTGATCGCCTTCCCGGACGCGCTGCGCAAGGCGCCGGCGCCGCCTGAGAACCTTCACCTGCAGGAAGAGCGGCGGCTGTTCTTCGTGGCCATGACGCGTGCCCAGAAGCGGCTCTACATTTCGAGCGTGAAAACGGGGAAGAAACCTTCACGGTTCATCGAGGATTTGCTCTCCGACACCGCTATCGCGGCGCGGGATATTGAAACTATCCAGGTTCCGGAAGTCTCCGCGCCGCGCGCTCCCGCGCCTCGGCGCCTGACCTTGACGGAAACGCGCCCACCCGACGACCGCCAAAGAAGCCTGTTTTCTGAATCTGCGCTGGTCCCGGACACGGCGCGAACCGACCTCATCGCCTGGGCCACGCAAGCGCCGGAGATGGCTGCAGACGAAAAGCTCCAGTTGAGCGCTTCCGCCATCGAGCAGTACGAAGACTGTCCGCAGAAGTTCAAGTTCAGCCACTACCTCAAGATTCCGACGGGCCCGCAGGCGGCGCTCACCTTCGGGAACGTCATGCACCAGTGCGTGCGCCGCTATTTCGAGTTGCGCAAGGAGAGACTGCCACGCTTTGAAGAGATCGCGGAGTTCTACCACCGCGCGTGGCGGGCCACCGGCTTCGAGGACGATTATCAAGAGCAGGAGTACAAGAAGGCCGGGCTCGCGCAGCTGGAGGAGTTCGTCCGGCGGCATGAATCGAGCGCGATTCCTGCCGAGAAGATCCGCAGCGAGGAGACGTTCGCCTTGGATCTTGGCGACGTGGTGCTGGAAGGACGAATCGATCAGATCAATCCGCTCGAGAGCGCGAAGCGCCGGCACGATTCAGAAGTGGAACTCATCGATTACAAGACCGGGCGGCCGCGATCGGAGAAGGACGCGGAGAAGAGTTTGCAACTTTCGATTTACGCGCTGGCGGCCCGCGAGCAGATGAAGTTGCACCCCGCGCGGTTGACGTTCTATAACCTGACCAATAACCAGGCGGTGTGCACGGCGCGGACAGAGAAGGATCTGAACGCGGTGGTGAACGAAGTGCGCGAAGTCGCAGCCCAGATCCGCGCTGGCGATTTTTGGCCCCGCCCGGGATTCGTTTGCCGCTGGTGCGATTATCGTCCCGTCTGCCCCGCGCACGAGGAACTTGACGATTGAGGGCGCCCCGTTGTGAAGGAGGGCGAGACACCGGTCACCGCCCGGCACCCCCGCGGCGGTCACGAGGAGATGGAGCTTTATGGAATGGGCATTGCTGATATTGGCTCTGATATTCGGTGCGGTTTTGGGATGGTTGTGGGCCTCATCCCGCGTGAGCAGCCGAATTTCTGCCGCGCAGATCGAGGCGGAGGGAAGAATCAAATCGGCGGAGAGTGCAGTGAGCGAGCTGCGCTCCCAGGTAGGAAATCTCCAGCAGGCCGCGGCGCAATTGCAGGAGAGACTTCGCGCCGAAGGAGAGCTCAAGGCCACCGCCGAAGCGCGTCTCCGGGAAGCCCACGCCAACCTGGACGAGCAGAAGAAATTGCTCGAAGAGGCGCGGCAGAAACTTACCGACACCTTCAACGCCCTGGCCGCCGAGGCGCTCAAGAGCAACAACCAGGCCTTCATTGCCCTCGCCCGCAGCACCTTTGAGACGATTCAGGCGAATGCCAAAGGCGATCTGGAGACCCGCCAGAAGGCGATCGAAGGGCTGGTGTCGCCGCTGCGTGAAACTCTGGGGCGATACGAACAGCAAATCCTGGAAATGGAGAAGACGCGTCAATCAGCCTACGGAGCTCTCGACGAGCAGTTGCGCACCTTGGCCGCGGCGAACCAGCAGTTGCAGAAAGAAACGGGAAGCCTGGCGATGGCGCTCAAGGGCGGTCCACAGGTGCGCGGACGCTGGGGCGAACTGACCCTGCGGCGGGTGGCGGAACTGGCGGGGATGTCCGAACACTGCGACTTCACCGAGCAGGAGACGCTCACCGGCGAGGCTGGACGGCAGCGCCCGGACATGATCGTAAATCTCCCGGGCGACCGGCGCATTGCCGTGGATGCCAAAGTTCCGTTGCAGTCGTTCCTGGACGCGGCCTCGGTGTCGGGCGAGGAAGAGCGGCGCGCAAACCTTTTGAAACACGCGCAGCGGGTCCGCAACCACATGAACCAGCTTGCCGCACGCAGCTACTGGGAGCAATTCGATCCCGCGCCCGAAATGGTCGTACTTTTTCTTCCCGGGGAATCCTTCTTTGCCGCGGCGCTCGAACAGGACCGCACGCTCATCGAGGACGGCATGGAGAAGCGTGTCATCCTGGCGACGCCCACCACCCTCATCGCCCTATTGCGCGCCGTCGCCTACGGCTGGCGGCAGGAGCGGATCGCGGAGAATGCGCAGGCGATCAGCGAACTGGGCAAACAGCTCTATGACCGCCTTCGCACCTTCATCACGCACTTCGAGCGCGTCGGCACGAACCTCCGCCAGGCCACTGAGACCTACAACAAAGCGGTGGGTTCGCTCGAATCGCGGGTGCTCCCTTCCGCGCGCAAGTTCAAAGAACTCGGTGCAGCCACCGGCGATGAGATGATCGAAGTGGGGCCCATCGACGAAACGCCGCGGGCGCTGCTTGCGCCGGAGCGCGACCCCACGGAATGACATGGGCGGGCCGTGAAGGGGGAGTGTGGGAGGCGGATGCGTGTGATGGGTCTTGCGAAAGATGCGGTGCCCCAAAAAACTTCGGGGATGCATCGCTGCATCCCCGATCGTTCCAAACCAGATGCGAAGAAGCTTACCTCTTCTTCTTTGCTTTCTTTTTCGCTGCCATCGTATTCTCCTCTCGGTTCTTTCAGTTTCTCGCCAGCCATGCTGGCGAAGCGCGTATTCAGTCTCATGTATAAGGACTATGCGCATTCTTGTCAAGAGGAAAGTGCGTGATGAAGAGAGAAAGATGAAAAGGAAGGCGGCGATGGGGGACTGCGGCGGCACGCATTTCGGTCGCGTCGCGCAGCACCGGCGACGGATTGTGCGGCCAAAGGCGGCTTCATGCGGGTGAGGGTTTATTCTTTCCCAGGTTTGCCGCGCACGATAGCTCCTGCATCTAAGTGAACCAAGAGGTATGGGCCACTGAGGAGGGAGTGCATCGATGAAGGTTGACGGGCGGCGGATGAGGATGATGGGTCGGGCGGTGTTCTTTGCCATTCTGGTCGCTATGGCAAGCAACGCGGTATCCGCACAGCAAACCCCTGCCACCGCCCCGCAGCCAATCCGCGTGACGACAGGAGTCGTAAACGTCTACGCCGTCGTGAAGGACAAGAAGAAGCATCCAATTCCCGGCCTCAATCGCGAAGACTTTGAGCTGAGGGAAGACAACGTTCCGCGCGAAATCAAGTACTTCTCGCGCGAGACGGACACCCCGCTGACGCTCGGAATCCTGATCGACACCAGCGGCAGCATGCAGCACGTTCTCGGCATCGAGCAACAGGAAGCCAAAGCGTTCATCGATCAAGTCATCACCGCCCGAGACCTGGCTTTTGTGCTTCACTTTGATCTCGAAGTGGAATTGCTTCAGGACCTCACCTCCAATCACCGGCTCCTGGCGCGCGCCATCGACAGCACGGTGATCAACGCCGGCGGAGGAGGCGTCATGCCGGGACCGTTCCCGTCGAGCGGAGGAGGCGGCACGAACCTGCACGACGCCGTTTACCTGGCGGCGCGCGAGCTGCTCAAAAATGAAGTGGGGCGTAAGGTCATCATCATTTTGAGCGACGGCGAAGATACGGGCAGCAGGATGAAGCTGAACGACGCGCTGGAGGCGGCGCAGAAGTCCGACGTTATCGTCTACTCCATCGCGGTCATCGACCGCGCTTTCTACCGTGGGCGCATGATGGGCTTTGGCGGTGAGTCCACCCTCAAGCGATATGCCGACGAAACCGGCGGTCGCGTCGTCGAGGTGAATCGCGTCAGCGACACCGCGCAGGCGTTTCAGGAAATTGCCGAGGAGCTTCGCACTCAATACCTGCTCGGGTTCGCGCTGCCCGAGGGGCCCCGCAACGGTTCCTACCACAAGATTCAGGTAAAAGTCCGCGACGGCGACTACAAAATCCAGGCACGCAAGGGCTACTACGGGCCCGCAGAGTAGGGTCCAGGTTTCAGGAACGCGATCCGCGTGGGGGTCGTCGCGCTGTGCTTCCCGCCGGAGTCCGAGGCGGACTACTGTGACGGCGCGAAGTAGCCGCTCTTGGCGCGAACGCGCATGGTGTTGTTGTTGGGCAGGATGGAGATGGCACGGAACGTGCCATCGTGCGCAGTGTTGGACGAGACGTAGGCCAGACTGTATTGGCTGCGCAGTTCGCGAGAGATTTCCTGAAAGTCTCCCGCCAAGTCGCTCGACGAAAAGGGAAAGAAGGCCCGTCCACCGGTTTCTTCCGCCAGGCGCTTCAGAACTTTGTCGCCCTTCAGCGTCATGCCGGTGCGGTTGGTGCTGATTGTGAAGATGGTGACTTCGCCGCGTTGCGCCATGGCCAGCGCTTCCTCGCGTGTGTGTTCACTCTGATTGTCCTCGCCGTCGCTCACCACGATCATGACCCGCCGCAGGTAGGGCTCGGGGGGCGGGAAAAAGAGCATCTTCTCCTTCGCCGAGAAGTATACGGCATCATAGAGGCCGGTGCCGCCGCCCGCCTGCAGGCTGCGGATGGCCTTGGAGAGTTTCTCCAGGTTATCGGTGTAGTCCTGCTGCAGTTGGGGCTCGACGTCAAACGCCACGACGTAGGCCTGGTCCTTCCCCGCGCGCAGCGAGGTGGAAAGAAAATCGATGGCGGCTTCCTGCTCGAAGCGCAGCCGGTCGCGGATGCTGTTGCTGGTGTCGATCAGAATGCCGATGCGCAGCGGGAGATCCGACTCGCGGCTGAAGAAGCGGATGCTCTGCGGCTTGCTATCCTCCAACACTTTGACGTCATCTTTGGTCAGATCGAGCACCATGCGGTTCTTCTTGTCGACGATCGTAAACAGGACGTTGACCAGTTCGACGCGCACACGGATGGGGCGGGTCTCGCTGGCCTGCTGACCTTCGTCAGCGCGACCTTGGTTCTGGGGGGTGCTGCCGGTCTGGGCCAGTGCTGCGGCTGCCACGCCGATGAGGACGATCAAACCCCAAAGCTTCTTCATGTCGTAGGTCTCCTCTTCCCTCCCAGAGTATAGAAAGTGCCCCGAGGGGCGTCAAGGAAGAGGGTCGCTCCCCATAATCTTAGGAGGCCTCCGACGCCAAGCGTCACGCCGGGGGCACGGCGGCGTCGGAAGGCACCGAAGCGGGACGGCCGCCCGCTTTCCGCCACCCGATCAACTTCTTGAGGCGCGGTACCACCGCTTCGTGGGTGGTCACTTCGCCGCGCTCGAATCGGAAGTCGAACGCCACGGCGCCTTCCAACCCTTCCGTGACCAAGGCTTCGACCGCGAATGCTGCTTCGGCTTCCACGAGCTGCTCCGGGCGCGCGAAGATGGCCGGGGAGCGCGGCAGGAAGCGCGGACAGCAATCCTCGAAGGGCTCACAGGAAATCTTGTAGGTGCCGATTTCTCGCGCCAGCTTGAGAATGTCCGCCTTGTCTTCTCCGGCGAGCGGCCGATAGACGGGAAAATCGAACCCACGGTCCACTGCCGCCAGGTTGTGGAGGGTCTGCGAAGCCACCTGCGAAACGCTGTCCCCCGTCACCAGGCCCAAGGCTCGCTCCGCCTTGGCGATCTCGCGCGCAATCCGCGCCATCAGTCGCCGGTAGAGGAGCAGGCGGAGGCTCTCCGGCGCCGCGGCCACGATCTGCCGCTGGATGGAATCAAACGGGACAAGGTAGAGGCGCGAGGTAAACTGGAAGGGGGTGAGCTTCCGCACGATTTCTTCCACCACCGGCCGGGAAGAGCTGCGCTCTCCCGAGGCGGGCGCGAAGAAGTGGGCGAAGATGGCATGGGCGCCACGCCGCATCATCTTGTAGGCGGCGACACTCGAGTCAAATCCTCCCGAAAGCAGCACCACCAGGCGTCCGCTGGTCACCGGCGGCAAACCTCCCGCGCCCTCGACGCGGTCGGTATAGAGGAGCGCTCTTCCCGGAATGACCTCCACCCAGCAGGTCACCTGCGGCTCGTTCAAACGGACCTGGACGCCGCTGCCCTGAGCGCGCAGGTGGTCAAGGATGGTCTGGCCAAGCGCCCTTTCGAGTTGCATAGAATTCAGTCCGAAAGCCGAGTCTGCGATTTTGGCGCGCACGGCGAAGGTGCGCGGATTCTTCGCGGCCATCATTTCGCACGCCACGGCTCCCATGCGCTCCATCTCGCTCGAAAGCTCGCACGCCAGGGCGATATATGCCAGGCCGAAGATGCGCCGCAGGCGTTCCAGCACGGCCGGCAGGGCAGCGTCGTCGAGCAGCCGGATGAGCAGCCGGTCGCAGATGAATTCCGGCGCGGAAACCGGCAGGCCTGCCAGCGCGGCCTTGGTGGCGGCGATAAGGCGGCTCAGGAAATACTTCTTGTTGCCGCCTTTCAGCCAGATCTCGTGGTAGTGAAGAATCAGAACGTGGTGCATGAGGATCGGAATGAACCCGTTGTTAGATTACCGGGTTTGGCCAGGCGCCGCAAGTTTGCCAGGCGGTGCTTGACGGGCGGAGTATAATGGCGCGGCAATAAAGCCAGGGATCCCATTCCGTCACCGACCATGAGCTATTCAAACGTCAAGAAATCGTTGAACGAAGGCAGCTTGATCCTGCTTGACGGCGGGATTGGAACGGAAGTCTTGCGGCGCGGCGTCTACTGGCGCTGCCATGGCATCGAGCGAAATCCCGAAGCGGTTCGCCAGGTCCATGTGGACTACATGAATGCCGGCGCCGACGTCATCAAGACCAACACCTTTCAGCTCAACCGCCGCGCTTACCTGAGCCTTTTTCACGGCCTCGAGCACATGCGGCGCATTGGCCCCGCGGGGCTGGAGGACAAAGCTGGCAAGCTCGTTCGCCAGGCCGTGACCCTGGCTCGCGAAGCGCGGCAGCAGGCCGGGAAGGGATCGGACGGCGTGGCCATCGCCGGAGTCATCTCGCCGCTGGAGCATTCCTTTCGCCCCGACCTCTCGCCGCCCGCTGCCCAGTGCCGCGCCGACCACGCCGAGATCGTCGAGCAGATGAAGTCCGCCGGAGCAGACTTCATTCTCTTCGAGTCCATGAACACGATCTCCGAAGCGCGCGCGGCGTGCGAGGCGGCGCGGGCGAGTGTCCTGCCCGTCTGGGTGAGCTTCGTCGTGCGGGAGGGGGCTCGCTTGCTCAACGGGGAATCGATCGCGGATGCCGCCAAGGCCGTCGAGCCGCTGGGCGTCGACGTCGTGGCAGTCAACTGCGCACCCATCGCGGACATCACCGCGGCGCTCACCGAACTGCGCAAGCACCGCTCGGGACCGGTCGGAGCGTATGCGCACATCGGGCGGTACGACCCGCCGAGCTGGAAGTTTGGATTTTACCCGCGCTTCAGCGGGACCGATCAAATCCCTCCGGCACACTATCTCGAAGCCGCCCGCGAATGGAAGCGGCGGGGAGCGCAGGTCATCGGTGGTTGCTGCGGGACGACTCCGGAACACATCCGCGCGCTGCGCGATGGTTTGTAGTACTCGTCGATGACCGGCGTTTCTCGATCTCGCCGCTCAGAGCGGGGCGCTACGGCCGATAACGGACGACAGACGCAGGACTTCAACATGACTGACCGATACAAGAAGCTGAAGAGCCGCATCGCCGACCACGAGATTGTCATTCTCGACGGCGGCATTGGGAGTGAAATGCTGCGTCGCGGTGTGACCTGGGAAGGGCACAAGGTCGAGAGCGAACCGGATGCCATTCGCTCAATTCACACCGACTACATCCGCGCTGGCGCCGATGTGGTCTCCACCAATACTTTTCAGCTTGCGTGCCGCAGCTACATGAATCACTTCGCGGACCGGGAGCACATGCGGCGCATTGGCGCCTCCGACCTCGAAACGCGCGCCCCAGGGCTGATCCGCGAAGGCGTGAAGCGCGCCCTCGAAGCCCGTGAGCAAACTGGAAAGAGTGATGTATGCATCGCCGGCGCCATGACCACACTCGACTGGTGCTTCCGCCCTGACATGGCCCCCAGCACCGAAGACATGCGCGCCGAATATTGCGAGACGATCCAGGCTTTTAAGGATGGCGGCGCCGACCTCATGCTCTTCGAGACTTTCAACAGCACAAAGGAAGCTCGCACGGCGCTGGAAGCGGCGCGCGACCTCCGCATGCCCGCCTGGGTCGGTTTCGTTTGCGATTGGAAGGGAAGACTCCTAAATGGCGAAACGATGCCCGAAGTCGCGCAGGGGCTGGCCGGAATGGAACCGGACGTGTTGCTCTTCAATTGCGCGCCCGTGCCGGACATCACCCTGGCGCTGCGCGAACTCTCCCGGCACTACCACCAGCCCACGGGCGGCTACGCGCATGTGGGCCGCTTTGACCCGCCCGATTGGATGTTCACCGACGAATACCCACCCGATCAATACCTGGCCGCCGGGCGCGGCTGGACCGAACTCGGCGCACAGGTGATCGGCGGGTGCTGTGGCACGACGCCCATGCACATTGAAGCGCTCAAGCGCGGCCTGCCGAAGGTGTTGCCCGCGTAGCGGCGGCTTGATGCCGATATATTGGATTCCGTTAGGTGGCCGCGGTCTCAGCCCGCGGTTCTTCGCTCTTCTTTGCCAGCCGCATGTAGCCCATAGCTATGAGATGAATGCCGAAGTAGCAGGGCACCACCCCCCACACGCCTTCCTTCCTGGCTACATTGAAATAGACGAGGTTGGCCACGACGGCGGGAAAGTAGAACGCCACCAGACCGCCTCGAATGGGATTCCAGTCTGCGCGAACAACCTCGCGAGCTGAAACGTTGAATCTCCACCACAAGCCCAGCGGGAAGAGGAAGCAGGCCCCCGAGAACAAGAGTGCTATCCCGATTCTCGTGACGCCCCGGTCCGGCCAGTTCAGAGCCTCGGCGATAAACGCCAGCGAAACTGAAATCGCGACGGCGCTCAGCCAACCCCAAAACATCTTCTTGGGCCAGAAGAAACCGGGGGTCAGGATGGCAACGAGCCCCAGCGCTACGGCCAGCGAGCTGTAAGGTTCGTCGTAGGCAATGAGCGGCAGGAACAAGTCGGAGATGAGAAACAGTGACAAGGTCCCTGCCAGTAAGAATAGGCGGTGGGTCAACGTGCGCCTTCGAACAAGCTCCGGTTTCAAACCAGCAAGAAACACGAAGATGGTGGTCAATACGGCCAGTAATAACACCAGGGCATAGAAATCTCGGCCCGCAGTGGATGATACGAACACACCCAGAAACGAGGGCCACTCACCTTTTCCCTGAATCAGCTCGTAGCCTTTGCTTGGTCCCCCGCAGGCGTTATAACCGATCGGTAGGAATAAAGTGAGTAAGACGAGGAGGCTTCCGCTCGCAAGCGAAACGCGGGGTCTGATGCTAGATGTCAGAGAAGACGCCAGGCATTCTCCACGCTCCGCGACCTGAGCAGCGATTCGACGTGCCGCCACCAGCGCCTTGGGCATATGTGCCGCCTTTTGGGGCAGGAGCCTATCAGCATTCGCGCCGGGCCGCAACCGGGGCGCGGTTCGGGCATCCACTCGAGAGAGCGATGGCTGTGTGTTGGATCATCCAGCGTTGACTTCTGGAAGTTGCGGGTTCTCGTTTGTGTGCGATAATCGGCGGCAAGATCAGGTCGCACCGCTTGCGACCACGCCAAGGGGGATAGCATGAGAACCGCACTGCAAGTAATGCTCATTCTGGCCTTGCTCGTCCCGTGCGCCGCCGCGCAGTCGCTGGGCGATTTGGCACGCCAGGAGCGCGAGCGCAAAGCGCAGCAGCAGAAGGCGGCAGTGAGCGTCGAGACCGACGAGCTGCGGAAAGGCAAGGCCGAGCTTGCTCCGCCGCTCGATCCCGCGCGTAAGGGCGACCTGGATTACCTGCTCCAGCAGCTGGCGCGTCCCCGTCCCACCCCGGAGCTTCTGGCGGCGCTCATCCCGCTCAAGGAGCAGGCAGTGCCGCGGCTGCTTCCGCTACTGCTGAGCGCTGAGGCGACGAAGCGCGTGGCTCCGGCCGTCGCCCTCATCGTGTTGGGAAGGAGCGAGGCGCTGGCTGCGGCCGCGCACCTGCTGGACGAATCGCTGCAGGCGATGCGGCAGGCTGTTCCGGAGGCCGCCCCCGGCGCCGCCCCAAGCGTTTCGCAGGAACGGTTGGAGGCGACGCGCGAGACCAGCCTGGCGCTCGATGCCACGCGGCTGGGCGTGTGGCGCTTCACCGACGGCAGCACGCTCACGCCCGAGCAAATGGTACAGCGGATTAAAGCCGGTCCGCCGATTGAAATCGTCGGGGGCCCCGACAACGGCCAGCGCCTCTTCAACCGCGCCCTGCGCGATAAGGACGCCAATCTGCAACTCGGCGCCATCGCGCTCATTCGCGCCGCCGCGGATGGAAAGGATTTTGATTTCCAGATCGGCCGGACTCCCGAACAAAACGAGGCCCCCATCCAGGCGATTACCACCTTCCTCACCACGGAGCGGGTCAAGGCGTTCTCGGCCCTGGCGGCCAAGAGGCAGTAATCCGCCCGGCGCCAGCTTTTCTTGGGGGCTGAATGCGGAGTGAAAGAAGCTTCAGCCACGCTGTTCAGCGTGCGGCGTGCCAGCGCACTCCGTGAAGGTCAAGCAACCGGATCGCATACCCGACCGGCACGGCGACGGTGGCAGAAGGTTGCGACGCGTGCTGCCGCTCGACGATGCCCACCACCGCGCCGGACGCGAGATACACTGGGCTGCCGCTCGCGCCGCGCTGGAGTGGAATATTGATGACGATGACTTCACTGGGCGACGCGTTCGCATCATCCAGCGCCAGGGACTCGCGGCCCGTCACCTTCCCCTGCCGCGTCTGCGGCTGCCAGAGGAATGAGGGATGCCCCGTCACGGTCACCGAAGTTCCGGCGGATACCGGCTGGGGATTCAGGCGGAGAAAAGTGTGCAGCGGCTGGGAAGTAGCAGGCCGCTCGGGCTTCAGAATCGCTAGGTCGTGCTCTTCGTCCAATGCCACGACGTCGCAAGAGACGGCCTGCACCGAACGCGAAGCCGCCGCTCCGTACTTGGCGACGATTTTCGCACCGGGGCTCGACGCCAGGCAGCGCCGCGCATCATCCACCACGTGCGCGTTGGTCAGGATGTAACCCTCTTCGTTGACCACGAATCCCGTCGCCGCACATTCCTCGTTCTTCTCTCCTGCGCCCGGACCAACCGCCAGGAGCTGCACCACCGCAGTCGCTGGGTTCGTCCCAACGCCAGCCGCTGGTCCCTCCTGTCCATAAGCGGAAGAGCGAATGCAAAAGGCAAACGGCAACGAACAAAGGAAAATCAAAAGGCAAAGGGCAAATGGCAAAAGGCAAAGGTGAAGAACGCGAGAGTGAGAGAGTCTGTCCGTCGTCTTCAATTCCGCTTCGCTTTTCCCTTGGCCGTGGCGACAGCCTTGGAGAGCATGGCGCGCAGCTGATTGGATTCGTCCAAGAAGCTGGCCATCTTCTCTGGCGGAAGAATGCCCGCTTTCACAATCAACCTCAGCCAGTAATTTGACTCCCGCAGTTCCTTCAAAGCGATCTGGAGTTTGTGAATGAAATCTTCCTTCGATTCCGCGCCCTGCGCTTCTTCATAATTCGCCCCTACCGAGGTCCCGCTTCGAAGTAGTTGATCTCCGATTCGCCGGCCGACAAGGTTCTTGGGAAGTGATTCCACCAGTCTGATGATCCGAGCACCATACTCCAACAGCCGTTCATTGAGATTCCGCTTCTCTTCCATTTTTGCCCTTTGCCTTTTGCTCTTTGCCTTTTGATTATCTCTTTGCTGCCCTAAAGGGCGGCGGTACGTCACCAATCCTGGACGGACCCATCCTTGCGCCGCGCGGTGGGCAGATAGGCGCGCCGGTACGGATACTTCTTGGCTTTCTCCTCGTCGACGTCGGTCCCGAGGCCGGGCGCGTCGCTCACGTTCATGTAACCGTCCTTGAAGGTCGGAGCGCCGGGCAGGACCTCGTGCGTTACCTCGGGGAAAAAGACCATCTCCTGCACGCCGAAGTTGGGAATCGAGATGTCCACATGGACGTTTGCCGCGTGGATGGGCGGGCCGATATCGGCCGGGCCGTGCCACGCCGATCTGACTTGAAATGCCTCGGCAAGAGCCGCCACCTTGCGCGCTGCGCTGATGCCGCCGATGTGGCCGAGGTCGCAGCGAATGTAGTCGATCAATTGCTCGCTGATGAGCGGCACGCAATCCCAGAGCGAGTTGAAGAGCTCGCCCATGGCGAGCGGCGTCGTGGAATGCTGGCGGATCACGCGGAAGCTTTCTTTGTGTTCGGGGCGCAGCAGGTCTTCGAGGAAGAAGAGGTGGTACGGCTCGAGTTCTTTGGCAAGCCGTGCGGCGTCGATGGGTCCGAGCTTCTCGTGCGTGTCGTGCAGCAGCTCGACTTCCTCGCCGAGCTTGACACGCAGGTGGTCAAAGAGCTTCGGCACGATGCGCAGATACAGGCCAGGCTCGAAGGTTTCCGTCTGCGGCAGATCGTCTTGTTGTGCGACGCGCCCGGCGTGTTCCTCGGACTTCTGCTTGCCCGAAGTGCCGTAGGTTCCCTCAAGGCCGGGGATCGCCACCTGGGCGCGCACGCATTTGAATCCGCGCTCCAGGGCGCGGCGCACCGCGTCTTCCACTTCGGCGAACTCATTCCCGCTGGCGTGCGTGTAAGCGAGCGCGCCGACGCGCGTGCGCCCGCCCAAAAGTTGATAAACCGGCATTCCCGCGCGCTTGCCCTTGATGTCCCAGAGGGCCGTATCGACGCCCGCGATGGCCGTCATCTGGACCGGCCCGCTGCGCCAGTACGAGCCGCGATAAAGATACTGATAGATGTCTTCAATCTGTTCGGGGTCGCGACCGATGAGTAGCGGAGCAATGTGCTCCTTGAGCGCCGCAGCGACAGCGAGCTCGCGGCCGTTGAGCGTGGCGTCGCCCACGCCGTAGAGGCCGGGCTCGCTGGTGAGAATCTTCACCACCACATAGTTCCGCCCGGGGCAAGTCACGATTACGCGCACGTCGGTGATTTTGAGCGGTGGGAGGCCACGCGAAGTCGTTGCCGGTGGCGATGCGGCGCGCGCCGCGTCGCGGGCAGTAAGAGAATTTCCGAGCGCCGCCGCGCCGGTCATCTTCAAAAAGTTGCGCCGTCCAGGACCGTCGGTACGAGGAGCCATGTGACCCTCCAACAGGAAGATTGCTGCGTGGCAGAGGGATTCTACGCCAGGGAAACAACCTTCGGCCAGAGGAAGCCGAGCCGGTGTATAATGGAGTCTCCCCAGCAGCCGAACGCGGAACTCCTGGTTCAAGGGAATCCCCTCGAAATTCCTGGGCGGCAACGAGGGCATAATCTTCGGCCTCGGCATGGTAGTCGGCCCGTGGATTCCCGCCACGGCCGCCAGTCACCCCCGCGAAAGCGGGGGATGGATTCCCGCTTGCGCGGGAATGACGATGTGGGGGCCGGGAATGACGAGGAGAGACACGACATTAGGGAGCATCATTGAATTCGAACATTCGTAATATCGCCATCATCGCCCATGTGGACCACGGCAAGACGACGCTTGTGGACGCCATGCTCTGGCAGAGCGGCATCTTTAAGGTCAATCAGGAAGTTGTGGACCGCGTCATGGACTCCAACGAACTGGAGCGCGAGCGCGGCATCACCATTCTGGCCAAAAACACGGCGGTGACTTACCAGGGCGTGCGCATCAATATCGTCGATACGCCGGGCCACAGCGACTTCGGCGGAGAGGTCGAGCGCGCGCTGAAGATGGTCGATGGCGTGCTGCTGCTCGTGGACGCGAGTGAAGGCCCGCTGCCGCAGACGCGCTATGTGCTGTGCAAGGCGCTGGAAGCCAAGCTCCCGCCCATCGTGGTCATCAACAAGATCGACCGCAGCGACGCGCGTGCGCAGGAAGTGGTGAACGAAGTCTATGATCTTTTCATCGACCTCGACGCCACGGAAGACCAGCTCGATTTCCCCATTCTTTACACGATCTCCCGCGACGGCATTGCCAAGAAATCGCTGGACGACTCCTCCGAGACGCTGCAGCCGCTCTTCGATGCCATTTTGGCGACGATTCCTCCGCCAGAAGGCGATGCGTCGGACCCCTTACAACTGCTCGTCGCCAACCTCGACTACAGCGATTATCACGGCCGGCTGGCGCTGGGACGCATCTTTTCCGGCACGTTGCGGCGCGGCGACGAGGTGGCCATCGTTAAGCTGGACGGCAGCACGCAGAAGACACGCATCACCAAACTGTTCGGCTTCGAGGGCCTGGAGCGCACCGACCTCGATGAGGCCGGGGTGGGAGACATCGTCGCCATCGCCGGTGTCGAGGGCATCACTATCGGCGAGACAGTGACCAGCGTCGAGACGCCTAAACCTCTTGCGCGCATTCCGATCGACGAGCCGACCATCTCCATGGTCTTTACGGTCAACACCTCGCCGTTCTCCGGACGCGAGGGAACGTACGTCACTTCTCGGCATCTGCGCGAACGGCTGGACAAGGAACTGCTCACCAACGTCTCCATCCGCGTCGAAGAGATGGAGAACACCGATGCCTTCAAGGTGATGGGCCGGGGGGAGCTGCAGCTTGCCATCTTGATCGAGATGATGCGCCGCGAGGGGTACGAGCTCATGGTGGGCAAACCCGAAATCGTCACGCGCTCAACCGGCGGCAAATTGCAGGAGCCGGTCGAACAACTGATCATCGACGTCCCGCAGGAGTTCGTGGGCGTGCTGATGCAGGAAATCGGCATGCGCAAGGGTGTCAACACCAAGATGGTGAGCCACGGAACCACGGGCACGGGGCGCGTGCGTCTCGAATTCTCCATCCCCTCGCGCGGCCTGATCGGCTTGCGCAGCGAAGTCCTGAAGCTGACCCGCGGCACGATCGTAATGAACACGCTGTTTGACGGCTACACGAACTGGCAGGGCGATATTCCGTCGCGGCTGACGGGCGCGCTTGTTGCCGACCGCCCCGGCCGTACGACGAGCTATGCCCTCTACAACCTGCAGGAACGCGGCGAGCTGTTTGTCGGGCCGGGCATCGAGGTATACGAAGGCATGCTGATCGGCCAAAGCGCGCGCTGGGATGACATGGACGTGAACGCCGTAAAAGAGAAAAAGCAGACCAACATGCGCGCCTCCGTCGCCGACGAAGCCATCCGCCTCGTCCCCATCCACCCGTTGAACCTGGAAGAGGCCATCGAATTCATCGCCGAGGATGAGTATGTAGAGGTGACCCCACAATCCGTCCGGCTGCGAAAGAAGATCCTGCAAGCCAACCAGCGCCCGCGTAAATACCACAACAAGGGTCAAGAGTAGAACCACCTGGCCCTCGCACCGGCCGGGTTAGGCAGGGCGAAGGCACCGTGCGCAAGTGATTCTTGGCGAGAGATACCTCCCAAAAATTCAGCCTCCACAATGGACTCAATGTCAGTATTAGCACAGACATTCTGGCAGCCAATTTTAGAAGTGTCCTAAATAACTACACTCGTGCGGCTCAAAGCATCGCGGAACTCGGGCGTTTTGGCTGGGCAAGAAGTCCGAGGAAGAGGGGAGATGTTCGCGAGATCCAGAGGGCGAATGAAGGGGGCCGAACCGCCTTTTTGACGGGGCGGTCGGTATCAGGCGGGTGTTTTTGTGCCCCTTCGATCCGACCCCAAAGCCCAAGCCGGGGAGAGTTGAGCAACTCACCCCGGCGGCGAACTCTGCAACTCGACCAGTTACTTCGGCGCCTCGGCTTTGGCCCCTGTCGCCATAGGCTTGAGACGGATATCGAGTTGCTGCAGCGTCGGCTGCTCGATATTCAGGACGGTTTCGGAGGGCTCGTAGCCCGCCGTCTCGACGCGCAGCACGTGGATCCCGGCGGGAAGCTGGAACGGCCCGAGGTTGTCGGAGGTTCCAACAAAAACGCCATCGAGGACGATGCGCGTCTTGATGGGGTAAGTGGTCAGCAGCAGCGTGGACACTTCCTCTTTCGGATAGCCGGCATTGGGGTTGTAACCCGCCTGGCGCGGATCGGCGGAAGGATAGCGCTCAACCCACCAGTGGGGGGGCAGATAGGGGTCGGTCGTGGTATACGGGGCGAGGTTCAGAAAGGGCGAGTAGTAGCCGCCGTAAAAGCCGAACCCTCCGTAGGCCGGGTAGAAGTAGGGTGTGACATAGCTTGGTCCGGAGGACGCCGGTGCGGGCCTCAAGCCGATGGTTCCGGTTCGGTCACTGGCGCCCAGGGTCGAGCCCGCCAGGGTTAGTGCTATCAAGGCAGCGGCGCAGGTCAATCCCACACCATTCAGCAAGCGGTTCATAAGCCCCCCTCTCTTCTATCGGCCGGACACTCCGGCCCCGCGAACGATCGAGGCGCTCCCGCCAACACTCGATCCTTTCCCTCATTACGAGTTTGCCATGACGACGGCCAATTGCAATGGTACTTTAGTGCTGACCACACTCGGACTGTAAGTCATTCATCTCTCGTGAGTTATCGGAACGATAAGGGGATTTACCTTGACGCTCTTTTCGCTTGTGGGCTAAAACGTTTAATGACGTTCCTAGCGGACGAGTAGCGGCGGGGTGCAAGTGTCCCGCGGAAAGTTGTGTCTGGCATGTTGTTGTGACGGTCAGATTGCGAACGGGTTCGACCGCCAACTGAGAGATGCCAGCGAAAGATGTCAGCATGCACCTTTTTGAACTGACGCGCCGTCTGGTCGACACCGAATCCGTCACAGGCAACGAACAGGCCTGCGCGGAGATGCTGTGCGACCACTTAAAGGGTCTGCTGTTCCACGTGGAACAGCAGGCCGTCAGCCCGGGCCGCGCGAACGTTTTTGCGACGCGTGGCGCTCCGGAAATTGTGCTCAGCACGCATATGGATACCGTCCCTCCGTTCGTTCCATCGAGCGAGGATGACGAGTATATCTACGGTCGGGGGTCGTGCGACGCCAAGGGTATTATGGCTGCTCAGGTTACCGCCGCCGAACGGCTGGCCAGCGAAGGCGTGACCGACTTCGGCCTGCTATTTCTGGTGGGCGAAGAAACCCTGAGTGACGGCGCGCGGGTGGCCAATCAATCGCGGATGGGGACGCGCTACATGATCAACGGCGAGCCCACAGACAACAAGCTGGCGCTCGGCTCGAAAGGCATCCTGCGCGTGGTGATCTGCGCGCGCGGGCGCATGGCGCACTCGGCCTATCCCCATCTGGGCGAATCGGCGATCGAGAAGTTGCTCGATATCCTCGCCGACCTGCGGCGCATGCCGCTGCCCGTCGATCCGGTGCTGGGGCCTTCGACGCTCAACATCGGCCTGATCTCCGGCGGGCGTGCCGCGAACATCGTGCCGGACGAAGCGCGCGCGGATGTGCTGATCCGCACCGTCAACGGCACGGACGGGCTGCGGCACAACATCCGGCGGATTCTGGACGGCCGCTGCGAATTTGAGTTTATTCGCGAGACGCCAGCGCTTAGAATGGAGAAGCTTGAGGGATTTGAAGCGGACGTGGTCGCCTTCACAACCGACCTGCCGAACTTGACGAATTGGGGACGGCCGCTGCTGCTCGGCCCGGGGTCGATCAGCGTCGCACACACCGATCACGAGCGGGTTCGCAAGGCCGATCTGGCTCGCGCTGTGGAGTTATATTGCCAGTTGGTGCGTCAGTTGAAGGCGAGGAATTCAGATTGATGATTGAAAAGCGCGACGAAGGTGGAGATTTCAGTCTGCCATCTTCAACTTACTTGGGGGCAGAAGGGAGCAAGCGCGTTCCCGTCCGACGGGAGCGCAGAATAATCCATCATGAAGAAACTGGAAGTTGGAATCCTTGGGGCCACGGGCATGGTGGGGCAGCGCTTCATTAGCCTGCTCGAACACCATCCGTGGTTTGAAGTGAAGTGGCTCGGGGCATCGGATAAGTCGGCAGGCAAGACATACGGCGAGGCATGCAACTGGCGGGTTCGCGATGCCATGCCCAAGGCCGCGGCGGAATTGCCGGTACACGAATGCAAGCCGGGCAAGGCGCCGCAACTCGTTTTCTCGGCGCTCGATTCGAAAGTGGCCGGTGAAGTCGAAAAAGAATTTGCACACGCCGGGCATGTCGTGGTCTCGAATTCTTCGAATCACCGTATGGACGCGGATGTGCCGCTGCTGATTCCCGACGTCAATCCCGACCATCTGGCGCTGGTGCGGGCGCAACGCCACGAGCGCAAGTGGAAGGGAATGATTGTAACGAACCCGAATTGCACAACGGTGGGGTTGGTGATGTCGCTGGCACCGCTCGATCGCGCCTTCGGGCTCGAGAAAGTGATGATGACCAGCATGCAGGCGGTCTCGGGTGCGGGCTATCCCGGCCTGCCGACCCTCGATATCATCGGCAACGTCATCCCCTACATTGGTGGCGAAGAAGAGAAAGTCGAGCGCGAGACGCGCAAACTGCTCGGCCGGCTGATTGACGGTCGCGTCGAGATGGGCAACTTCATCGTCAGCGCGCACTGCAATCGCGTGCTCGTCGAGGACGGTCACACGGAGTCAATTTCGATTGCCCTGCGCTCGCCCGCCAAGATCGAGGAATTGGTCGATGCGTGGCGCAATTACCGCTCGCGCCCGCAGGAACTACATCTGCCATCGGCGCCGAAGCATCCGATCATCGTGCGTGAAGAAAAAGACCGGCCGCAGGTGAAATTCGATGTGGGCTCGGAGAACGGTATGGCGACTGTCGTGGGACGTCTGCGCGCCTGCCCAGTGCTGCAATGGAAGTACACGGCGCTCAGTCACAACACCATTCGCGGCGCCGCCGGGGCGGCCCTGCTCAATGCCGAGTTGATGAAGGCGGAAGGGTATTTGGAGTAGGCTTCGGAGAAGCCGCAAGGTTGGAGTATGAAGGATGAATCGGGAAGCCTCTTCAACCTTTGCACTTCATCCTTTCTTGATGTGCTCTCCCCATGAGCGAATCCACGAATAATCCCGCCAATGCCGCCGTGCTGAAGCTGGCCATCTTGGGCTACGGGAAGATGGGCCGCACAATCGCCCAACTCGCTCCGCAGCGCGGCTTCGAGGTGCGCCTGGTCATGGACATCGACGTAAACGCCGGGGGCGCGGGCGTCACGCCGGAAAAGTTCAAAGGTGTCGATGTCTGCATCGAGTTCACGGAACCGAAGGCGGTGCTCGATAACATTCGCCGCGTGGCCGAGACCGGCTGCAATCTGGTGGTGGGGACGACCGGCTGGCACAGTCGGCTCGATGAAGTTCGGAAGATCGTCGAGTCGAATGGCATTGGCATGGTTTATGCTGCGAATTTCTCCATCGGAGTGAACCTGTTCTACCGACTCGCACGGCAGGCAGCGGAAATGTTCGCGGCCTTTCCCATTTACGATCCCTACCTCACCGAAACCCACCACCAATTCAAGAAGGATGCGCCCTCGGGCACGGCGCTCGAAATCAAGCGCCAGGTCCAACCAGCCTTCAAGGATCGGGAAGTGCCTGTCGTCAGCACGCGCGCCGGCTACTTTCCCGGCGTGCACGAATTGGGGTTTGATTCGGAAGCGGACACGATTATCCTTCGCCACACGGCGCGCAGTCGCCAGGGCTTTGCCGAAGGCGCACTCTACGCTGCCCGCTGGGTGGGGGGGAAGAAAGGATTGTTCAACTTCGCGGACGTGCTGGAAAAAGGTATTGGGCGCTAGGTTCTGGGTGCTGGGCACTCTTCTCCCCAGCTCCCAGTCCCCAGCACCTGGCCCCCAGTCGCTCAGTAAGGAGACACCATGAGCCCGGACATTCGTGGTTGTGGCACGGCGCTGGTTACACCATTCCGGCGCGATGGCACGGTCGATGACGCGTCGCTGCGACGATTGGTGCAATTTCAGCTTCGCGAAGGCATCGACTTTCTTGTCCCTTGCGGCACGACCGGCGAAACACCCACCCTCGAGCACGGCGAGTACACGGGCATCATCCGCCTGGTCGTGGAAGAGGCAGCGCGCAAGGTGCCGGTGATTGCCGGCGTGGGCGGCAACAACACACACACGATTGCGGCGCTCGCCCAAGAAGTGTCGGGCCTGGGCGTGCAAGGAATTCTTTCCGTCGCGCCCTACTACAACAAACCCACGCAGGAAGGCCTCTACCAGCACTTCAAGACGATTGCGGAAGCGACCAGTCTGCCTGTGATTGTTTACAACGTTCCGGGCCGCACATCGTCCAACATCGAGCCCGCCACGGTTGCGCGGCTCGCGAAGATTCCGAACATCATCGGCATCAAGGAAGCTTCTGGCAGCATCACGCAGCAGATGGAAGTGCTCGCCGCCGTCGGGCCGGAGTTCCGCGTGCTCTCGGGCGACGACGCCTTCACATTTCCGCTGATGGCGCTGGGGGGAGTGGGAGTCATCTCTGTCGTGTCGAATGAAATTCCGGGATTGATGACCAAGCTCGCACACCTCATGCTCGAGGGCAAGATCGACGAGGCGCGCAAGTTGCATTTCCGACTTCTGCCGCTCGTGCAGGCGAATTTCATCGAGACGAATCCTATCCCCGTGAAAGCCGCGCTCGCCATGATGGGCATGATCGAGGAGATTTACCGCTTGCCCCTCGTCCCCATGAAGCCCGAAAACCGCGCCAAGCTGGAGAAGGCACTCGCAGCCCAGGGATTGCTGCACGCGCAGAAGGTGTCCTAGCGCCGGCCTTCAGGTCGGCACGTCTGGCGCTGGCTTATTGCCGCTTGATCACGAACTTGACCCATGGTATAACCCGGGTTATACTACCATCATGAAAACAGCAGTCTCAATACCTGACCCTCTTTTCAAAGAAGCTGAACGTCTCACCAAGCGGCTCCGCATCCCGCGCAGCCAGCTCTACGTCAGGGCGCTGGAAGAATACGTCCAACGGCAGCGATCGAAGGGGATAAAAGAAGCGCTGGACGAAGTGTATGGGACAGAGTCATCAGAACTTGATCCAGTGCTGGCGCGCCTTCAGGATGAGGTCATCGGCCGGGAGGAATGGTGATCAGGCGCGGGGAGATTTGGTGGGCATCCCTGCCCGGACCCGCAGGCGCCAAGCCTGGCTACCGCCGCCCCGTCTTGGTAGTCCAAACGAACGACTTCAACGAGGGAGGCATCCGCACGGTGATCGTGCTGGCGGTTACGTCCAACCTGCGGTTGGCCGCCGCACCCGGGAATGTCCTATGCCGAAAACGGGACACCGGACTGGCAAAGGATTCTGTCATTAACGTGTCTCAGATGTACACGGTCAACAAAGCGCGACTCACCGAACGGGTTGGAGTGATCCCCTCGACATTGATGCGAGAGGTTGAAGTGGGCCTGCGCTTGGTGTTGGGGCTGTGATTCAACTCGATCCGCATACATCGCTGAGCGCGCGATGTATACGCCACCCGCGAGCGGAGAAAGTGAGATAGGGCCGACTTTCAGGTCGGCCCAGGCGGCCACGGCATGTTTCTGATGCCGTCGGTTTGTGGCATTGTTGTTCTTAAGAACAATGCCACAATCCGATGTCTTGATTGCCCGTTATGTACATCAAGCACGTACTGCTGCTCCTCCCGATTCATCGACGAACGGCCCAGAAATATCAAGAGGAGTCCGCGGATCATATGGCGAACCAAAAACGAGCATACTTTGAGCAATCGGGCTTCTCGTTTAATGGATTGGATCGGGCCAGGAAGGCGGCATTGGAAGAGGAGTGGATTTGGCCGCCATGGCTCTTTAATGACATCGTAGGTTTTCTGGGAGTAGGTTCGGACGGGTGGAACGACCTGGGGTGTGACCTTTACTTGAAGAGGAAGCACTTTCCAAGAGATTCTCGAGAACGCGAGGGGAGCCAAACAACATCCCGCAACAACGACTATCTTCCCTACGCAGAAACGCCGCACTTCGCGATCAAAAAGGGTGACAATGCCACATACTTGGTGGCGCTCGGGTATATTTTGAGGGCAGCGCGAGGGATCATCAGGAGACGAGTACGATGCGGACAGATTTGGACGCCTCCTTACGGCTGGTCCTGCCTTGATCTTGCCGAAGCTGATCGTCAAGCTCGGCTCTCAAGTATGACTTCGGGACAAACTAATCGAAGTTGACAAACAAGTCCTCGCGGCATCTGTGCTAGAACCTGACTTATGAATCTACAATCACAAATCGAAGAGCTTTACGCGCGGGAGGCCAGGGAATTCGGCGAGGAGTATTTCCGTGCCTTCGACGAATTCAAGCAGGCGCTGAATGAGGGGCGGGTGCGCGCGGCGGAGCCGGACTCCACATCGCCCACCGGTTGGAAGGTGAACACGTGGGTGAAGAAGGGAATTCTGCTGGGGTTCCGGATCGGGCGCATCATCGACATGCCGGGTTGGCACCCCGCTGCTGGCATGAGTCCGCCTGTGGCGGGGTCCTCGTGGCCGATGCATTTAGACCGCCAGGATGCTGTCGCCGCAGACGCTGCGCCAGAAGCTCGCCGGTCAGAGGCCGCCACTACAGATGCCGGCCTAAAGGCCGGCGCTATTACCCAGTTCCGCGATAAGCACACGTACCCGCTGAAGCAGATTCCGGATGACCGCAACATCCGCGTCGTGCCGGGCGGCTCGTCGATTCGCGACGGCTGCTACATCGGCAAAGGCGTGGTCTGCATGCCGCCGATGTATGTGAATACCGGCGCCTACGTGGACGATGGCACGATGATTGATTCACACGTGCTGGTAGGCTCCTGCGCGCAGGTGGGGAAGCGCGTTCACATCAGCGCCGCGGCGCAGATCGGCGGCGTGCTCGAACCGATTGGCGCGATGCCGGTAATCATCGAAGACGACGTCCTGGTGGGCGGCAATTGCGGGGTTTACGAAGGGGCGATCGTGGGAAAGGAAGTTGTGCTTGCCGCGGGAACGATTCTGACCGGCTCGACGCCAGTCTACGATCTCGTCCGCGACACTGTTTATCGTCGCGATGGCGAGAAGCCTTTGATGATTCCCCCCGGCGCCGTGATTGTTCCCGGCGCGCGCGGCGTCACCAGGGGACGCGGCAAAGAGCTGGGGATCTCCCTCTACACTCCCGTCATCATCAAATACCGCGACGAGAAAACGGATCAGGCGGTGAGGTTAGAAGACCTCCTGCGCTGAGACCGGAGTGCGCTCCCCCTTTGCGACCCAGCCTGCAACGCCGCTCGAAGAAGAATTCCGGATTCCGGGTTCAGAATCCCAGATGGAAATTCAGCGCAGGACTTCCAGCCCCACTTCGCTGGGGCGGTCGCTGCCCGCGCCAGTGACCCAGACCACTCGGCAATGCCCGAGCAGGGTGCGGTTGGAGTACACATCCAAGGTCTGGCCCGGGAGGAGCGAGGTGGTGGTTACGATCCGCAATCCCCGATCGGACATATCCAAGGTGGAGGCGGGGTGGTCGAAGCGGCGACCGCGCGCCTCGACGTGCAGTGTGACGGGGAGCACACCCGACCAGCGTTCGTTGCGGCGCGGCGGAGGCTGGGCGATTTGATTTATCAACTCTTGGACCCGCGTGGAAAGTTCCCGAACCCGGGCCTTGAGTTGTTTCTGCTTCCCCGCGTGCGCATCGGACTTGCGCGCTCTCTTCAGCGCGGCAGCCTCGGCTTTCAAGATCGCTCTCCTTTCCGCGACTTCGACTAACTCCGAAGAGATTTCTCGCAAGTGGGCTGAGTGATCCAAGCCTTTCATGAGGCGGAATTTACCACACATTCAGGCCTGCGGGCGCAAGTATCTTCGCGGCCGTTGAGAGGGGCTTGGCGGAAGGGGGGTGTAGAAAGACAGTCCAGTGCAGACGCTCAGATAGGAATTCTCAGGAGGCTTGGCGCCCGGCCCTGACCGGATAAAGGTCCCTTATCCCCCTCATAAAAATTCCGAATTGTACTTATTCGGCGGGACGGCCAATGCTGGAGTCTGCCGAGTCTTCTTCCGGGCGGTCGTGTCTCGACTCGGCCTTGGCGAAGGGGCCGTTATGGCAATCCAATCTGTTCTAGTACGGGTGCCGGCGACCGTGGGCAATTTCGGCGGGGCGATGAACTGTGCGGCCCTGGCACTGGATGCGCCATTGAACGTGAAGGTCACTCCACGCGCGGATGGCGAGGTGGCGATCCGCTACTTCGGGGAGCATGGTGAGCGCGTCCCGCGCGGCCGGTCGAATCTGGCTGTTCAGGCGTTGGAGGCCGCGCTGGGCGCGAGGGGTATCGAGTTCCCCGGCGCCGATTTCGCGATCTTCAGTTCCGTGCCCGTTGCTGTGGGACTGGGATCGAGCACGGCAGCGGTCCTCGCCGGCGTGATCGCCGCCGATCAGCTCTTCCATCTGAGTCTTCAGGAGAAAGACCTGCTGGAACTCGCCGCAAGATTCGAGAACCGGCAGGATAACCTGCGCGCCTCTTGGCTGGGGGGTTTTGTGGCCAGTCTCGAGGAAGCGGCTGGACCGGCCTATCGGCGCACCCCGGTCGCCGAAGATTTTGCCCTCCACGTCGTGGTCCCGGAAACCGCGCTGGCGAAGAGACCCCGGCACGAGAGCCTCGGCATGAGGGAAACGAGGTCCGTCGACTCCTCCGGGCACGAGCGCGCTGCCGCCATCGGGGAGTTCTTCGCCGATCCCGGCAATGGTCACGGGGCGGCGCTGGACGATACCCTCCCTTCCAGATGCGAAAAGAAGGTTCCAGGACTGGAAGAGGCGCTCGCGCTTCGGTTGCCCGGAGTTCTCAGCATTTTCGCTTGCGGCTCCGGTCCCGCCGTAGGGATTCTAGCCCAGAGTGATGCCCTCGCGGCGGTCGCCGCGGTTCGGGAATGCTTTGCTCGTCACGGCGTTGATTCGTTGCCGGGCCGCTACCGGCCTACTAACGCTGGCGCGCGTGACTGGAACGCGGTGCGACCGGACGTTATTGTGCCCGCCAGAGGCGGGCGCAGCATTTCTACCGTACAATCCTCCTATATTCCGGCCTGAGAATCCGGCCCCAGAAAGTGTTTGACGCCCGGCCGGGGGGTGTGGTACATTACCTACCGACTGGTCGGTATCACCGCTCGGGAGGCCGTTACCCAAACGAGGCGCTATGAGCAAGCCGTCTACAGGTGCAGAGATTCTTCTCGAGAGCCTTCGCCGTGAGGGCGTAGATGTGTTCTTCGGACTACCCGGGGGGGTAGTGCTGCCGCTCTATGACGCCCTGTATAGCAGCGGGATCCATCACCTGCTGGTACGCCACGAGCAGGCGGCCGCCTTTGCCGCCGACGGCTATGCTCGCGTGACCGGCAAAGTAGGGGTTTGCCTGGGCACGTCCGGCCCGGGGGCGACCAACCTGACTACGGGTCTCACCTCCGCCATGATGGACTCAATTCCGATCGTGGCCCTAACCGGCCAAGTGATCCTTCCGCTCATCGGCAAGGATGCTTTCCAGGAATGCGACACCATCGGCATCACGATGCCCTCGACGAAGTGCTCATTTCTTGTGCGCACGGCGGCGGACCTGCCCGGCATCATGCACCAAGCGTTCAAGACGGCGGTTTCCGGCCGCCCCGGCCCGGTGCTGGTCGATCTGCCCAAGAGCGTCCTGATGGAGTCGGCGCAGGCGGCCTACCCGACGACGCCGGGAATCGAGCAACTGGAACGGATCCGCGAGTGGAAGGACGAAGAGATCGAGCGCGCGTCGCAGATGATCCTGGAGAGCCAGCGCGCCGTCCTCTACGTGGGTGGCGGGGTGATTGCGGCCAACGCCTGGGAGGAGCTGCGCGAGCTGGCCGAACTCGCCCGCATTCCCATCACCACCACGTTGATGGGTCTCGGTGCTTTCCCTTCCGAGCACCCTCTTTCGCTCGGCATGCTGGGTATGCACGGTTCCTACGCCGCCAACCTGGCAATCTGCAACTGCGACCTGCTGATCGGCGTGGGCGTGCGCTTCGATGACCGCGTGACCGGCCGCCTGAAGGATTTTGCGCCGCTCTCCCGCAAGATTCATATCGACGTCGATCCGGCGGAGGTCAACAAGAACGTCCGCGTGGATCTGGGCCTCGTGGGCGACGCCCGCGAGACGCTGCGCGCCATGATCGAATGCCTGAAGCGCTTCGAACGGCAGGGCCGGAAGGCGGCGCCGCTCCACCGGCAGCAATGGTTGCAGCGGATTGAATCCTGGCGCGCGGAGCATCCGCTTACTTACGACAAGTACGCCCACACCGTGAAGCCGCAGTACGTGATCGAGGCGCTCTCGCGCTATGCCGCCGATGACGCCGTCGTTTCCGTCGACGTGGGACAGCACCAGATGTGGACGGCGCAGTACTGGAAATTCCACAAGCCCCGCACTTGGCTTAGTTCGAGCGGCCTGGGTTCGATGGGTTACGGTTTCCCGGCGGCGATGGGGGCGCAACTCGCAGACGCCAACCGCCAAGTGATTGCCATCGTCGGTGATGGCGGCTTCCAGATGACCCTCAACGATCTCGCCACCGTGGCGCAGTACCGCGTGCCAGTGAAGATCGCCATCATCAACAACCGCGCCTTGGGCATGGTCCGGCAGTGGCAGGAGATCTTCTTCGAAAAACGTTACTGCGATATCGACCTGAGCTTTGCCCCGGACTTCGCGAAGCTGGCGGAGTCCTACGGCATCCGCGGCGTGCGGGTCGATCATCGCACCGACGTTCCCGACGCGATCCGCGATTTCCTAAGCGACCGGGAACCGCGGCTGATTGATTTCTGGGTGGATCCGACGGAAAACGTCTATCCCATCGTTCCCCCCGGGGCGTCGCTGGCGGAAATGGTGGTGGAGCCGCCGCGCGTGATGGTCGAGGAAGAAGCTCTGGACGACTTGTGGGCGGTGTAGGAGCGCTGCCCTTCAAGGCGCTAGCGAGGTCGCGTCCGGCGGCTGAGGGACACATGCCGAGCTTCACTGCGACCCTACGGGCGATTCTGGAAAGATTGAGTTCGCTTTGAGGAGTTGAATATGCAGTGGCTAATCGCGCTTGAGACCAACGGTGATTCGATCACTTCCTGCCGGCTGATGAACATTTTCCGCCGCAAGGGGGTCAGTATCGTGACCTTGGCGATGGCGGCGCGGCCCGAGGGTTACTCCGTGATCGCGGTGGCGGACACTCCGCCGGCAGACGTGGAGCATATTTTCAACTTCTTGCGCCGCGTGGAAGGCGTGCAGCACGTCACCTACTACCAGCACGAGCCGCTGGGCGAAGCGTCGTTTGTCTTCATCGATGCCGACGCGGGCTCGTCCAGCCTGGCGCGCTTCCTCCAGACCTTCCCGGAGTCGAAGCTGATTTTTGCCAGCCACGGCAAGTATCTGCTGGAAATTCCGGGCGACCGCAAGACCCGGCCGGCCAGTCTGGCCGGCGGCAACGCGGAGATTCTCCCGTTCGCCCGCGTTCGGAGCAGCATTCAGCAGCCGGAACTCATCACGGCGCAGGCATCTTGACGGACCAACGAAGAACTATGAATGCTGGATGAGGGACGAAAAGCTGACCCTGGTTTTTCACCATCGTTCATGGTTCCTCGTGTAGATTGTTTAACGTTCAGGAGGAGATTGTGGCAAGAGTTTATTACGAAAATGACGGAGATTTGAAATACCTGGCCGGCAAGACCGTGGCCATCATCGGCTATGGGAGCCAGGGGCACGCTCACGCCCTTAACCTGCGTGATAGCGGGGTGAAGGTGATCGTGGGTGAGGTAGCCAAGGCTGAGCTGCGCGCCCGGCCGCTCGCGGCGGGCTTTGAAGTGATAGATACGCCGGAAGCCGTGAGGAGAGCGGATCTGATTTCCGTCCTTATCCCCGACCCCATTCAAGCGAAGGTCTATAAGGAAGCGATGGCGCCTCATATGGGCAAGGGGAAAACGCTGCTTTTCGCGCACGGCTTCAACATCAACTACAAGTTTGTGGTGCCGCCTCCCGAGGTGGACATCATCATGATCGCGCCCAAGTCTCCCGGACACCGGCTGCGCGAGCTCTTCACGGAAGGGCTGGCCGTGCCGGCGCTCGTCGCCGTGGAGCAGAACGCCTCCGGCAAAGCTCTTGAAACGGCACTCGCCTATGCCAAGGGGCTGGGCTGCCTGAAGGCGGGCGTCATCGAGACGACGTTCAAAGAAGAGGTCGAGACCGATCTCTTCGGCGAGCAGGTGGTTCTGTGCGGCGGGGTCTCGGAGCTGGTCCTCGCGGCGTTCGAAACCCTGACGGCGGCCGGCTATCAGCCCGAGATCGCTTACTTCGAGTGCCTCAACGAGCTGAAGCTGATCGTCGACCTCATTTACGAAGGCGGCCTGAAGTACATGCGCTACTCGGTGAGCGACACGGCCGAGTACGGTGACTACACACGCGGCCCGGTGGTTATCGACGGCCACGTGCGCCAGACCATGAAGAAGATTCTCGCCGACATCCAGAACGGTTCCTTTGCCCGCGAGTGGATGGAGGAAAGCGCCAGCGGCGGGAAGAAGTTCCAGGAGATGCGCGCCAAGGCTGCCAACCACCTCATCGAAAAGGTCGGCAGCGAACTGCGCAAGATGATGGCCTGGAAGCGGAAGGACGAAGAGGCCACCGCGGCACAGGCCCAGGCGCGCGCCTAAGCTAGCCGCCGTTCAGAGTCCGGCGAATCAGAAGAGGGGCGCAGATCACTGCGCCCTTCTTTACTTATGTGAAAGAATCAGACGAAGGAGTTGAGGATGAGCGCAGGACAAACGGGAAGCGATGGATCCCAGAAGACCCATCACGGCACCAAGGACGCGACGGGTCGCATCAGGAAACTGGCTTTGATCGGAACCGGAAAGCTCGGCGAGGCGCTGCTTTCCAGCATGCTGGGCGCCCAACTGGTCCCGGTGAGCCACGTGGTGGCCACGGACGCCGACCCTCCGCGCGCGGATTATATCGGCGAGAGGTATGCCGTCAAAGCGACCACCAACAATCTCCAGGCAGTGGCGGGAGCGGATTTGGTGATGATCTGTGTGAAGCCTCAACAGGTTGCCGAGGTCCTGCGCGGCATCCGCCGAAATCTCTCCAAGAATGCTCTGGTGATATCCGTCGCGGCTTCGGTTACGACAGCCATGATCGAACGGGCATTGGACCATGACCATCGGGTGGTCCGCGTCATGCCCAATACCCCCTGCCTGATCCGTCAGGGCATGACCGCCATCGCGCGCGGCAAGCATGCCACTCCCGAAGACTTGAAGATCGCCCAGATGATCTTCAGTGCCATGGGGCGGACGGTGATTGTAGATGAGAAGCACATGGACGCGATTACGGGCCTCTCCGCTTCCGGTCCCGCCTACGTGTACATGATCATCGAATCGCTCGCTGAAGGCGGCGTGAAGCTGGGCCTGCCGCGCGAACTCTCCACCGAGCTTTCCGCCCAGACGCTGCTTGGCGCCTCGGCGTTGGTGCTGCACACCGGCGAACATCCGGCCAAACTTAAGGACGTGGTTACCACCCCCGCCGGCTGTACGATTGATGGCTTGCTCGAACTCGAAGAGGGTGGCCTGCGCGTCACTTTGATCAAAGCCGTCGTGCGTGCGGCCGAGCGCGCCCGCCAGCTCGTCCAGAGCCAGGATTCCTAGCGCTCAAACAAGTCCGGAAGCGCACGCCCTTGGCATGGGCCGCAGGAATCTCTCTTCGCGCCAAAGCGTGGTACCATTTTCTTGGCGAAAGGAGGTCTCATGAACATCGTTACCTTCTGGCTCATCGCCGCCCTCGTCCTGATTGCTTTCGCTTCTCTAATCCCGAAAGCAGTCCGCATCATCCGCTCCTACATCAGATTTCGCGGCAAGAGGCTTGTCACCTGCCCCGAGACTCAGCGGCCGGCGGCGGTTCAAGTCGATGCCGCGCGCGCCGCGCTTTCTGCCTCCACCGGATTGGAGCATTTGGAATTGCAGCGTTGCTCCCGCTGGCCGGAGCGCGCCGGGTGCGGCCAGGAGTGCTTGCAGCAGATCGAGCGCGCCCCGGAAGGCTGCCTGGTGCGCACGATCGTCACGCAGTGGTACGCGGGGAAGGCTTGCGCGTTGTGCGGCCACATCATTCAGGAAGTCGATTGGCTGGGCCACAAGCCGGCCCTATTGGACCCGGATCGCAAGACGGTTTACTGGGACGCGATCCCGGCCGAGAAGTTGCCGGATGTTTTCGCCACTCACGCGCCCGTGTGCTGGGACTGCCACATCGCTGAGACGCTGCTGCGCGAGCACCCGGACGTGGTCACGATACGCTCCCCGAAGTGGTATCCGTAGTGGTGCCCGTTCCTCGCGAGCACTCGAATCGACTCGGGAAGAATCTCAACCCCCTCACTCTGCTGAGAGCTGAGCCGAACGGAAAGGGTCCTGCCTCCCGCCTGCCTCCAATGCCATGATGCTTGTCTTCGATCTCGAAAACCCTTGCACGACGCCCACCGACTGGCCCTTCAAATGGATTCGCTTGCGGATATCCGGTGGACCAGTTCCGCCGGGGGGATCTGTAGGAGCAAGTGACAGACAGCGGCGAAGAAGGTAATGTAACTCCTTGCAGAGGCATTCCACCAGGAGGTGAAGCCATGAACCGACGCGATTTCGCCCAGAGGATAACCGGCGCTGCGCTTGCCGCCGGCGCGTTCCCCCACCGGATGTTATCCGCCGCCCGCGTGCCCGCGCCCGCGAGCGTTCCCTACAAGCTTTCCGTGATGCTCTGGACGGTGTTCGAAAACCTGCCCTTCGAGCAGAGGCTGGAGAAGGTGGCGGAGGCGGGCTACCACTACGTGCAACTCGTGGGTGAATACAAGAAGTGGTCAGAGGAAGATTTTCGCCGCGCCAATGGCAAGCGGCGCGAGCTGGGGATCCGTTTTGACACGACGGCGGGACTCGCCCACGGCGTGAGCGACCCGCGCGCCCGCGACGCCTTTCTGGCCGATCTGCGCAGCGAACTCACGGTGATGGAGAAGCTCGAAATTCCCGCCGTCATTGTCATGTCGGGCAATCGCACTCCGAGTCTCGCGCCGGAAATCCAGCACCAGAGTTGCGTCGAAGGCCTGAAGCGCGCGGCGGAAGTCGTGGAAGGCAAGGGCGTCACGCTCTGGCTGGAGAACATCGACCTCGAGGAGAATCCCAAGTATTACCTCTGGTCGATGGTCGAGCTGTTCAAGATTATCGGTGAAGTAAACCACCCACAGGTCAAGGCCCTCTACGATTTCTTTCACGCGCAGATTTCCGGCGGCAACCTGATCGCTCTACTGGAGCAGAACGCTGCCAAGACGGCCTGCGTGCACATCGCCGACGTGCCCGGCCGCCATGAGCCGGGCACCGGTGAGATCAACTACTGCAACATCTACCGAAAACTCGTGGAGCTCAAATTCTCCGGATCGGTGGCCATGGAATTCCTTCCCACGCACGATGCAGTGGCCAGTCTGGCGGCGGCGCGCGAAGAGGCACTGCGCGGAGGACAAGAGTAGCTTGGTCAAGGCAAACGGCAGGGCGCCGGCCGTCGCGCTGAAGGGGAACTCTTCCGCTTGGTCAGCGGGAAGCCCGTCATTAATGGCGCAGGAAGTCGTCTGTGGACTGGACGTAGGCGACACCGACCTTGTTTTGGCTCTCGTCCGGTTTCCTATGAGTATGAGCCACTCGCGCGGGGACGAAGATGTTCGCCCCGCCTGGGGAATAGGGCACGGAAACCTCGATCGGAGAGCCCACGACGTAGGCCTTCGGGCTCAGGAAACAGAGCCCCCCGCGGGAGACGTTTTCAGTCGCCACGATCTCGTCGGTAAAACCCGCGTGGCGAATGCAGGCAAGCAAACTGGCTTTGACGCGCGTATTGCGCCGGTGGCCCACCGTCGAGGGCTGGGGCGTCCCCTCTCCGGATGAATCCGCCGCGCCGGCCTGGGCGGGCCGGTCGGGACTCGTGCTCCCAACACTCTTCCAGAGTGTCGGCTGCGCACACGGCGCGCAGGGCCGCGTCAGCGCTTGGTTGGCCTGAAAGACCTGCACCTCCAGTTCATTGAGGTAGGCGACTTCCTGGCTTGCGCACGCCGAGCACTCCATAAGCAGCCGTCCCACCACCCGCTTGCTGTCTGCCATCGGGGGGAAGCCGATACCCCACAAGTCGGCGGCAGGATCCAGTTGGGCGACTCCGTACACGTAGCCTTCGCTCTCTCCGCCGATCCGCCCCACGACGCGAAACACCGCCTCCTTGGAGACGCGGGGATAACGGAGGGTGACCTCCTGGTGCGGCTGGAGGGGTTGCTTCAGGACGATCGTAGCGCCGTGCCGGCTCAGGTTTACGGTGCGGGCTTCCACATCGAACTTGCTTCCCGCTTCATCAAGTCCGGAGACACGAATGGATATGGCCATGGCCACCCGATCGCTTCGGCGCCTGATCGGATCTTCCGGCATTCCGTCCTACTCCGGCTAGAAGATTGAAGCTCTGCCCGCGGGCCCTTGATCGCCCACTTGATGCCTGAGGTCCTCTTCATCCCCATGTTGCGTTGAAGCGCGCCACGCAACCTATTTCGCGCCAGGTCATTATAGTCGGGCGGTCAAGCATCGCCAAGCATCTCTGATTATACCTGACCATGGGCGGCCCGTTGCGGGCAAACCTCCAGGTGTCAGTCGCCGGGCAGGGAACAGAACATACTTGTTTTTCCGGAGAAGATTTTGCGCTAGAATCTACGGCAAGAGGGGATCCGCGCCAGGAAACTCCACTGTTGCAGGACCATTTCGGTGGTCGGGAGGTGGAAGTATGGACAGACGTTCTGGCGCGACAGGCCCTAAAACTAAACCCGGCAAGTCGCGGCCCTGGGTGCGGCGGCGGCTGATTGTAGATCCCCCCTTTCAGTACTGGATGCTGGTTCCCGTCGGCGTCTTCGCCCTGGTGCAGGTCATCCTCCTGGCCATGATCATGTTCTATCCGCTCTACCGGAACGCCGCCCAGGAACCGAATCAGATGGTCCAGGCGGCGCTCCTGAGCCAGGTGGGGGATATTCACATCTGCCTTTGGACGGCGCTGGCGCTTGCGGCCATCCTGACCTGCGGTTACACGTTGATCCACTCCAACCGTGTCGCGGGGCCGCTCTACAAGCTTCGCCAGGGTTTGCTGCAGATTTCCTCCGGCGAGTTCCCCACGCTCAGGTTTCGCGCCAACGACCAGCTGCGCGACTTCGAGCCGGTCGCCAATCAGCTCTCCCAGCGCATGGCAGGGGTGGCAGGCGGGAACGCCCACCGACTGAGTTACCTCGGCAATCGACTCCTGTTCCTCAAGAACCGGCTTGTCATGCAGCCCATCTCGCGCGCCGACGTGGAGCGCGAACTGGACTCCATCCTGGTGGAGTTCAGCCAAGTGCATATCTTGAGCGAAAATGCCTGAGCGCCAGCGAGGCGGGCAGGCAATCCTCAGGAAAGCTTGGCGAGACGGCTGGAGACGTCGTCAGCGAAGCGGTGGATGAAACTCGCGATGTAATCCTTGGGAGCGAGCGTCACGTCGGCGATCAGCGGCGTAAGGTCGATGCCGAAGATGACGGAAGTAGCGGCGTCGGTCGCGTGGGACTCGAAGTAGGTGGCGTTGGCGCGTCGCCGGCCCATGGTCGCCAGATCGTAGCGTTTTCCACCTGCAATCTGCGAATCGAAAATACCCACCAGCGAGGCCGCCAGGTTCTCGTGGGCGGAGACGTCGAAGACCACCTTGTCCTTGTCGTTCATCCAATCGAGATTTCGCCATACTTCGCAACCATAGAGTTTCTGCGGGCGAGTGTCGGGAGGCAGCTCGCGCAGGGCCCGAATCAGCCGCAGCGCCACGGAGACGTGCGTATCGTGCTTGTCGGCCAGATTGTGGGTGTAGATGACCTGCGCCTTCGTGGCGCCGAGCAACGCCTTCAGGTCTTCGACAACCTGTGAATTCTTGCCGTCTTTCACCGCGCTGCTCGTGTAATCGAGCGCGACGTGGGCGGAATAGCCGCCCAGGTATGCGGCCTTCTTCTGCTCGGTGCGACGTACCGCTTGCATCTGCTCGTCGGTGTAGTGCGCATAGATGCCGTCGCGCGCGCTGCCGGAGCCGTTGGTCACGGTGACGCTGGTAAATCCTTTGTCGCTCTTGCCGAAGCACTCCAAGATGCCGTGAAAAGCCATGATCTCAATGTCATCCTGGTGTGCGCCGATGCCCAGGTGCGTCGTGCGCGCCAGCGCCTTGTCTGCCGCCGAACCGTCGGGGACGTAGATTTCCGATGTGGGATTATGAAATTTCATGAGAGTCCTCACAATGCATTGCATTTCCGCTCGATGAGCGGCCGCTCAATAATGGCGCAGGGGTGACGCCGCGCCTTACCCCTACGCTACTTCCGGCAAGCTGGCGGCGGCGACAGCCTGTCCCACGCGCCGGCTCGACTCATCGGGCAGATGCAGTGCCACCTTGGCAGCTAGCTCGGGGAATTCCGCCTGCAAGACTTCCTGGGCGCGTTTCAAAATGATCGAGCCCCCATCACCCGAAGTGACGCGGCCGAGAACCAGTACGTGGCGCAGCGTGTAAAAGTCGGCGTAATGTGCGACGCCGTAGCCGACGTAGCAGCCGATGGTTTCGAAAATCCGCCGCGCGCGTTCGTCGCCCGCGTGGAGCAACTTCTGCACTGCCTTGAGGCGTTCCGCCGCCCCCATCGCACCCGGCAGGTCGATGCCTGCTGCGGGTGCCAGGCGAAAGACGGCTTGTTGCGAGAAGTACTGCGCGCCAACGCCAGGGTCGCGCGACCATTCATCGACGGGCGCCTGTGGGTCGTAATCGACAGGCACAAAAGCCAGCTCATTGAGCCAAGTGGTAATTTCGCCTTTCTCGGTCACGTAGCCACCCGCCTGGCTGGAGCCCAGCGCGATGCCCAGCACCGCGTTGTCGTTGAGCGACATCGAGCCGGCCAGCGCCGTCACCTCGCCGTCGTTCACGACCACAAAGGGAATCCCGTTCCAGGCTTCCTTCAAATCCTGAAAGAGACGTGTGATCTTGCGGTTGAAGAGGTCCTTGGGGATGCCACGGAAGAGCGAGGCGACCCGCGGGCGGTTGTTGATATAAACGCCGGCGGAGCTGCCGCCGATGGCGTCCACGCGCGGTAGGTGCTTGGCAGCGGACTTGAGCGCCGCGTTGATCTCGTTGAAGTGATAGGCAGGGTCAGTGGCCGGGCGCGGGTCCCACACCACTTCTTCCGTGTGCACTGCTTCGCCGTCAATCACCGCCGCTACTTTACGGTCCGTGGCGCCCAGATCGAATCCGATGCGGCAGCCGTCGAGGTGCCCTCCCAGCTTCATCGTGCCTTCCGCGGCGGGGGGAACCTTATCAGGGTTTGTAATCTCGACTGTGAATGGATGTTCGTACACGCCGCCCATAAAGTCGAAATCGAAGGCGCGCGCGCCACTGGGCGCGTAAGTGGCACGAATATGCTCGCCTACGCTCTTGGGGCCGCCCACCGTCACGCGCCAGCCGCCACGCTGCCAGAGGAGAAACTTGACCAGCCGCTCGGCATAAGGCAGGTTCAGCCCGGCATGCTCGGAACGTTCATCGAAACACTCGGTGCTGTAAACGGAGGTTGAACCGTCGCCACGCTCCAGGCCGATTACGAGCGGCACGGCCCGCCCGGTCTTGCGGGCGAGTTCACGAAAAGCCTTGTTGGCCAGAACCGCGGGCGCAAAACTCTTGTGTAGAGGCGGTGCCATCTTTGGCTTTGCCAGCGAAGCCAGATTGCGTAGTTCGTTCATTGCATCCTTTCCGTCAATCAACCGTCAGGAATCCACTTCCAGTTCCAAGTCAGACAGTGTGCCGCATCGCGGCGCAGTTTGCGAGAGACAAAAGGCCATCAGCGAGGAACTAAGAACCGCGGGACCCAGTGCGGCGATTGCTAAACGATATTGTAGCACTACTTCACGGTCTGCGATGGGCTCCGTCGAGTAGTGTCCTCGTTTACGAGGGACCACCGGGCGTTAGCCTGGCAGGGCGCCGCTCGAACGGCGGCGCTACCCGATTTCTTGTTGGCATTTCCGCGTCTGCAGCTGTCATTCCCACGAACGCGAGAAGCCAGGTGGACCCCCGCTTCCGCGGCGGTGACACCCCCCTTTGGGCATTCCCGCATCCATGATTTTCATTCCACCCGCGCAGCAGTCATTCCCGCTCCCATGGTCGTCATTCCCGCGAAAGCGGGAATCCAGCCC